>Ga0272441_10011547_pt1 | contig 13085 bp, 9 predicted proteins | sample SSMProp6N_FD_193582 | JGI IMG/M metagenome (GOLD analysis project Ga0272441, IMG submission 193582) | Marine sediment archaeal communities from Little Sippewissett salt marsh, Falmouth, MA, United States - SSM-Prop-6N | ecosystem: Environmental > Aquatic > Marine > Wetlands > Sediment ...
GTCTTGCAATGCCTTAAAAAACCTGATAAAATAGTCCCGCCGAAGGCGGGTTCTGCATCTGCCGAAGGCAGGAAGAGTCTCTTAACTGTAACGTGGATTTGTCCAATTCACGCTGAACCAAAACACACACGCATGACCGACGCCAAAGCAATATGCTGAGCATCGACCAGATATTTTTTTGTTACGATCTGTTCGTCCAGATACGCACGGGAAAGTTTATCAGCTTCTTCGTCGAAGGAGACATACTCAATTTTATCGGAAAACGGTTTGAGGATATCCTGTACCTCAACCGGCGCGGATTCCAATTCCCGCAACGTGATGTCAGCGACAACAGGGATTTTCAGCCCTGCTTTGAATTCTTCAAACAGGGCACATGACCATATCGAGAACTCATCGTCCAGGCAACCACCAATCACAGATGTATCAATATAAACTTTCAGCATGTATTATAGTATAATCTCTACGCCTAAAGTTGTCAATTTTAGATTTATTTGATCGGTTATCGAGTAATTTAGACTTGAATTCATACTTTATAACTGCTGTCCACGCCGCCGCTCATCATCACCACAATCTGCCGCGATGGTTCATTCTTCGGCTCCCACGGAGCAATATTCGACGAAACCATTTCGAGCTTATAATCGTTCATGTCCATTTCACCGAAATATATCAGAAACGGCTTCTTAATGCTACAGTCGAAAATCATTGCCAATCGTAAGCCAAAAAGGTAAAATCACACAGAAGCCCATCGGGCTTCAATAATAATAGCCACGGGTGCAGGGAGCAAAGCGACCGAAACCCGTGGTAATGTTCCATAAGACAAATACAACCCTGAAGGGGTTGAATACGAACGTTGTTGTCGGGATAATAGGGATTAAGACCAGTTCTGCTTGGTCGCCTACTTAGTCGGTTACATAGTCGGTTGTTAACCGTGGACATCTTGAATAGAGATAGAAAATAAGATGACACAATCAAGTCAATTTCAAGATAGTTTTACGTTGGAAGCATGGAAACGATGGACGAAAATCCCCAAAACAATCCAGAAAAAGCTTCTTGACAATGTTTTTTGCTGTACGTGCTCGGGGGTAGTAACAATCGTTCTTGAAACGGCAGAAATGAAAGGTGAAAACTTGATTCTGCGAGGAAAATGTCGGGATTGTGGGAAAGACGTTTGCCGCCTGATCGAACCGGAACCAGAATAAATTCACATTTCTCGAATCAAATTACCAGATTTTCTGGCTTGATGATATCCATCACGACAATCCTTCATCATGTTTGGGCCGAGCAGTACATTCTTCTTTACGATCAGGCCGTCACAAATGATAATCTCATGATACGGTACTAATGCTGTCTCAATAACCGAAAATTCCTCTACCATTTCCTCTGTTGGTGAGGTCAATCCCAATGCATCAAAATATTGGTTGGTGTCAAAATGTTTAAATGCGTAACAATTTTTGTATTTCTTGAGGTAAATGAACCGTCCGAAAACCGCTTTATCGAGAGCATCTTTGAAATCATTGCTGATGCTTTTACAGTTTGCGATTGATACTGAATCAGGATAAAGAAAATCGCGGCACTGGACATACTCTTGCGTGCCTTGAGGTTGTACGCCATCGTTGATTTCGGTTAATACCGCTATGTAAAAGCTCAAAAAATCATGTGCTATGCTGGTGTCTACTAGCATTGTTACTCCAGAATATTGAGGGTCGTTTCAAGCACTGTCTCCACCGTATCATTTTCTGCGATGTCGATCCAGTTGACATTACGGAAGGTTTTGAACCAGGTGCGCTGGCTTTTGGCGAAGCGGCGGGTGTTGATTTTGATTTTCTCGATGGTTTCGGCCAGTTCCATTTCGCCATCTAAGTGCGCGATCATTTCAGCGTAGCCGATGGCCGCGGCGGCCTGTTTGCTCAGCGGTTTATCCTCGGCCAGCAATCCTTTTACCTCCTCGACCAGCCCGGCCTCGATCATACGCTTAACCCGCGCATTCATCCGCTGGCTTTCGATTTCTTTTTCCCGCCGCAGTCCGATCACCGTCCAGTCGCCGGAGGGGTGCTCGGTTTCCCATTGCTTCTGGAAATGCGAGATCGGTTTCCCGGTAATTTCATACACCTCCAGTGCCCGCACAATTCGTTTTTCGTCGTTCATGTGAATCCGCTCGGCGGCGTCGGGGTCCACCTGCTGCAATTTCAGATGCAGAGGTTCCAGACCGACTTCTTTGGCCGACTTCTGCAAGCGGCTGCGGATTTTCTCATCCGACCCCGGCCCTTCAAACAATCCGAACAAAAGGGCCTTGATATACATCGCCGTTCCACCTACGGCCACGACCGGCTTGCCGCGGCTTTGAATATCCTCAACCGCCTGCTCGGTCAGGTCCAGAAACTTATCCACGCTGAACGCCTCGCTCGGCTCGACCACATCAATCAGGTGATAGGGGATCAACTTTTGCTTTTCGGCAGTCGGTTTGGCTGTGCCGATGTCCATCCGCCGATACACCTTCATCGAATCGACGCTGATGATCTCGGCCCCGATGGTCTTTGAAAGTTCAAACGCAAGGGTACTTTTACCGGATGCGGTGACTCCTAAAATCAATATTTTTGACATTTCTGATTTCATCGCAACTCTTTTATATGTTTGCACTTATGGCGTTCTTTTGGGCTTTTTGCAATTTGCGTTTTGAATATTTTTTCTGTAAAAATCATAATAACAGTGTATAATAGCACCGCTTTCAGGAAAAATCCAGACATGGTTTACCCAATGGAAACAGACTCGATTAAAAAACACGGACAATCCTCTTCCTTTAAGTCGTCATTGGCGGTCAAGGCGGCTTTGACCGAACGGATTTTGACCGAACTGTTCGCCAATCAAACCGAAATCCCGGACCGGCTCAAAGAAGCGATGAAATATATGGTTCTCGATGGCGGCAAACGTATCCGGGGGGCGCTGGTCATGTGGGCCTGCGAAGTCGTTTCCGGAAAGCTCAATCGGGATGCGGAAATCGCCGCCGCGGCGGTGGAAATGGTACATACCTATTCGCTGATCCATGACGACCTGCCCGCGATGGACGATGACGACATGCGGCGGGGCAAACCCAGTTGCCACAAGCAGTTTGACGAGGCGACCGCGATTCTGGCCGGTGACGGTTTGTTGACGCTGGCGTTTGAATTGCTGTCGGCGGAGGTCGAGAATTCCGATACTGCCGTGCGGATGATTCGTACTCTGAGCGAAGCGGCGGGGCCCTCCGGGATGATCGCCGGCCAGGCGGCTGATATGAATGGCCCGCACGTCAACGGCTCGCTGGCTAAACTGCAATACATTCACATGAACAAGACCGCGGAAATGTTTGCCGCTTCGGCTGCCATGGGAGCCATCGCGGGACACGCGGACAGACGACAACTGGATGCGATGATCGAATACGGCATGAAAATTGGTATGGGCTTCCAGATTGCCGATGATCTGTTGGATATCTCCGCCAGCAGCGACCAACTCGGCAAAACCGCCGGCAAGGATACCGAACAGGGCAAGCTGACCTATCCGGCACTGGTCGGTGTGGAAAAATCCTGGGAGATATTTGAAAAACTCACCTGCGAGGCGGTCTGTGCCTTACAATCCTTCGGAAACGAAGCTGAAACTCTCCGCCAATTAGCCATGGAACTGTTGGGTAGAAAAAAATAAACCATCTCTAAGTTCATTTTAATAAAAGACATACGACTTGTTAGAAATTTTTCCAAAATCTACGAATTTTTTCGTTGACAACCTACGAACAGTTTCGTATTTTAAGGTTATACGAAAATATTCGTATTTTATTTGTAACGTTTTGGATCAAAGAGCGTCATTAATATCAGTTGATCATTTTCAAGGAGAAACCATGGCACGGGAAAAAGCACAGGGGCCGACGGAAAAAGAATTGGCGATTCTTAAGGTATTGTGGCAGAAGGGGCCGTCGACCGTCCGGCAGGTCAATGATGAAATCAACAAACAGTTTGAAACCGGTTACACAACCACGCTGAAATTGATGCAGATCATGACCGACAAGGGGCTGCTGGAGCGGGATGATTCGGAGTTTAAGCATGTGTATAAGCCCGCCGTCAGCGCCGAAAGCACCGAAAAGCAGATCGTCGGCGATATGATGGAAAAGGTCTTTTCCGGGTCCGCGGAGCGGTTGGTGATGCGGGCGTTGTCGGCAAAACAGGTTTCGGCAGAAGAGCTTAAAAAGATTCGTCAATTTTTAGACAAAATGGAGGACTAAACGATGGAGCTTTTACAAACATTTCTTTCCGAACACACCATCCAGCGCATCGGCTGGGTGCTGGTGCATTTTCTGTGGCAGGGCGTTGCGGCAGGGGCGCTGCTGTGGTGCATGCTGAAAATGCTGAGCAAGGCATCGTCACACACACGTTATATTGCCGCCTGTGTGGGGCTGGCACTGATGGTGCTGGCCCCGGCGGTAACGTTTATGGTGTTAAACGATGATGCGCCTGTTGCGGTTGCTGAAACACCTGTGGAGCCGCTGGCGATGTCAAATACGCCGATGCCTGCAGAGACGCGGGTCATCACCATTGACGATGCGCAGCCGGAGCCGATTGTCCTGCCGGAGCCGTCACTGACTGAAACCTTCATGGTCCGGTTGGAAGCGGCGCTGCCTTATTGTGTTGTGGGGTGGTTTTTCGGCGTGGCGATACTGAGCGTCTGGTACTTGGGTGGCTGGTGCCAGTTGCAGAAACTTCGCCGGATCGGGACGAAAGCGGTTACGGATTGTGTCGAAGCGAATGCTTCGTTGCTGGCACAACGATTAGGCATCCGGCGGGCGGTTGGCATCGTCGAATCGGCGCTGGTACAGGTGCCGACGGTGATCGGCTGGCTCAAGCCGGTCATTCTGCTGCCGGCGACGGCATTGACGGGATTGGACGAAATCCAGCTCACTGCCATGATCGCCCACGAACTGGCGCATATCAAACGGTGTGATTACCTTGTCAACATCGTCCAGACGATTGTAGAGGTCCTCGGTTTTTATCACCCGGCGGTCTGGTGGGCCAGTCGTCAGATTCGTATCGAGCGTGAGAGCTGTTGCGACGATATGGCTGTTGCCATTGTCCAAAACCGAAAACAATACGCCGGAGCGCTGTTCACAATGGAAGCCATTCGCAGCAAGCAACTCGACCTGGCCGTCGCTGCCAACGGCGGCCACTTGTCCAGTCGCATTAGCCGTCTGGCCGGAAAACCCGCAAACCACCAAAAGAGCGGCTGGATACCATCGGTCATCACTGTTTTACTGATTGCAGTACTGCTCATCACAACTTCTATGGCAATGAGTAATAAAATCAATGAGCAGGAGCAAAATCCAGTCACGGAAACGGGGAGCACTTTAGAATTTCGACTTGTTGCGGATATGACTCCTGAACAGGCAGAAGGAATCGACGGTGTGAACCGTAATCTTGTCGGATACGAATGGCTGCCTCTGAAAAATCCAAGTGAGAATACATGGTATAAAAACATGCCTCACCGCCAAGTTGATGGTAAAGTTGATTTGTTAGTGAGCAATCAGGCAAGCGAAACAATTCTGGCGGATGGTTCATGGGGGCTTGAAAAAACAAAACTTGGGAATGACAACGTAGGCCATCCCGCCGTGAATGTAGTGTTTGATGAGGCAGGTAAAGACAAGTTTTATGAACTGACGAAGAATCATATTGGTCGTAAACTGGCAATTTGTGTTGATGGGCAAGTTAACAGTGCTCCGCAAATTATGACGGCGATTCGTTCCGCTGCTATCATCACGGGAAAATTCACAAAAGAAGAAGCTCAAGCACTTGCTGAGGCATTAGCAGAAGGTATGCCGATAGTTTCACTGGAAGAACAACCGGATTCCGAAACCTTCAATGATGCTGAATCCGTCTCTGCTTATGAGAAGTTGAGCATGAGCGAAGAAGCATTACCTCCAGAGGTTATTAATATCTGGAAAATTCTGGAGAAATTTATTCATTCCGGAGTCGATAACGATTACGGACAATATGAGAAATGTGTCACACAGCGAATGAAAAATGGTCAAGATGGTACATTTGCTGATTTAGTCAAAATGATGCAGCTAAACCCAGATTGGAAATTGGCGTTGCTGTCTGTTTTTTGGGATTCCGAGGCGGCATTAGCCGTGACCGATAGATTGAACGTTGGTGATTCACAGGTCAATGAGCCGCAAACACTCGTTTTTACGCTTGAAAAAGGGAAAGATGCCTGGCTAATTTCCGACATTGATCTGGAGGTACTAAATGGATTGCAAATCGAAAATGCTCGTTTCTCAAACAACCATCCTAATGCGGACACATGGTTTATTGAGCCGGGGCCGAAAAATATCCTGTCACGCTCTGGAGGCGATACAAAATTTCTCCTGCCCAGTATTCGAATGGTCTTGGATTTGTCCACAGGAAAGTTAATCGACGTACCAGCCGAGAATGAATCACAAGCGGAATGTCTGGAGTATATCCGGCAGAATTGCGGTTGTGGTATCATGTTCGATCATGATGGCGATGTCTCGCATTTAGGGTTCATTAATATTGCGGGTGTTAATCGACCAACCAAAGCTCAATTCGGCATCGAGATGATGTCGTTTGCATCCAAGAATGTCCCACAGGAGATTGTCGTGACGGCCAGTAATGGGAACCAATACCATATTCGCATACTAAAAGCCGAAAACGAAGGTTGTCAACTCGAATTTGAACAGGTTAATCTTGAAACTCCTCAAGATGAAGTTAAGGAAAGGATGGATAATCTCAAACAGCTTGGGCTGGCTTGCATTATGTTCATTGAAGATAACGATTATAATGTTGCGAATACCCTGGATGAATTAAAGCCTTATATGGAGGAAGATGTGTATTCTTGGATCTTGGAGAATGCGGTTCTTTTGAGAATTTGGGGCGATTTCCGCGATATTCGTATGCCGCAAAAAACGCCGGTCGCTTACGACAAAACGTTTCTTCAGCAATATGGCCGCAGGATCGTGGTCTTTGCGGATGGACATGTGGAGATTGACAAAAATGACGGATTGAAAGAATTATTGGACAAGGCGATTCAACAAGCGGCCGACGTGTCGCAGGTACTCACGAAAGCTTATGTCGTTGATGTGCCGGCTGATATGCCGGAGTTGAAGGGGATTGTTCCGCAAGAGGGGGCAGCACAAGGTGAAATGATCACGCCGGAGCAATTAGAGGTGTTTCTGGCTGCCGTCAGGGCCAATCCGAAGGCAAGAATCCTCGCCAAACCCAATATCCTGACAAATGACAATATGGATGGCAGTATCATAACAGGCGATGAAGCAGACAACAGTCAGAATGCGGAGTTTACTAAGCTTGGCATAAAGCACCGTATCTCAAAAGATGGCAAAAGCACCCGGATGAGTGTGCTCGTAGGACACACTCAATGGATCGATGGCGGAAAATCAACACGGTCCGCAGCAACCATGGCAAAAATACCCTTCGGCCACGCATTCGCCATCAGCGGGATGAGTTCAGGCGACCACAAAGAACTGTTCCTGATCCAGCCGACGATTTGGGAAAAACAGCCCTCAGTCCACAGTTTTCCGGCTTCAGTCGAAAAGGTAGAATCACCCCCGGCGATGGGCGGTGGTTTCGGCGGCGGCATGACCGGTTTTGGTGGCGGTATGGGCGGCGGCATGGGCGGCGTGATGAACGGCGGTATGGGTGGGGGAATGTATGAAGGCGAGAGGCCGGAAGCAGGAATCGAAAAATCCCCTTCTATTCTTGATGAGGTGATCGACTTATCTATACTGACTGCGGACATGTCGGTTGAAGAGGCGATTGATGTGATGCGGCAGAGCACAGATCCGCCGCTATCGGTCATTGTCCTGTGGGGCGATTTATCAAATAATGCTTTTATCGAAAAAGACAGCCCTATTCAAGTCGATGGTTTAGGCACCATGAAACTATCCGCCGGTCTGCGGGCGATATTACGATCACTTTCGGCAGCGATGAGTATTCCTATTGATTTTGTAGTTGAAGACGGCGTCATTACCATTGGTACCAAAGAAGCTTTGTCTTCAATGAATGTTAACGGTGCGGATAAAGATCACATTCAGTATCCCTCAAACTGGGATGAAATTTCCGCCGAAAGGGCCAGAAGAAGCGGCAGTATGATGATGGGTGGCGTCCGTGAAATCGAATCTTCCATTCTTGATGAGGTAATCGACTTTTCTCCAATTACTACTGACATGTCGCTTGAGGAGGCGATTGACCTGATACGTACCAGCACAGATCCGCCGCTATCGATCATTGTCCTGTGGGGCGATTTATCAGAGAATGCATTTGTCGAAAAGGATAGTCCTATTGAAGTCGATGGTTTAGGCGATATGAAACTTTCCGCGGGTCTGCGGGCGATTTTAAGGTCAGTGTCCAGTACGGGATTTGCCGTTGTCGGTTATGTTGTTGAAGACGGTGTGATTACAATAGGTACTGAAGAATCCCTGCCAGAGAAAATGCGGACGGTCGTTTATGATGTTGCGGATTTACTTCGTCCACCATCTATGAATTTCCAACCCAGTATCGGTAGCAGATTGGGAGGTGGTATGGGTGGTTATAGTGGTGGCGGTATGGGGGAGACCGCACCGGAGTATAGTGAACAGGCCCAAAACAAAATGAAACAATTAATACAGATGCTCCAGTCTTTTGTTCCGGAAAGCTGGCATGGCAATGGCGGTGATGGTACAATTGATTTTTACGGTACCAGAAAACTGATCATCTACCAAACCCCGCAGGTACATCAACAGATCAAAGAATGCCTGGAAAAGCTCAGAGAGGAATTGTCCAAACAAGTTGCGATTGAAACCCGGTTTTTGTTGGTGCCGGATAATTTTCTGGAGGATATTGGGCTGGATACATCCTTAAAGGCCGGCAATGAAACTGCTGGCGAGATTGGTGAGGTTATTATTGGTCCGGCGAATTCGGAAGAAATTCTCGCCGCACTGGGACCGAAACCGCTGGCCGAACACCAACTGCCTCCGCTGGAAGCGTCAAAACAAAAGGATCAAACACTGGATGATCTGCAAATGGAATTTATTTTGCGAGCCGCTCAGGCACATACAAATGTAAAACAGCTTACTGCCCCAAAGGTCATGGTTCTAAATGGTGAATCCGCCAGTATACGGCTTTTTACGGAACGAAAAAATAAAGAATTTAGTGGCGCTTTTCTTGACGATCCACTCAATAGGGACGCACAGATACCGTTTATTGATATTGATGGAAAGGAAAAAGCTGTCAGTCCGGGTATCATATTTGAAATTAAACCTGTGATGACAGCAGATCAACGGTATGTTATCCTCATGGGACATGTTCAGTTTTCAGAGGTTCTGGAAAATCAGATAATCGAGTCCGGCGGCAAAGAATATGAAATCCCCCTGATGCAGGTGGCCAATATCCCGATACCCAGAGTAACAGTGGAGAATGAAGCAACCGTGCAGATCACCGGTCCCGAGTTGAGGGTCAAGCAGGACGAAGAGGCCACAAGTACCGAAAAACAACGCCTGCTCATCCTGATCAAACCGACGATTATCATACCGCATGAGCAGCCGCCCGAAGAGGCCATTGGCGCACTCGCACCCCGACGCGGGGTGCCGGCATGAGATATCAATCGTCGGAGGAGAAGAAAGAGTAGAGTAGCTCAAGCGTCCCTGCTTGAGAATAAAACAGTATTCGTCCTTATTCATTCGACTGACGTTTCGTCTATATGACTGGCTTTGTGAATAACAAGGAATCCGCTAAACGCGGATGCTATGTTACTTTCAAGCAGGGACGCTTGAGCTACTTTAAAAGGCCCCGCAAGTGATCCCCGCGGGGCCTCTTTTAAGAGGAGGTGTTACATCATTACCGCACGTTGCGGATGGTCATGTCGTTGTCGTACTTCATCGTTTGCTTTCCTTAATTCTTGCCTTTTTTGTAATAAGACAGATTTGCCATGATCTTATCTTCATAATCAGCCAGTTTAGTAAAAGTGATATTTTTTTTGTCAACGGGTAAATAGGAAGAGATGAGCGGTATGCAATAGTATCCCTCTTCTGAGGTTTGGCTTTCTTTAAGCACAATCGCCACATTCACCCGGTCAAACTCAACCCGAATCGGATCGAGTTGTTCAATCGCTTCGCCCCAGAGTTCTTCTGGGATCAGGTTGTCTTTTTTTTGCTCCTGAGAGAGTTTGACCATAAACTGATGGGAGGCGTGGCTTGCCGCCGAGGCAATGGCAGCGTAATCCGGTTTGTTGGAGATTTCCATTTCCTTTTTCTGTGCCTGGCATCCTGCAAGCAAGGCGGCCGACACAATAAGCAGTAATCTCGTTTTCATTTGATTTGTCCTTTACAATCATTACAAATCTGAGATTTCAGATTTCCTGTTATCTATCGCTGACTTCTTCGCATCGTCTGACTTTCCCGCATGACCTTACGCTGACCGCTCCAGTCTTCCTGCTGGACTGCCTTCGCGTCATTTTCGTTTTCCACCGCGTAAACATCTAATTTCCCGCTTCCCAATTCTGCGGCGTTGGAACGTAGATACGCCGTATTGGAAATCAATTCAGCTTTCGCCTTTTCGATCTGTCCCTGATCCCGCAGCGCCAGCGCTTTTTCATTATTCTCGATGGCGATTTGCTCGACCACATCGGCATAGACGACCTTATTTTGCTTGCTGTCATACATCTCACGGGAACGTGTCAGGGAGGCGGTCACTGTGGTGCTCTGTTTTTCTTCTGCGTTATTCTTCATGTCCACATAGCGAATATTGACATCGGCAATGCTTAAGGCATCCTTTTCATAAGCCGGCGTCTTCACTTCCAGCAGAACATACTTTTCGTGCTCGCTGTAGATGTGGTTCATGTCCAGCATGATCTTTTGCCCCTTGATATTACCCTCGCGACCCAGCAGCCGAATGGGTTTAATCCCTTTGGGGCAGTTAATCTCGATGATCACCTTCTGGGCCACAACCGACAGGGCCCGGCCGAATTCCTGATCAAAAACATTCGCCAGTTCATCCGCTTCTTCGCAGAAATAGTGCCCGCCGTCGCTTTTGTAGGCCAGTTTGCTCATCAGGTCTTCATTGTAGCCGTTACCTACTCCGATGGTCGTCACTGAGATGCCTTCGTCAACAAGGTCTGCTCCCAGTTTGCCTAACGCCTGGGGACTGTCGGGTCCGACATTCGCCAGTCCATCGCTCAACAGGACCACACGGTTCACACGCTTATTCGATAAAAACTTCCGTAATTCTTCTGCTCCTGTCTGCACGCCTGCGAATAACGCGGTCGATCCGCCGGCATTGATCTGCCTGATTTTGCGAATGATGCTGTCCTTATTGGTTAGCTTTGTCGCAGGGACCAGTACCTCAACCGAGCTGTCATAAAGAATGACAGAAACGATATCGTTGGATTTGAGCCGGTGCAGTGCCAGAATCGCGGCCTCTTTGGCGGCCTGGATTTTGCCGCCGGAGTTCATCGATCCGGACTTGTCGATGACGATGGCGACATTCACAGGGGCGCGTTGCTCAATGATTTTGGAGGGACACCCTCGCAGTCCGACACGCAGGTACACCGTCTGCTCTTCTTCGGCCAGAATCACCGGCCGGTCCAGTTCCGCTGTCAGTTCGATGGTTTTCGCTATGCCCGCAACGGGGAGCATCAGCAGAGCCAACAAAACAAGTTTGTAAATAAGCGGTTTCATGATATTTCCCTTTCAAAAAAGTTTTTCTTATTGCTTATCGATACCGTTATTAACCGGAATTTACATAGCGTTCATATTGATAGGTTATTGTCTTGCTTTCGTTTGGTTCGAGTGTGATTTCCCAGCGAATACTGCCTGCACGCTGAGTGAGCTGCAGTTTACTGGAGTCGGTTCGAATAAGTCCGTCATCGGATGGCGACAGCGGCTTGCCCGGTACGGCAACCGTAACAACAATATTGATGGTTTCTTTTTCAAAGTTGCGTAAATTCAGTTCACCTTCAAGAGTGACAAGATCTAAATATGTGTTGCTTTTTGGTGAGTGGGCCTTGAGTTTACGTTCGATCTCTTTCTCTGTCTGTTGGTGGGAAATATTAATCGCCTGGGTAACCGGGATTTCACATTTTCCGCCCTTGGGGGTGTACTTCAGAAGGTCTTCGCTCAGGGGGCGATAGTCGCTGACAGCCAGATAGGGCCCGGTGGTCCAGGCCGAGTCCGTGTTGTTGTGCAGAACAAGAAAATGTTTCATACTCTGAGGGGTGGACCAGCGATAGATATGAGAATACTTGATCTTCTTGACAAACAGAGTGACAATGGCTTTTTCACCCTTGCGAATGATCATGTCGGTCTTTGTATAAACCGTATAATCGCTTGCGGCGGGCCCTTGCATTTTGGGCAGATTTCCGAGTGCCTGATCGATATTGCCGCCTGTATTTCCTATTTCCTGCTCTATCATATCAAACTGAAGGGCTCCACCACCATTGGATGCGTTGTTACCAAAAATCGCGGCACGATTCATGATTTGCTTGCTGATTTGAGCCGGCATCGTCGCGGTACCGATGGTTCGGATCGCCTGTCCGACAGCGATAGGCGCCATATAGTCCGTATGCAGAAAGTGCGGAACACCCACGACAAAATGAACATCGCTATGGATAAGATCCTCGGCTTCATTGACCAGTGTGCCGCGCAGTGTCAGTTCCGCTGTTGTATCATCCAGAATTTTAATGGAGTATTCCGGTATCCAGGTAATCCCTTTTCGCAGATAAGCCATTCCAAGCTGCGTTTGTTCGGGTTTTTTCTTCGAATCACTGTCCACGTGGACGCGAACCGGCAAATCAAGAATCTGCATTTTCCGGATTCCTTCCAGCGGGACGGCAAAGCTGTTGTTTTGAGTCTCAAGCACGACAAACTCATCACTGATGGACACGATCTTTCCTGCTGCATTTTTCTTAATTCCTTTATGCGTGTAGGACAGTTCCAATCTTAATCCCTTGCTGGACTCCAGACGACCTCGTTTATATTGAGAATCCGTAGGTGCGTCATTGCCGTCAAATTCGATGATTTCCCCAGGCCCCGAACCAACAATGTCAACAAGATGGTTGTCTTG
>Ga0272441_10011549_pt1 | contig 13081 bp, 13 predicted proteins | sample SSMProp6N_FD_193582 | JGI IMG/M metagenome (GOLD analysis project Ga0272441, IMG submission 193582) | Marine sediment archaeal communities from Little Sippewissett salt marsh, Falmouth, MA, United States - SSM-Prop-6N | ecosystem: Environmental > Aquatic > Marine > Wetlands > Sediment ...
CAACTTAACTAATAATGATACAGCAAATGTATATATCAAAAAAATCAAAGAAGAATATATAAAACCACCAAAGAAAACTAAGAAACAACCATTACTATGGCCAATATTCCTAATTATCTTAATCATAACAGCCGTAATCGCTCTACTCCTACTATTTAAACGCTACAAAAAATATCAAAAAAATAAAAAATTAGAAACCATACATAAAGAAATAGAAAAAATAAACATCGAAGGAAATTAAAACCTCAAAAAAAACTACAAAATTTTTAAATAAACATATACCCGACCACAAAATATTAACTTTTTTTATTCATATATTAATTCTAATACATAATCATCTGCATATTCAATAGAAACTTTTTTAAACCCCTCATAGTATTTAAGACTGCGCTCTAAATTAATAATTTAAAGTGAGTATAAAAGGGGTAATGAAGATGGGATGCAACAAAATAAATAAGGATTTTTATAGAAAAAAAGCAGATCATATCAAGGTACCACTAATAGTCTCTCTAGTTATAACGATGGTGATTACGGCTATTACACCTGTAGCTATTGCAAGTCATGAAGCGGATATTAATGTTACTTTTGATCCTGAGGGTGATATAGACATCGCAGTATCTCCTACAACAGCTACTTGGGTTGCCACTCCAATCCCTCTTAATACTACAGATAACGACCCTGACGAAGGAGCCGGTACCGGCGTGTACACTATTACGAATTCGGGCTCTGTAGCAGCACATATATGGGTTCATGCTAATACTACTAGTGATGGCGGTGATTGGACTCTAGATAACGATGGTAGCTGGGCTGTCGATGCCGATGATACTTTTGCTATCCAAATAAACAATCAGACCGCAGGTTCACAATGGATTACTAATACCAATGCCAGTTGGATTGCAAATTTACCCGACCAAAACTCTGATAAGTTTGGTTTACAAATGGATATCAGTTCAGCATCTGGAGCTGACGTGATGGATCAACAGGAACACTGGATTAACATCACAGGAACAATATTCCAATAGACATTACTATCCATTAAATTCTTCTTTCTTTCATAAAATTTTTTATACTCTAAATAGATTTCATAATGCAGGATGGGACAATTTATGAGGAGAAAAACTTCATTTTTAATACTAATATTTTTTCTCTTACTCAATATGACTATTTTCACAACTCTTGACGCTAGAGCAGGTGTAAAAGTAGAACCAGCAAAACTTGTAGTCAATATGTCTGAAGGATATCCAAATAGCGACATCCATTACAATATTAGAGTTACCAATCCGTACCCCTATGACATCAAAGTTAAAGGAGAAGCTATTCACCCTTATGGCCTATCAAAAAATTACAAGAGAATACCTGATTTATCCTGGGTTGAGATTGTACCTGAAACTCTTGTTGTACCTGCTAACTCCTCTAAAGAATTTGAAATGTTTATAAATGTTCCTGGTAAAGAAAAACAACTTCATTATAATGAAAGTTGGGAAGTATGGGTTCTTATAACTCCTAAAAAATCCTCAAAAATAGAGGGAGATCAAGGAGTTGGAACTGTGATACATGTGCGATCCGCTGTCAAAGTTTTGATTAGTACCCCGCCTGGAGAGAATAAGATGTCTTTCCCTCATAGTTTTTATATCATCTTAATTCCAATTGTGGGTTTTATAGTCTTATTTACAATCCTTTTGTTTATGAAAAAGAAGAAAGATACGCAGAGTAGTAAGGCAGCAATATATTATATTAAAGATAAAAAAAGTAAAACCGATAGTAGAGAAATGTGAACATTGTTTTTTCCAGTTAATTTCCCAGATTTTTATCTATTTTTACATTTTTTTATTTTTTGAAAATATGTTTAAAAAGCATATTTTTTGTATTTTCATTTTTCTCCTTAGGTGAATCACATATGACTCACATATGAATCAAAAAATATATAAATAAATGATTCATATGTGATTCACGGATGGGCAGCTAGGATGGGGAAAAGTCAGAGATTTCCAGTTGGTTTTCCACCTTTTATTCGAGAGATTATTAAACAACAGGTAGGCATTTTAGGAAACTCTGAAGCTGAAGTTGTCAAAAACATAGTTTTAATGTATCTAACAGAAAAAGGACAACTGAAAACCAAATCCAAAGATAAGAAAGGGGGGGATAAGAAATGAATAGTAAACTCACTATCCCGATAATCTCCCTCATTGCTGTGATGATGTTCATTTCCACTCCATTTATATTTACCGTACAATCAGTTCCACCTGTAACACAACAAACATGGATAGTTGATTCAACTGGAGCAGGGGATTATACCAGCATACAAGACGCCATAGATATAGCCACAGGAGGAGACATAATAAGAATACAAAGCGGAGTATACATAGAAAACAACCTGAAAATAAACAAGATGATAACAATCATCGGAGAGGGTTCCACTGATACTATAATTAACTGTGATGGAAAACCAGGCATTGAAGTCAGTAGCCCATCTGTAGATATCAGCAATCTCAAAATAATTAACTCCATAGATTACGGTATACAAGTTTCCGATGAAAAATGTAAAATATCTAATATTATCATAGAAAAACATCAATACATCGGCATTTGGGTCCGTGGTTCTAATGCAGAAATCACTGATTGTAATATCATTGGACTAGGACCCTACGGAGATGGCATAAGACTACGTCAATCTAACAGCGTTGTTAAACGTTGCAACATACAAAGCTTCTCAACCGGAGTTTCCATTATGGTAGACTCTGATAATCACCTAGTATCAGATTGTAATCTATTCGACAATCAAATAGGATTAGATATCAGAATCAGATCAAATAACAACATAGTAACTGGATGTAACATTTACGCTAATGACAAAGGCGTTTGGATATGGCAAAACTCCATGAGAAACAAACTATATCTAAACAACTTCTGGAGAAACGAAATAGACGCAGATCCAGAAGACAACAACACATGGGACAACGAAGAACAAGGAAACTACTGGGAAGACTACGACGGCTTAGATAATAATGATGATGGCATAGGAGACACACCATATACACTATCCAATGGGAACGTAGACAGATATCCATTAACATCCATGATTCTACCTGATGAAATAACTGCACCCACTGGAGTAAAATGCACTAGCAGCTCCGCGGACAATACACCTACATTCACATGGAATCCTTCTGTTTATAACAAAGGAATAAAAGAATACGTCATTAAAATAGATGACCAACCAGAAAAAAATATCGGTGACACTACCACCTGGGCCTCAACAGAGAGCATCTCAGATGGAGTACACACCTTCTATATAAGAGCCATAGGTAACGACGAGACCAGCAGCGGATACTCCATAATAGAATTCTCAATAGACACCATACAAATAGATTCAGATAGCGATGGTTGGAGCGACGACGAAGAAGAAACATACGGTACAGATCCAAACAACCCAGATAACTATCCATTAGACACCGACGGAGACCGCACACCCGACTCTGCTGATACTGATGATGACAACGATGGATACCCTGACGAAATGGAACAATCATATGGAACTAACACCAAAATCTCAAGTATATACCCCACAGACATAGATGACGATAAACTACCCGATGAAGACTCACCAGATGGAAAATACACTGGAGATACAGACGATGACGACGATGGATTAGCAGATACTATAGAAGACAACCTAGGATCCAATTCAAAAACTAGTTCAGACGTAAAGAGAATATACATAAATGGAAAACCATACTACCTAGTCGACGCAACACAAGAAGGAACATACGACATACTATACAACCCTGACAAAAGCACAACAACAGCAGTAGAAAAACAAGACCAAAACTACCTTATCGACGAAAATGGAGATGGGACATATGAATATATTTACAACACAGCTGATGGATCAATATCCTCATATGGTGAACAGATAGAATTATCCATTTGGGTATTAATAGGCATAGTAATCACAATCATTGCATTAATCATCATTTTATATTACATAAAACAAAAACCCTCTTGGATATCTAAGAAAATATTCAAGAAACCACAAAAGATAACTAAACTGCCACCAATTGTAAAACCCAAGGATAAACTCATTGAAGATAAAGATACAACAGCAATGATAGGTCAAACAAGAAACTTATTACAACACATACAAAAAGATGTAGAGATATACATGGAAAAATTATCTCAACTAGAAGACAAAATTGAACACAAATCCATAGAAGAAACCAAGTCTATACCGCCCATAGATAAAGTAATAGACGAAAAAGTAGAGACTACACCGATATCTCCCATAGAGATTAAAAAAGATGCAGAAGAAAAAAATAACATAGAAGACGAAGTAGATAAACTCTTATCTAAATTAGAGGAAAAAGACAAATCAGGAAAATCCTACGGATCCTAATTCTAATATAAAACAATACTTTTCATATTCTATCTAAACAATTTTCTAATGATATTATTAAACAATTAATTTCTGTCTTTAAAAATACCTGCATCAATAGGCGCATATCCGTGTATATACTTATCTGCGAAAAATGCACTTAAACCTCAACACATTTTATTTTTTTAGACAATGATTGGGAAGAGGGTGATTACTCCTTCCTAACTTGTTAAAGGGTAAAAGAGTGTGGTAATATGGGATGTACAAAAGCAAAAATAACTATTTTCAGAAGAAGAGCCGGTAATATAAACAAAAACTTAATTATTCCTCTTGTTGTTGTGATGGTGATTTCGGCTATTACACCTATAGCTATAGCAGGGAGCCATTCAACTTCAATTGATGTTACTTTTACGCCATCTGGAGACATAGACATAGATGTGAGTCCTAAGACGGCAAATTTTTCTGTTGTTACAGTTAATACCACAAATAACCGTCCACAGGAAGGAAATACTAATGATACTTATACTCTCTGGAACAATGGAAGTGTAAATGCGCACGTATACGTAAACTCTAACGCTAGCACAGAGGAAGGCAACTGGGACCTTGACTCCGACGGTGTTTTTGCTAGTACCGATTCTTTTTCTATTGAATTTTGTAATAGTAGTGGAGTTACCGCTCAATGGGTTACCTCTGTAAACAGCAGTTGGATGGATCCTGTACCTTCTTCAGATACCAGAAAATTCGGTATTTTCCTAGATATTAGCGCTGCATCTGGTGCAGCTGCTCTCGTACAACAGAACACAACGATAAACATCACTGGAGTATTGCCACCATAATCAATAATTAAAACAAAATTCTAATTTTTATTTTCCTTTATTACAATAATTTTAAACAGTTTTCACTCTTTTTTAAAGTTAAAACATACATGATAGTATTGTACAAAATCATTAATTATCATATATCACACAATATTTTTCTGATTTCCTCAAAAAAAGCCTCAATACTTTTGTCATTTGAAACCACAATATCTGCAGATGCAATAACATCACCAAGACCCCAACCCAGCTCCCTACGATCACGTTCCTTAATCTTTTCAAGATCCTTACTATCATCCTTCCTATCACGACTCATAGCTCTCTCATAACGCACCTGATCACTAACATCAATAGCAACTACAACAAAATCCTCATCTAACTCCTTTTTAAAAGTCTCTATCTCCTCAACATTACGAACACCATCAATCACAAGAATATCAGTATCACCCATTTTTTTAATGTTTTCAAGAGTCCTCTTTGCCCAGATATCCTTACCATACTTATTCCTCATCTGGTTAGCAATATTACCAACATTCTCATCGTTAAGTTCTAAACCCTGTTTTTCCACCTCACCCCATACCATATCACCCATACGAACCACAGGAATGCCCTGTTTCTTAGCAACTTGTACTGCCTCAGTTTTACCAGAAAATGGCATACCTGTAAAAGCTATTATTTTCAACATATTCACCAAATAAACCAAATTAGTGCAGGGGGAGCGATTCGAACGCTCGAAGACCTACGTCACAGGGTCTCTTAGTGCTTAGGCATAGAAAAAGCCCATATTTGGGCGGTTCTTTGATTTTTATATGGGGATTTTTTGTTATAACCGCTCATAAAGATTTCTCCATCTTTTTTTAATTTTTTGAGGTGTTTTCTTACAGTTGAAGCGGAAATATCTAAAGCATATGCAATATCACGAACAGTCATTGCTTTATTTTTCAAAAGCTCTGATATTTTTTTTCTAGTTTCTCCCCTTTTTCCCTTGTGAAGTCCGCCTTTATACTTTCTAAGTATATGGCGAAACATCCTATCTTGACGAGGGTCAGGCAACGGTCCAACTAATTTGTATGTCTGTTTCCGTTTTTCAGCTTTGAAACTTATACACCATTTAGTGTGAGTTTTATATTTTTTTATCTGCATAGGATGTACTAAATCCCAAGCATTGGCTATTTCCCAAAGATAAATAGCATTTTTCTCACTTGTATATGTCACTTTTATCGAACCATCTGCCCCTATAGCGCCTTCATCAATTATAGCTTGAATAATTATTGCTATCGCAATATCTTCATTTTTTTTTGCTAATTTTAATATTCTATTCATTTTATCCAAGCCTCAAAGCACACCTAAGCCCTGCCCCTTTGACCACTCGGGTACCCCTGCAAAGGTGGGCATTAATAATACATACACTACTGAAAAACCTTTTTGAAAAAAACCATTTATTTTTACCAAAGTTTTTATGGATTATTACCTGTTAATAGTTGCTTTTCACCATATTTGGAGTAACAATCAGAGCAAAAATGACGAGCAATAAGAGAATGAAGATGGTGATCTACTCCCTCTTCATGGTGATATATCTCGCCCTCAATTATATCTTTATTACAATTTGTACAAACCCTATTAGATTTCGCTACCTTTTTAACAAGGCGGGTTTTTATTTCTGCCATTCAATTCCCCCAATTGTCAATTAAAAACCTTGTTTATAATATTTTTTCTTGAAAGGTATTAGATTTAAGTAATAGTAACGGTATTCACCAGGAATATGGCTACCTATATCATCATAGCGGGGTGGGGTAGCCAGGAGATCCCGACGGGCCCATAACCCGTAGATCAGTGGTTCAAATCCACTCCCCGCTACTCAATTTTTTAGAACCTATTTTATATGTACAGCGATTCTCTGTTTCAGCAGGAGAAAAAAATTATTGACTAATTTATTAACTAAAATAATAAAACACAAAAACTTTCCGCTTAGATTAATTGTATTATTTTTAGCATTGATACCAATAGTTTTTTTTACAGATTTTTATCTACATTTTTATTCTCATTTTACAGGTACAATTCTATCAACTATAATATCTAATCAGTGGCATATTGTAATAATAAATATTGCCATGTTTATAACATTCCTAATACCCTTATCATTCAGAAGAAAAATAAACTGGAAAGAGTATGGAATTGTTACTGCATTTTTTGTATCTCTTTTTATAGAGATGTATGGTATACCTCTAACAATTCTTTTTGCATCAAAATCTTTTGATAGTTCTAATGTTGATTTACCAAATGTTGTATATAATTTTGAATTCCTAGGTGTTAATATAGCTCTTGACATGGCAATGCTTTATGCTAGTGTTTTAATAATTATTGGCACATTGTTTATCATTGTAGCATGGGTAACTCTTTATAAAAAAATACAGCATGAAGAACTTGTAACAACTGGCATATATTCTTATTCAAGACATCCGCAATATTTTGGTTTCATTTTGATAGTTATTGGCTGGTTTGTAGGCTGGCCGACTATTTTAACTATAATATTTGCTATAATCCTAATTTTCATGTATGTCCATGTTTGCAAAATAGAAGAAAAAGAGTTATCACACATCAAAAAATATGAAGAATACAAAGAAAAAGTGCCTTTTTTTATATAAACCTAAAATTTCAAACCAAGTTCGGGTAATTCAACTCCAGATCCTTTCATAATTTTTCCTACAATTTTAATATTGGACTCTGAAGATTTCTTTAGAGTTTTAATTGTTTCATCAGCATCTTTTTCAGATACAATAATGGCTAGCCCCATGCCCATGTTAAAAGTCTGATACATCTCTTTATCATCAACATTACCATGTTTTTGTATAAATTTAAAAATTGGTAATGGCTCAAAGGGATCATCAACTACAAACTTTACTGCGTTGTTTAACCTTGGTAGATTACGTAGCCCTCCACCAGTTATATGAGCAACGCCATGGACCTTTATTTTTTTCAAAACCTGAAGAACTTCTTTAACATAAATCCTAGTAGGTGTTAAAAGCACCTCGCCAACTGTTTTACCAGGGTAAAAACCGTCTGGGAATTTGTCATTATATGGCAACTTAGAATTTTTAATTACTCTTCTCACAAGCGTATAACCATTAGAATGTATGCCACTGCTACTCAGCCCAATGATAACATCACCCGGTTTTATTTTTTCACCAGTGACAATATCACTTTTTTTAACATAGGCTAAACAGGTACCAGCAAGGTCAAAACCATTAATTATCTCAGGTAATGATGCTGTCTCGCCACCAATAATAGAAATATTAGAAAGCTCAGCTCCCCTCTGTAAACCTTTTCCTATCTCTCTTGTAACCTCTGGCCGGGGGTTATCAATTGCTAGGTAATCAACGAAAGCTAATGGCTCAGCTCCAACACAAATTGCATCGTTTACATTCATTGCTATGCAATCAATACCTACTGTATCCCATCTCTTAATTTCTGAGGCAATTTCTACTTTACTCCCAACTCCATCTGTACAAAGAACAAGTGCATATTCTCCAAATTCCACCATTCCTGCATAATGCCCTCCAAGTGGACGACCAATTCCCGTTCTTGTTGATTTAATACTAGAAAGAATTTCTTTTATTGCTCTTTCTTCTTTGAAAATGTCCACCCCGCTTTCTTTATAGGTCATTTTCTTCAATTTATCGCCTCAAGTTAATATTTTGTGTAAAACACACTTTCTGTGATAAACTTTTTGAATGAAGATATCCTTGCATCCTATTGTGAAACTATCTGATTTTGGGGAAAGAAAAGCTATAAAGCTGATTTCAAAAGTTTTAACAAAGGGAACAGTAGCCGTGGGGATAGGAGATGATTGTGCAGCCCTAGAAATAGATGATGATTACTTATTAATTTCAACAGATATGATCGCAGAAAATACGCACATCCCTAAAATTATGACTCCCTGGCAAATTGGATGGTTCATAGTTGCTATCAACCTCAGCGACATAGCTGCCAAAGGAGGAAAACCTCTAGGACTGGTGTTATCACTTGGTTTACCAAAAAATAAAAACGTGGATTTTTTAGAAGAACTAACCCGCGGGGCTGATAAATGTGCAACCACATACAAAACCTCAATAATAGGTGGAGATACTAAAGAAAACCCAGCTCTCACTATTTGTGGAACTGCTTTTGGCCTTGTTAAAAAAAACAATTTCATGAGCCGTAAAGGCTCAAAACCCGGCGATATAGTAGCTGTTACAGGACGTCTTGGAGGTGCTGGTGCCGGGCAATTCAGTATACAAAACAACATAAATGATAAAAAAACTGTAAAAATTTTGTTAGAACCAACACCAAAAATAATAGAGGGACAACTTCTCTCCAGATGTAAAGCTGTTACTTCATGTATGGATATCTCAGATGGGCTTTCCTCCTCGCTTTACCAACTAGCAGATTTAAACAATGTTGGCTTTAAAATACTTAAAGAAAAAATCCCTGTATCACCAGTTTTACTCAAACTCGCTGAAAAACATAAAAACATTGATGTTGACTATTATAGCCTTCATTTTGGGGGTGACTATGAGCTACTATTAACCATTTTGCCTGAGAGATTTAAGGAAACAAAGAAAAAAATACTAAGAGATGGGGGTAATCTAACAGAAATTGGTTTTGTCACAAAGGATAAAAAAATCCAAATAAATGATAATAGTAAGAAAAAAACATTACAAAACAGGGGATATGAGCATTTTAAATAATACTGGCATTAACTGTTAATAGGTAACATTTGTAAAATAAATGTTTTAAATAAAAACAAACAGAATAAGGATATAGAATACTATGGATAAAAAAATCCTTACAATAATAATATCGTTGGTACTAATAGTTACACCCATCATGGTTTATCTTAGTTGGGAACAGGAAGAACCTGAAATAAACAAAAAACCAGTTGTTGAAATCATTTTTCCATTATATGGTTCAACTGTTTCGAAAATAGCTATAATTAGTGGTACAGCTTTTGATCCAGATGGTGATGATGATCAGCTTAGAGTAGATGTTTACGTAGATAATGAATGGGTTGCTGCAGATGGTAACACAAAATGGAGCTATGAATGGAGAATATATGATGTTGAGGATGGTTTATACACTATACGTGCTCGTTCATTTGATGGGATTAGTTACTCAAAAATAGAAGAAATTAAATTGATGGTAAATAACCCGGAGACCGTTGAAACAGATTCACATAAATGGGCTGTTTTCATAATAGCTTCAAACTTTCCAATGGATAACGAAAGCAAACTAGGTAATGGTGCCCTTAATCTAGCTGAAAACATGGCTGAATATTTCATAACTAACTATCGTTACTCAACTTCCAATATTTTCATACTTTTTGATGATGGATGGATAAGAAGTGATAATGGTTATGGTGATCGATTAGAAACATTAATGCAAAGAGACCACAAATATGATTTCATATATGCTGGAGCTACAAAAAACAACGTTTTATCAACATTACAACATGTTGTAGAAACATCAAACCGGTTCAACAATAGCGAGGTATTCATATGGGTATCTAGTCATGGCTGCGGTGATAACACAAACGAATTCACAGGTGGAAAAATACTCGAGAGAAGCGCTGTTTTCCTATGGGATGACATATTATCAGATGATGAACTAGGAACTGCCTTATACAGCCTCAAATCTAAGAAAACCTGCATCATCGTCGATGCATGTTACACCGGTGGCTTCGCTGATAAAACAATCTATAGCTTCCCAGAGTTTTTCATACTAAGATCAAAAATCCCAAAAACTGGTAGAGTCGTAATAACAGGTACTAGCAAATATCGAAAAGGATATGCTAGTACAATCTATGGGCCTTTATTTTCACTCCTGTGGTTCGAAGGAATAACAACTGGAAAAGCAGATGGATTCAGACCAGGTTTAAGAGACATGGGACGCCCAACTATACTCAGAATTTTTAAAGATGGAAAAGTATCAGTAGAAGAAGCATTCTACTATGCAAGGTACACCTTGAAAAACAGCCAGGAATTAGAACAATATAATCGTATGGAACCACAAATAAATGATCAATTCCCGCGCAAGGGAACAATTCTTAGCAGACGTGGTTTAAACCTTGGGGAATAATATTAATATACACTCTTTTTCTGTATAATAATAAAAAGATGAAAAAAACTGCTAAATTCTGGAAAAAACTTGAAAATAAAAAAACCCAATGTAATCTATGTGATCATAACTGTAAAATAGATAATGGTAAAATGGGCATCTGCGCTGTTCGTAAAAACGAAAACGGTGAACTATTCACTTTAATTTATGGTTCTACTTCATCTATGGCTGCTGATCCAATAGAAAAAAAACCATTATACCATTTCCATCCTGGAACAAATGCTTTTTCAATGGGAACAGTTGGCTGTAATTTCAAATGTGAACATTGCCAGAACTATGGTATTTCAACAGCATCATTAAACTATCCTTATCTTCAGGATATTACACCAGAGCAAGTAGTTGAATACGCTAGAAAGTATAATTGTGAAGGTATCGCCTGGACATACAATGAACCAACTATTTGGCATGAGTTTTCATATGATTCATCTAAACTAGCAAAAAAAGCAGGATTGTACACATGTTATGTCACCAATGGTTTCATACAGGAAGAGCCATTAAAAGAAATTTCTCCCTTTTTAGATGCAATGAACATTGATATCAAAGCATTTAATGAAGATTTTTATAAAAAAATCTGCAAAGCACGCTTAGAACCAGTCCTTAACACCAGTGTAATCGCAAAAAAACTAGGTATTCATATTGAGCTAACATATCTAATAATACCAGGTTATAACGACTCCAAAGATGAGATAAAAAAATTTTGCGACTGGATTATAAATAATCTTGACAACAAAACACCAGTTCATTTCTCCAGATTTCACCCAGATCATAAAATGAATAATATACGGATGACACCTATGGAAACGATGATTCAGGCATATGAAATTGCTCGTAAATCTGGTGTTCGCTTTGTTTACCTTGGTAATATCCCAAGTGGCGAATATGAAAATACTATTTGTCCTAAATGTGGAAATATTTGTGTGAAAAGGTATGGTTTTTCTATTGAAACAGATGGTCTTAAAAATGGCAAATGCTCTAAATGTGGAACTGCTCTTAACATGGTATTTTAACAAATATAAAAAAACATTTTTTTAAATAAATTACAGTATGTTTTTTTACTGTAAATATCTTATAAAAGTTAATATAAAGGAAAAACTTAATAAAGGGCTAAATATACTTATAATAATAGAAAAATACAATTAATAAGATAAAATTAGGGTGAACTTATGGCATTAAAACAAAGCGATAAGATAATAGCAATAGTAGGAGTCATCATATTAATAGTAGCTGCATTTGCAATAGTTATCTACGCACCAGAAGACGACGAATCAGTAGAACAACCTTCAAAAATGGAAAAATTTGAAGTAACATGGGTTAAAGATAATTTTAGTGTCATAATCTTGGGTGAAGCATACAATAACTATTGTATTCCTTTTACAATACTAACAGAACCTGGGAGTGTTATCACAGATGTAGACATCGAGATATCCTGGCAAGATGATAACACCTGGGGACTTATAACAAAAGGCGAGGATAAATTAAAAGCAGATATTACATATAATGGTGAAACAAAAACATATGAAGAAACTGGGAGCGGAGCTGAAACACTAATATTTATGGTATATGACACACCTAAAGCTACAGAAATAGAAGCAAAAGATATTGACGAAGCTAGAAGTATGCTTACATCACTTGAACCAAATAAATGTAATGCAACATTTGATGTTGATGTAACAGTAACCGTTGGGGAGAAATTCAAACTATTAAATCCAATTAGATCATTCCTTAACAAAAGAAAAGATAC
>Ga0272441_10011551_pt1 | contig 13080 bp, 17 predicted proteins | sample SSMProp6N_FD_193582 | JGI IMG/M metagenome (GOLD analysis project Ga0272441, IMG submission 193582) | Marine sediment archaeal communities from Little Sippewissett salt marsh, Falmouth, MA, United States - SSM-Prop-6N | ecosystem: Environmental > Aquatic > Marine > Wetlands > Sediment ...
ATCGATCGTGACTTGTGCCTGAGACCCTGGGGGACTCGAACTCGAAAGCGCTGACACCGTCTGGCGATGCAGGAGAGGGCGATCTGAGCAGTGAATCCGTGAGGAGCGGAAAGGCAGATGCCCTCAAAGATTGGTGGAGCGCTCTGGAGCCTGGGTTCCTGTACCTGGAACGCGTTCGTTAGCTGTGTCATGGTAGCACAGGTTCGGTTCTCTGGGCGGACACTCGTCCGTACACGCTAGAACGTAATACAGAAGGTCATTCTGTGAAGACGCCTCATCTGCCATTCGATCTCGGATAGGAGACCTGTGATGTCCGTTACACTTGTGAGCATCCGTTTCGGCGTGTTTACCGTTGATATTATGCCGTTACGTCTACCCCGTGTGGCGAAGACATCGATGCCAGTCTTGATATTTCCCTTGGACAGGATTCCGGAGTGAACGTCAATGCAGCAGCAGATACCCCCTAGAGAACTGCTGAGCTTTGGAACTCTTCAGTGGCCAGCAGAGGACGAAATCTGGGAACTACTCAATCAGATGCGAGATAGCAGCAACCTCTGATTGTGTATCCTCATACACAGTCGAGGCACGTCCTATTCCAGTGGGACTGATCGTTGCTGAGGATGGCAGCATTGGGGGAAGTGTGAAGTAATCTCGCAAGACTGAGAATACCCCTTAGTAGACAGCTTTCGAGCCTAATTCGAGAATTACACACTCGCGCCTCCTCAATGGACAACTTTGGAACTTGCATCTGGCCAGTCTCAGAAGATCGACGTATTGAGCGATGCAATCGCTGACACGGTGCAATTTTGCTAGGGCTTGGCATAGCGGATGTTTCGACACTACGTGTTGCCTCAAGCAAGAAAGTACTCGAAAGACCATTCGTTGCCTCACGTAGAAATGTACTCCAAATTAACTTCCTGTTCTGCCTTGTGTTTCGACTGGCCAAGCTCCTCCATACAAACATACGAGAAGCCTTTGCTGATAAGGCTGTTCGGTACTGGCGCCCCCGCAGAGGACTCGAATGTTCTCGCAGCCACCAAGCGAGCAGTGATTCAACTTTCACCGATCGACCAGGCGAGTGACTGAACTCTACAAGCAAACGGTCTTAGATCGGGAGCGCATCAATGCTTCATCACCATTCAGGCTATTGAGAGAGAAGCGATCTTGTTAGTGATGCGAGGTGTTGAAGTTACAAGGGTACCTCCGCTCCTAGGGCTAGTGAATGACCTCCTGTAGGGCTTTTCGGCGATGAGCCTAGCCGGATAGCTTGATGCATTGCCCGATGTTTTCAGCCTTGTGTATTCGTCACTATCGTCTTCCGCGGTCAGTGCTTCGAAACCGGAGATGACGTCAAACAGTTCCTCGTCAATGCCACTCTGGCGCAGACGATGGAATGTCCTATTGAGATCTTCCAACAAAGCATCAATGTTTTTGTCGGCGCGTTGCATCGCCGCTAGGCGGCTTGCGTTCTCGCTCGCGAGCGATTCGGCGCACGCCCTAAAAAGCGAAACGAAGAGATATTCGTGGATGAGAGCGCGCAAGGTCGCGGTGCTGTCACCCACGACCTCGGGCAAGCTTCCCTTCTGCCAGGGCAATTCAGCTAGCGCGTGTCGCCAGCTTGCGTCCAGGGGAAGCAGTCGCTGACTGACTGGCGCATAAGCCGGCCCTGATGTGGGGCGGTTGTAGAAGAGGTAGAGTTCGGCGACGTCACCCTGGTTTCGGTGTGTCTCGCTCTCCATGAGAATCTGCCCCACGAGCGGGGTGATAGCCTCGACGGCGTTTGGCACGGCAAAGCATCCCAACAGCGGCAGGCCTGCGTCCGCCAGGCGTGCATGAACGCGCTCACCGACGGCCCAGACCTCGGATTTGGCTGGCAGAGCTGTCAACGTCTTGACCGCATAATCGGCCACCATATCATTGAACTGGCCCACCAGTCCCTGGTCTGAACCGAACACGATCGCGCCAATCGCAGTGGCAGCGGTTTGTCGTTCCCGGTCGGCCATCAAGGGGCCCGGCCCGCTTTCCCGAAGACATACGCCCAATCCCAGCTCCACTGTATGGTAGTAGTCGGCGAGCGCGTGCACCGATTTCTCGTATTGTCCGATGCTTGATGCGGCCACGGCCTTCATCGTGCGAACGACGGATTGGAGATCTCCAGCGCCTCCGATCTTTCGGCGCAGACTCTCCGTCGTCTCGCTCACGATGTTTCATCGACTTCTGATTCAGGCGGGGACGAATCAGGGGCTATCCTGTGACTCTGCTGGTCGCGCTGCCGCCCGAAGGTGTGCTCGATCAATCTGGCTAACTTATCTGCAGCGCCGTCGATGGCTTCGTCCAAGGTCGTTGCATGGTGTGTGACCGCGATGGGCTGGTGCCCTTCGAGGCGGGCTTCCAGCATGCAGCGCATGGCGTTATGACCCACCTTCTTGTCGCTGTTCTCGTCGCTCAGATGGACCTTCACTCGAGCAATGCGATTGCTGAACCGGCTCAGGGCGCTCTCCACGGTGCCACTTACCTGCGCGGCCATCGCCTCATGGACTTGGATATTGTGACCGCTGTTGATTTGGATCTGCATGACGTTCTCCTTTTATGGGTGTGATTGACTTAATACCGGTAGGTGGCGGCTAATCCCGTTTGCCCTGGCATCTGCGCGGCCGGAATGACCATGACCCGGCCGCCCATCTTCCCGACCATCTCGCCCAGATCGTCGAGCTGATCATCAGCTTGTGGGTGGCTGAGATCGACCATTTCGACCCGGCCGGGAACTGGGTAGGCGGACTCGATCAGCAGCGTTGCGACGCGTCCTTCGGCTGCCGCCTGTGCAACCTGCGTCAGGTCGTCACTGCCCAGCCCCCTAGATCTCGCCGCAGCGAACTCGCTGGCCAGTGTGTCCAGCCGAACCTGATACTGCGGCTCGACGACTTGCCAGCAGCGTTCCCGAAGTCCATCGATCGGCAGGGTATCGGGATTGACCGTAACTCCTTCCGCCATCAAAAACGGGTTATGGCTGACCTGGCGGAAAAGATGGTGATGCTCAGGCAACGCTGCCAGGATCAACGGAAGGCCCGACGGCCGGGAATGGTGCTGGAGCACCGCGCGGTCGATGGCACGAAAATACCGCTCCGCGTCAGCCTGCACCGCGTCCGGCTTTCCGCCGTGGCCATGGTGCATGGGTGAACTTGCCTGCCCAACGCCACCGTGGGAGGTGACCATCGAATGGGGATCGGTCAGCTCGTCACCCAGCGCGTCGGTGAGCGTCCTCGGGACGCCCGGCGCTGGCTCAATCTCGTCAAGTGCATCACGATTGCCCTCGAAGAGCTGGATCTTGTGGAAACTCACTCCCAGAACCTGGTAGCGATCGACTGATTGTAGAAAGCGTCGCAAGGGTTTGGTGTGAAAGCTGTCGGACACGATGGTCAATTCGCTGACTGGCCGCTGAAGCCGGAACACACGAAACAGGCTCGGCCCGCCCAGCACGGCCAATCCATCTGATGTGTGGGTCCAGAAGGCATGATCGTTGGCGAGGGCTTCAAACGGTTCCAGAAGAAGCCGGGTCTCGACATCTGGATACTTCTGCCGAAGCGATGTCTCCAGCTCTTTGACAAGATTGCGAAACCGGATCGGGTCTTGCTGATTCTCGGGATGGCGCCGACTGGTCGGTTGGTAAAGCGAGAGACACGGCGGCGGGTGAACCGTTGCCATCTCGGCCAGTGATTCGATGGTGAGCAAAGTACTTTTCTGCGTCATTTTCATTCCTCCTGTTTCCTAATGCAGTTACGTCAACAATCTAACAATCGGTTGACAACAAGCCTGATCAAATGGCGCTTCGTCGCTTGGTGCGGCGAAGGTACTCATCGTGAGGAAGACGGACTGGAGATGCCCGGTACCTTTGATGTGCCGGCGCAGACTAGCCGTGGACTCGCTCATGACTTCACCTCGGATTCAGGCGCAGGCTTGGGTTCGCCCTCCGTTTGGACTTGCGCGTTGGATTCGGGATCAGGTTTGGGCTGGAAGCGAGCAAGCGCTCGGCTGGCGATTTGGATCATCGTTTTGCGATCCTCGTCGCTCAATTGTTCTGCGGTATCCAATCGCTCGCGAACCCCCCGCGGGATACCCGCCGCTGCTGCGCGCAGGGCGGCCTCGGCATCCGTCATCTGATCAAGTGGGACGCGGTCGAACAGTTTGGCGGTCAATGCCAGCAGCACGGCGATTTGCGCGGGCACGGGTACTGGGGCGAATTCCGGCTGTTTGAGGCAAGCGCGAATTCTCCGTCCGTGTTCGATGATCCTGCGGGTGTCTTCATCTAGACGGGCGCCGAATCGGGAGAAGGTTTCGAGTTCTTCAAACTGGGCGTATCCAAGCTTGAGGTCGCCGGCCACCGCGCGGTAGGCAGCGCGTTGCGCCTTGCCGCCGACACGCGAAACGGATTTACCGACATCGATCGCAGGCAGCACTCCCAATTCGAACAGCGATGGTGAGAGGTAGATCTGTCCGTCCGTGATGGAAATCAGGTTGGTCGGAATGTAAGCGGAAATGTTCTGTGCCTCGGTCTCGATGATGGGCAGGGCGGTGAGCGAACCTCCACCGCGTTCCTGGCGCAAGTGCGTCGCACGTTCGAGCAGCCGTGAGTGGATATAGAAGATGTCGCCGGGATACGCTTCGCGACCGGGCGGACGGCGCAGCAAGAGAGACAATTCGCGATAAGCGCGTGCGTGATGGGTGAGGTCATCGTAAACGATCAGCACATCGTGGCCCTCTTCCATGAAGGCCTCCGCGATACTGGTCGCAACATAGGGCGCGATGTAAGCGAGACCCGGTGGGTCATTACCCTCGGTCACGATGAGTACGGTGTAATCCATCGCTCCCTTTTCCTGCAAGGTTGCCACGGTTTTGGCGACGGCGGACGCACGCTGACCGATGGCGCAATAGACGCACAAGACATCCTTGTCGCGCTGATTGAGGATGGTGTCGATGGCAATGGCGGTCTTGCCCGTCTGGCGGTCGCCGAGAATCAACTCACGCTGGCCACGCCCGACGGGAATGAGCGCATCGATCACTTTGATGCCGGTCTGGAGCGGCACTGTGACCGGAGCTCGGTCCATGATGGGGGGAGCTGGACGTTCGATGGGCAGGCGTTTGTCCGAGGGCACCGGCCCGTTGCCATCGAGTGGCCGACCGAGTGGATCGATAACCCGTCCCAGCAATCCATCGCCCACGGCCACGTCCATGACCCGGCCCGTACGCAGGACTTCATCTCCCGCGTGCAGATGCCAGTATTCGCCGAGCAGAACGGCGCCAATTTCGTCCGCGTCTAGGCTGAAGGCAATGCCGAGAACATCGCCGGGAAACGCTACCAATTCCTCAAAGCCCACGCCGGGAAGACCAGATACGTTGGCGATGCCGGTGGCGACACGGGTGATCGTGCCCACCTCCCGTAGGGTCAGTTGTGGCGAGAACGCTTCCCGCACCTGGCCTAGTTCGGAAAACGCGCTGTCAAATACGTGTTTGAGGTTCTCAGTTTCTATATTCATGGACTCTCTGTTTCGGGCTCAGGCTCGGTTGTTGCTTCATGTTCAAGGTCAGCTGTGGCTTCAGGGGTAGGATCGGCTTTGATCTCAGCTCTGTCCTTCTCCTTCAGAAGTTCGTCGACCCCCTTCTCCAGTGATGCCAGATAGTCGGCGATGCTCCACGCTACTTTCTGTCCGTTGGTGCTGAGTTCAATGCCGCTGATCAGGTCCGGTGCGGTCTCGAACCGGACCTCGATTTCAGCCGAGAAGGTTTCGTTAAGCGCAGTGTGTATGGCCGCGCGCTGTTCCGCGGGCAGGTCAAATGCACTGCGCACGAGCGCGGGGACAGATGCTTTCTTAAGGGCTTCGGCGAGGCCTGCTTTCGCCGGGTCGTCCATCTCCCGCAGGCGACGGGTGAACACCTCGCACAGGCGTTCTTCCAAACTTACCGTGGCGAGATCCGTCAGCGCCTTTCGTGCGATGGCAAATACTTCCTGCTGGGTGCGCCGGCTGATGGCCTGACGTAAGTTCCCCGCGTCGTTTTGCAACGTTTCCATCCTCTTGGCGCTCAAGGCGTCGGCGGTCTTGCGTGTTTCGTCGAGCACTCGCTGGCCTTCGGCTTTGGCCTCGTCCGTCGCTTTGCTCAAGAGCGCGGCACGTTGCTGGTCGAGCGTTTCGTTCTTCTGTTTAAATTCGTCGCGCTCCTTTTGGGCTTCGACCTTTTTCTTGTCTGCGTTTGCGAGTTCTGCGGCTATTCGGTTCTCACGCTCACCGATGGCGTGGAGGATCGGTTTGTAAAGAAAGCGCTTCATCAACCACACCAGGAGGAGAAAGTTGAGCACCTGCGCTCCGACCGTAAACCAATCAATTAACATAGCGTTATTGGCCTGCGGCTTGGGCGATGACATGGTTCCAGAACGGGTTGGCGAAGATGAGAATCATCGAGACCACGAAGCAGTAAATGGCTGTGGATTCGATCATCGCCAATCCCACGAACAGGGTCCGAGTGATGGTGGCGGAGGCATCGGGTTGCTGGGCCAGCGAACTCAATGCCGTTGAGACTGCCTTCCCTTCGCCCAGCGCAGGCCCCATGGTCCCGAAACCGGTGGTGATGCCGCCGATGACAATCGATGCCACCGCGATAGTCGTCATGCTATCCATAAGTTCTCCTTTTGTTGTTGATATTCATGTTTCACTCAGTTGCCTCGGGTTCAGGCTTGGGTTGACGGACTAGCTTAGCAGCCGCGATATAAACCGCTGCCAGGATGCTGAAGATGTAGGCTTGCACCATGCCGGTGAGCAGGCCAAGCGCCGTCATAATGATCGGGAAGATGAAGGGCACAATCGTAAGCAGGATTGCGATAATCATCGCACCACTCATCATGTTGCCGAACAGACGAACTGCCAGAGCAAGCGTGCGCGAAAGTTCGCTGATGATGTTAAACGGCAGCATGATGAACGTCGGCTTCATATAGGACTTAAGGTAACCGCCCAGGCCTTGCTCCCCGATGCCGAAGAATGGCACAGCCACAAGCACGCACAGGGCAAGTGCAGCGGTGGTTGAAAGCGAGCCCGTCGGCGGCTCGTAGCCGGGAATGACGGTGCAGAGGCTGGCTGCGCCGACAAACAGGAAGAGCGTGCCTAGAAAGCCGAGATACTTCTGAGGCTGACTTAGGCCTACCTCTTCAATCTGTTTCTGGATGCCGGTGACGACGATCTCGAGAAGATTCTGCCAGCGGGAGCGTGTCAGACCCGTGGACAGCCTGCGGGTGATAAGTTTTGAACCGACGGCCAGCACGAGCATCAGCGCCCACGTGAACACAATGGTAGCGTTGAGTGTTACAAACCCGTGCTGCCAGAAGATGATCTGATCGGGACTAAGGCGCATGGTTGGCATCCTGTGTCAAGAAAGGTGGCTTCTCCGCCGATTGGGTGATTCGAATCACGATGAGGCGTGCAATGAAAAATCCAAGGAAGCACACTAGCAGCCGCTCCCAATAACCACGTCCGACAAAATAGAAACCAGCCAGGGCAATGCTCGTTCGCAGCAACAGGCTGCCGAAGAACCAGAGTGCCGGCCGTTTCGACGAAAGCCCCTTCCGAACCGTCCACCAAAGGCCGCCAAAGAACAACGCGCCGACCAAAACGCCCATCAGCAGGGATGGCACCAGACTCAAAGCTTCATTCATCATTGTCCTCCTGTTCCTCTCGTATCTCCTTGTCTTCCTTGGCCACCCAATGCCAGGCATTCAAACAGCCGATGACCAGGCCGATAACCAGCAGCATCAGCGTCCAGGAATGGCTTCCTGGATGGCGGTTGTCCAGCCAGATACCGAGCCCCGCGCCCAGCAGCGTCGGGACCACCACTGACCAGCCGATCAGTCCCATCATGCCCAAGCCAAACCAGACGGTTCGCTTGTCATGGCGTCGCGCGCGGAGTTTGCGCGCCGCCTTGGCACCGATCTCCTGGCTGAGCGGTGGCTTCGGCCTTGATGGTTTACGATTAGCTTCGTCAGTCATGATGAAATCTCGCGAGGCGGCGGATGAAGCCGCTTTCCATTCTTGCCAGCACCGAGCGCACGCTCTGCTCCCGTTCGTTCAGGTTCAGAAACTCCCGCTCCACTGAATCGCGCAATTGGCCGAGATCCGTTCCGGCTATGGCATTGCGCACGGAGACGATCACGTCTGAGCCGATCTTGATCAGCACCCCTTCATCGACGGCCACGTAAACTTCGCCCTCAGCTTCGTGTTCGTAGATCAGAATCCCCGGCACTAGAGCCGCGACGCAGTCACGGCGGTGTGGCAAGAGTCCAAACGAACCCTCGCGGGTTTCTGCAACGATGCGCATGACGCCAGTGTTCTCAGCGACGATCCGGAACGGCAGAAGAACCTTAAGATTCATGAGAATTGGCTGCATGTTTACCCTCTTGTTCAGATTTCGGACCAGGCTTCGGCTGCAATTTGGACTTGTTTTGAGCACTGGACACTGAGGCCGACTTCGGGGCGGCCTTGGGGGTCGTTTCGGGCTCAGATTCGGCTGCTGCGGGCTGGTCGGGCTTTGCCTCTTTCTTCGCTTCGTCCACCGTGCCAATCATGTATAGCGCCCTCTCCGGGTAGTCTTTAAATTCATCACGCAGGATTCGCTCACAGCCGTCCAGCGCGTCCTCGAGGCTGACCCGCTTTCCCGTAAGTCCGGTGAACTGCTCGGTTGTGAAGAAGGGCTGGGTGAGAAAACGCTCCAACCGACGGGCGCGGGCAACCACATTGCGGTTCTCCGGCGAAAGCTGCTCCAGGCCGAGCATGGCAATGACGTCCTTGAGTTCCGCGTACTGCGCGATCGTCTGACGTATCTCCTGCGCGAGGCGATAATGCCGATCACCGACGATGCCTGGCGTGGCCATTTGCGAATTGGATTGCAATGGGTCGATGGCCGGATAAAGACCTTCGCTGGCCCGCTTGCGCGAGAGAACGATCGACGCGGAGAGATGCGAGAAGGTGTGCACCGCCGCCGGATCGGTGAAGTCGTCCGCTGGCACATATACAGCCTGGATGGACGTGATGGCTCCGGTATCGGTGTTGGCGATGCGCTCCTCCAACCCAGACAACTCGGTGCCCATCGTAGGTTGATAACCCAGACGCGACGGCATCTGCCCCATCAAGCCAGACACTTCCGAGCCGGCCTGGATGAATCGGAAGATATTGTCGATGAGCAGCAGCACATCGCGGTGCTCGTCATCTCTGAAATACTCGGCCATCGTCAGCGCGGCGTGGCCTACACGGAACCGGCTGCCCGGTGGCTCGTTCATCTGGCCGAAGATCATCACCATGTTCGGCAACACGCCGGCTTCCTTCATTTCGCGGTAAAGCTCCTCGCCTTCTCGACAGCGTTCGCCGATGCCGCAGAAAATGCTGATGCCCTTTTGCAGCCCGATCATGTTGTGGATCATTTCGGTGAGCAAGACCGTCTTGCCTACACCCGCGCCGCCGAAGAGTCCTGCCTTGCCGCCGCGCTCCTGCGGCATGAGCACATCTATGACTTTGATCCCGGTTTCGAAGATCTCAGACTTGGTGGAACGTCGTGCCAGTGGCGGGGGGGCTCGATGAACGGTGCGCCACGCGACACTCGAAACCTCCCCTTCCCGGTCGATGGCATTGCCGAACACATCGAACATGCGCGACAGAATGCCCTTGCCGACCGGTGCCTTTAGCGGACCACCTGTGTCTTCCACCGCCATGCCGCGGGCGAGGCCTTGGGTGGGGGTCAACGCGATGCCACGCACGTGATGCGCGTCGAGTTGAGCTAAAACCTCGATGGCAATTTCTCCCTGCTGCGCGCGCAGCAACGAGTAGATGGGCGGCAAATGAGTATCGAATCGTATATCTACGACGCTGCCCTGTACCGACACCACCACACCGATCGATAAGGTATTTATATTAATTTCTCTGATCATGTTCAGTCCTTTGGCAAGAGCAAGATTGCTCATGCCAGTGCCGCCAACAACGTAGTCCACATGCCACATCCCGATAGCGTTGATGAGTCAACACGGTGCAGGAATGTGACGAGTGGCGATTGGCCCCGATTGTCTTGATGGGCGGCGTTACGGCACATCATTGCATGAGAAAGGGAATGTGCTGGTTGATCGCTGCAAGAGCAGCAAAATGGAGATCGCGAGAAAGCCTTCGGCGCTCCTTGAGAAAGTGAAGCGATTCAGAATACACGCAGTCTGCTACGGAATACAAGCAACGCATCTGCTAGCCCCCTTAGATCCCAAATCCTTTCGGTCTGTAGGAGCTTCCCAGTTGGATTCAGATTTGACACAAGTCGTGCACTCAATGAGTCATCTGGCATCTCTTCATGTTTCAAAAATTGACCTCACGGCCTGTCTGAATCGTAGTGTGGCATTGCGTGAGGAGATTCTGCATTCGCGTTCACACAGGGCATTCGGCTAGACTGGATGTGGACGTGTCTCCCACCGAGGGTCGCACTGCACGCATCGGGGGTGATCGGCATGCGTGAACGGGCAAAGCAGGTCATTGATTACGCAGTTGCTAATGAAGCTGCAGATGAGGCGTTCTACCGGCACTGGGGAGAGCGGTGTGATGCTGGCGACGTGAAGCAGCTCCTTGAGGAGCTTGCTGACGAAGAGCGATGTCACATCGAGAAGCTGTCAAACATCTCTCCTGAAGCACTCATTGCGGAGGGCAGAGCGCCAGTAGACATTGGATTTGTGATGGATCAGCGGATCAAGCTCGACGAGCGTGCAATGGGGGTTCTGGATGTGCTGTCGATAGCCATCGCGCGCGAGGAGAAGGCAATCGCGCTGTATGAGCGGATGGGCGGAGCCTCCACAACTGAGGGAGGTCTGTTTGCAGCTCTCGTCGAAGAAGAACGGCGTCACAAGTACCGCTTGGAGTTGAAGTACGAGTCGCTCAAACGGCGGAATGGTTTCAGATAGAACTGCATCGAGGAAGGTCGGCAGCGTGGAGAGTCGATGCCAAAATAGGCATGATCGCCTGTTCTTGGAGATCTAGCGCACGACTTGTGGTTTGGAATCTGGGTTCCTGTACTTGGAATGTGTTCGCTAGCTGTTTCGTGGTGACGAGCGTCCATGATTGGCACGCCTACAGCCGTTAAAAGCCTCTGTGAGTATGATATCTAGCGGTTGCGATGCTTCATGGTCTATCATTTGGATCCGAAGACGTGGCATCCGCCTGAGGACCTGCGACGTTGGGTCTACTAGCTTGCTAGAAGCGGAGGTAGTCATAGGGCTACGGAGGCTCTATCTCGTCTTCCAGGACATCGCACCGTTGGTGAGGATGTCGCGGCACTAGACCCCGACACTGGGCGCGACACTCGACTTCATAGTTGGGATGGTCGGCGAAAACCTGCTCGGGTAGTCCCGTAGTTTCTATCGAGCCAGAACCTCGGCCAACTGAACAAGTGCCGGATCAAGTTGCTTGACCTGCCCAGCAACGTCCGATAGCGGTGTGGCAGTAATCCTGCCTCCGATGAGTCCGAGAACCACACCCTCTGCACCTTGCGACAGCTGCCGAATCGCTTCCGCTCCGAGTCGGCTGGCTAGCAACCGGTCGAATGAGTCGGGTGAGCCGCCTCGCTGGACGTGTCCCAGGATCGTAAGCCGGAGGTCGAATCCGAGGCGGGAATGATGCTCCTTGTAGTGCGTAGAAAGTTTCTGGGCATTCCACTCAGCACCCTCTGCCACAACTACAAGCGCGTTCTGTTTGCCCCTCTCGTAGCCGTCGCGAAGAACATCGGCAAGCTTGTCCGGATCAAGCGATCTTCCCGGAAGGACGACTGCCTCGGCACCTCCTGTGATGCCTGCGACTAGGGCGAGGTAGCCAAACTGCCGCCCCATGACTTCCACCAGAAAAGCGCGTCGGTGTGAGGATGCCGTCACCTTAAGGCGATCGATGGCCTCAAGCGCGATGTTGAGGGCTGTATCGACTCCTATGGCCATGTCCGTGCCGACTAGATCGTTGTCGATGGTAGAGCCGATTCCAACGACTGGAATGCCCATTTTCGAGAGTGAGTAGGAACCGCTCTGTGATCCATTCCCACCAATAACTACGAGTGCATCGATCGACTGACGTGACAAGGAGTCAACGGCTCTCCGAGGACCAATCTCTGTCATCATCTCCGGGCAGCGCGAGCTACCCAAGAACGTGCCGCCCTGCTGGATAATGCCGCCGACGTCACGGTATCCGAGTGATGTCGTATCTCCGGTAATGAGCCCCGCGTACCCATTGCGTACACCGATCATCTCCAAGCCTTGTGAAAGGCCTGTCCTTACCACCGCTCTCACAGCGGCGTTCATTCCCGGGGCGTCGCCTCCACTTGTCAGAACCGCAACTCGCTTCATGGCAGCAGTCTATCAGATCGTTCGAGCAGGATGTAGGTATTCGTTAGGATTGCTTCGGGGTGACGCTCCGGGATGTCACAAAACAGCTGCGGGAAGATCATGAGGTTGGCGTATGCCATCTAGTCCCTCCCATATCGAAGGAGGAGTGACTGGCTGAAACCTGCGGAGAGCAGGATTGGTGAGAATGTAATGTGCATCACGCGAGCCTCCAAGACTCGAACTCGAGACCGCAGCTACCGTTGTGCATTCGGAGAATCGTTGCGTAATCACGAGATCCGTGAGGAGACGGAAGGGCTCACCATCAGTCGATGGGTTATTAGTGCTTTGGAGCCTGGGGGACTGAATGTAGAACGCGTTCGTGTGTTGCTGCGTGGTGATCGATGTCTCCATCAACATCGGAGTCGTCACTGATCTCCCATACAGGTGTGCATTCCAGCGATCTTCCCTGTTGATGACCGTCTCCGTGATCAGCACTCCTGGTATCGGCCAGGGGGATTCACGTGCAATGAGCATTCCGAGTAGACTCCTCTCAGTCGGTTGGATCGAGAGCCTGCGACTTCCTTGATTGGCACGCAGCTCGAGGGGGCAAGAGTGAGCGAGCTTCTCCGGATCATCATCTACTGCTGGGCAGCCGGCTTGGCCATTGGCGTTGGCGCGGTGGCGGCCAGGCTTCTGCAAAAGGGACACAGAGA
>Ga0272441_10011552_pt1 | contig 13078 bp, 11 predicted proteins | sample SSMProp6N_FD_193582 | JGI IMG/M metagenome (GOLD analysis project Ga0272441, IMG submission 193582) | Marine sediment archaeal communities from Little Sippewissett salt marsh, Falmouth, MA, United States - SSM-Prop-6N | ecosystem: Environmental > Aquatic > Marine > Wetlands > Sediment ...
AGAGAGAAATTCGGATGCGAAAACATGAGCTTGAGGGTGCGAATCAAGCCAGGGCAAAGATTCAGACTATTTACTTCGGGGGAGGAACGCCTTCCCTTCTTGATCCGGCAGAGATAGAGCGAATGATCTCATGTATTGAAGACAATTTTGAAGTTGATTCCCATGCAGAGATCACCCTGGAGGTCAACCCGGACGATCTTGAGGCGGACCGGATCGTTGAGCTTTCGAAGACGCCCGTAAACAGGTTGAGCCTGGGAATACAGTCCTTTCGGGATCAAGACCTGGAATTCATGAACCGGGCCCATGATCGTAACCAGGCTCTGACATCCCTGGAAACAGCGTGCAGCAATTTTGACAATGTCAGCATTGATCTGATTTACGGAATCCCTGGATTGGATGTGAATGCATGGAAAACGAATTTGCAACGGGCCTTTGAGTTCCCAATTCAGCACATTTCGAGTTACGCGCTGACCGTGGAACCCAAAACGGCCCTGGATCATTTCATCCGAAAAGGAAAATGCGAGGCACCTGACGAGGAGCAGGCACGAATCCATTTTGAGATATTGATGGAAGAATCGGCAAAGCAGGATTTTATCCACTATGAGGTATCCAATTTTGCGAAAACAGGTTTCTTCTCCAGGCACAACACGTCCTATTGGCAGGGGAAACCCTATCTCGGAATTGGCCCTTCTGCGCATTCCTATGCAGGAAGCACACGATCCTGGAATGTCGCCAATAACGCCAAATACCTGAAAGGAATTGAGCGGGGTATTCCGGATCGCGAATTTGAGACTTTGAGTGAAACCGACCGAATGAATGAGATGATCATGACCGGACTGAGAACCCGTTGGGGGCTTTCCCTGGAATCCTTTGAGGGACAATTTGGAGTTGGCCATTTAAAAAAGCTGAAGGTGAGGTCAGATCGTTTCCTCGGCCAGGGACTTTTGGAAGTGGAATCGGGACGGCTACGTGCGACAAAGGCCGGTTTTTTTCTCATCGATGGGATAGCCTCGGATCTTTTTCTGGAATGACCGACATTCTCTATGGACTTCCTGTCTCTGAATGACCCCGATTTTTAGTACTTTTAACACAAGATATCAAAAATGGAAGCACTTTTAGGACTTTTTCTGGGCGCTATTGTCACGTATTGGGTGATGCGCTATGTGAAGCTTCAGAAAACCAAAGATCTAACTCAGGCCCAATCAACCATCCTGATGAAAAAAATAAGGAAGGTGTGGAAATTGATCACCGTTGAAGGCGAGTTTGCCGAGATCTATCACTACGAGAATACCAAGGAACGGTTCATGAGCATGGTTTCGAGCAAAAAGAAGGCTGTGTTGCTGATCAATGCCAAGGCATACGTGGGGTTTGATCTCTCAAGGATCAAGATGGAGGCGATCACAGAAAAGAAGACCATCAAGCTGACCGACTTCCCGGATCCCGAGGTCCTGAGCCTAGAAACAGATCTCAGATATTACGACAAAAAGGAAGGGTTGTTCAATAAATTTGATTCGTCTGATCTCACTGAAGTGAATACCAAGGCGAAGGATCATGTATTGGAAAAGATTCCCGAAAGCGGTTTGCTTGATACCGCCCGCAGCGAAGCCCTGGAAGCTGTGCTGCTCGTTCAGAATATCGTGGAAACCATTGGCTGGTCACTCGACTATCAGGACCTGCTGCTCGCCAAGAGCAACAAAGGGGAGCTCCCTGGAGAAACCAAAAAACTAACTTCTTAAAAAATTACACGGCACTTGGACCAGGATCAGGCACTCGCCATTTTGAAATCGGGCAGAAACACCTTTCTCACGGGATCCGCGGGTACGGGCAAGACCTACGTGTTGAATCAATACATAAATTATCTCAAAGCAAGAAGGATACCGGTTTCGATTACGGCGTCAACGGGCATAGCAGCGACACACCTCGAAGGCACGACGATTCACGCCTGGTCGGGCATTGGAATCAAGGATGCGCTCAGTCCGCGACAGCTCAGGGACCTCAAGACCAAGAAGTATCTCAAGAAGCATATGGAAAAGACCAAAGTGCTTATCATAGATGAGATATCCATGCTCCATGCCCGTCAGCTCGACCTTGTGAACCAGGTGATCCGATCCTTTCGGGAGAATGAGGAGCCTTTCGGCGGGCTACAATTGGTGCTTTGCGGGGATTTCTTTCAGCTGCCCCCCATCGGCGATTCGACGGAGAGCAGCCGGGACAAGTTCAGCTTTATGAGCGCATCATGGCTGGAGGCCAAGCTGACCATATGCTATCTCACGGAACAGTTCAGGCAATCTGACAATCAATTCAGTGACATTTTGAACGAAATACGGTCCGGACGTGTGTCACCTGAAGCCATAGATCAATTGAACGAGAGAAGGAATAACATGACCGGCGGTCCTTCTCAGGAGGAGCTTTTAGAGGGATCCACTCGGCTGTACACCCATAACATTGACGTGGATCGTGTCAATCAGGACCAGCTGAAGAAACTCGAGGGACGCACCAAGACTTTCGATTCCAAGATGAAGGGGAACCTGAAATTGGGGGAAACGATCAGCAAATCCATCATGGCGCCACCGGTGCTTCAATTGAAAAAAGGAGCCAAAGTCATGTTTGTCAAGAACAATTACGAGAAGGGCTATCTGAACGGCTCCATGGGTGAGGTGGTTCGATTTGACAAAGAAGGCATTCCACTCGTTCGGTTGACCAACGGCCTGGACCTTAAGGCGGAGCCTGAAGAATGGCGGGTCGAAGACGAAACCGGGAAGCTTTTGGTCAGTTATACCCAGGTGCCTTTGCGCCTGGCCTGGGCCATAACCGTGCACAAGAGCCAGGGCATGACCCTGGATTCAGCGGTTATGGACCTGGGGAAGACCTTCGAGCGGGGCCAGGGATACGTGGCCCTTTCGCGTGTCAAAAGCCTGGAGGGGCTGAAATTGCTGGGGCTCAATGATACGGCCCTTCAGGTGGACGCACTTGCGCTACGGGCGGACATTCGCTTCCAGGAGCTTTCGCAGGAAGCCGAGCGTGAGTTCGGGGAGGAGCAGCTTCGATCCGAAGCTGAGGATTTCATCAAGAAATGCGGTGGGACTGTCGATGCGGATGAGATCAGAGTGAACCGTCGAAACCTTGAAAAGGGAATAAAGGTCAGGAAAAAATCGACCTACCTGGTCACCAAGCAACTGATTGACCAGGGTCGTTCCCTGGAGGAGATTGCCATTGAGCGCGATCTAACCATCGGAACCCTTTGCACCCATTTGATCAAAATAGCATCCCTCTATCCCCAAACGGATTTGAGTCGTTTCAAACCCGACCGGAGTACAATGGCGAAAGTCAGGAACGCGCGCAAAAAGGTTTTAAAAGACGGGAAGCATGGTGAAACGGTTAGCCTCAGGCCCATATTTGAAATCTTGAAGGGCCAGTTGAGCTACGATCAGATTAAAGTCGCATTGTTATATGTTTAAAAGATTAATATTGAAGACAAAAGATGAATGTAGAAGAATTCAGGGTATATTGTCTCAGCAAGCCACTCGTGACCGAAGAGTTTCCTTTCGATGAAACCACCCTGGTCTTCAAAGTGGCCGGAAAGATGTTCGCCCTGACCGGATTGGATGATCCCGAATTCAAAGTGAACCTGAAGTGCGATCCGGATCGTTCTGTCGAGCTCAGGGAAGAGCATGAGAGCATCCGTCCCGGGTGGCACATGAATAAAAAGCATTGGAACACGGTCCACGTCGATGGGTCTTTCCCCGAAGAACTCTTTGTCGAATTGATTGATCATTCCTACGACTTGGTAGTACAGGGCCTTCCCAAGAAACTCAGAGATCAAATCGGATAAATATAAAGTGCCGCAGACTATTTCAAAGTTAACATTTACTTCACAAACAAAACTTTTTTCAGTTTGTTTATTATTTCAAATTATAAATTCAACATAATTACTTAAACTTTTGACTACATAGCGTACTTTGATTTGAAAAGCAAAACCGCTATCGTAACACGAGGAAGTAACCTATTCGGTTAAGACGCTTGCGAGACAATGGTCGCCTTCTAAGCCAATATCTTGCTATCCGAACTGAAGTTGGATGACGCTGAAAAAGTGAGGAATCAAATAGGATAAATATAGAGACCCTCAAACTCTTCCTAACCTTAACATTTATTTAACAAATAAAAAAAAAATTTTTTTTTAAAACTGTTTATTTTTACGCCTTGAAACTTTAACAAAACCAAATAAACTATGGATTACCAAACTTACTTCGATTTGAAGAACAAAACCGCTATCGTAACAGGTGGAGGTAACGGAATCGGCAAAGGTGCCTGCGAGACAATGGCCGCTTTCGGAGCGAATATTGTTGTATCCGACCTGAAGTTGGAAGACGCGGAAAAAGTCAGGGATCAAATCATTGCTGATGGAGGAAGGGCCATTGCGGTTGCCTGCAATGTTACCAAAGACGAAGACCTTCAAAATGTGGTCAAAGCAGCTATAGATGAATTCGGAAGTATCGAAATACTGGTGAACAACGCTGGAGGCGGTGGTGGCGGAAGGGAGAATCCGTTTCAGATCGACGTGGATCGGTTTAAGTGGGTTTTTGAACTCAATCTCTTTAGTGCATGGCGCTTGAGTCAGCTATGTGCTGCAGAAATGAAAAAATCAGGTTACGGCTCTATTATCAACATCACTTCTATGGGTTCTATCAATAAAAGCCCGAATATGAGTGCTTATGCAGCTTCGAAAGCAGCCATGAATCACATGTCTGCCAACCTGGCTCACGACTACGGACCTTTCGGCATCCGCGTCAATTGTGTTGGACCCGGTGCTACAAAAACCGCAGCTCTTGCCAGCGTGCTTACTCCTGAGATCGAAGCAAAAATGCTCGCAGGAACGCCTATTAAAAGACTGGGTGAAGTTGAAGACATCGCCGGTGCAATACTCTACTTTGCATCCCCTGTTTCAGAATGGGTAAGCGGGCAGGTACTTTTTGTCAATGGGGGAGGAGTTCAAACCTTAGATTAAGGTTCCAGAACCTTCTATAATACGGGCTACATGAACAGAATACACTGCTTTATGTTTTTGTTTGGCGCTGTGTTTCTCGCACAGCTCCAAGCACAGAATTCTTTGGAGAGCGAGGAAGACTTTTTGATAAAAAAAGGTCGTTTTTATTACTCGCTATCGTTCTCTCTGGATCAGCGAAAAGCTGAAAACGAGGATCAATTGTTGAGACAGGTCATTGATCAGGATAAGCTTGATTACAGGATTATCGGCAATATCGGATACGCCTTAAAGGACAATCTTACCCTGGGGCTTGCTGGCGGCTATGGAAGGCAAAAAGAGGAAATCACATTTCTGGATGAGAATGATGAGGAAGTAACCTCCAAACGCATAGAACAGGGTTTTTCTGTAGTTCCAAATATGCGTAACTACATACCCCTGGGAAAGGGAAGATTACAGGTGCTGATTCAAACGGAGTTGGGTATTACCGCAGGTGAATCTTTAGAGCGTATCTTCTATTCAAATGAGATGGATCGGATTAATGGCGAGTTTGTGGAGATTGCTTTAGGAGTAAACCCGGGCTTACTCTTGTTTTTTGATAGAAACTGGGCTTTTGAAGCCACAGTTGGTGCCGCTGGATTAACAACCCGTATCGAGGAAAGTGTGATCAATGATGATCAAGACAACAGAGAACGTATCCAGACAACCAGCATCGATTTACGACTTAACATTCTGCAATTAAATCTTGGGGTGGCCTTTTATCTCTGAGAACCCAATGAATTGATTATCTCCATTAAAAGAAACACGAATGAATTTAAAAAAAATACCATTCGCCATCATCACGATGAGTATGCTCATTGCTACATCCTGTATTCAGGACGACTTTTTTGGACTCTCACCGTATAAGGAAATCAAGGCTTTTGAACTCTCGGGTCAGGCAGGTGTCACCGAAATAAATTCAGAAGAACGCAGCATCACCGTTCCAATGAGCGAAGGGGTAGACCTTACAAGCGTAAGCCCTTCTGTTTTGGAAATTTCTAATCTGGCGTCTGTTTCTCCATCCATTGAGGAGGCGCAGAACTTTTCAGAACCTGTACTTTATACAGTGACTGCAGAAGACAATACGCAGGTAGTATGGACGGTTACGGCTGTAGCCGCTTTGCCCAACCCGCAGATACCTAACAGTAACTTCGATCTGTGGTACACCGTTGGTGACTATCAACAGCCCGGGGAAAGTGCCGATAACACAGTCTGGGGCACTGCTAACAGAGCCGTGTCTATAGCTGGCGATGCCAATGCCAATCCCGAAGATCTCGGTGGTGGAGATTTTGCCGCCAGGTTAACAAGTATAGCAGCGCCGCTGCTTGTGCGTATGGCTGCTGCAACCCTGTTCACAGGTAAATTTACGGAAGACTTTCCCAGTGTTTCGGACCCGCGTTCCAATATTGATTTCGGAACCCCATTTGCTGGACGACCCCGAGCCTTTCGTTTAGATTACAAATATCTTCCAGGTGCATCCTACGAGGATGAGGATGGCAATCCCCTGCCCGGTGGTGATCAGTGTGATATCTACGTCTTGCTCGAAAAAAGAACCGGGGATGAGGTTGAACGCATCGGAACCGGTTGGTTTAGAAGTGGCGACGAGGTAGTGGATTTCAGCAACCTTCAAGTCAACATCAAATACGGGGAGTTGACAACGTCAGACCCAGAATTTGAATATGCTAATATCAGAGAAGGAGAGTCTTGGGGGAACCCTCAGGATACTCCTACGCATATTACCGTAGTATTTTCTTCCAGTGCATTGGGTGACTTTTTTACAGGTGCCATAGGCAGTGAATTGTGGGTCAACAACTTTGAGTTGATTTATTAGAAAAATAGATCATAGAAAAACACATTAATTAATCTTAAATACTTAGTCATGAAGAAAAATGAATTGCTGAATGATTTATTCAGTTTTGATGATCGTGTGATCATCATCACAGGAGGTGCCGGTGCCATTGGCAGCGCATTAGCCGAACTATTAGGTAACCTGGGTGCCAACATAGTGATCACAGACATCAATGAGGAGCGTGTAAAAAAAGTAGCTGCCGAAATTGAGGAAAAAACCGGAAATCAAACCTTGGGATTGGTCGCAGATTCTACCGATGAAAATGCAATGAAAGAACTGGTAGATAAGGTAGTAGCCAAATTTGGAAAAATCTCTGGTCTTGTCAACAACGTAGGATGGGGAGCCGCTACACCTGTTTGGGGGTCTGATACTGAGAAAATGGTAAAGTCCTATAAGTTAAATACCTTAAGCGCCTATAATCTCACGAAATTCTGCATGCCCTACCTGGAAAAAGAGGAAAACGCATCAGTAGTGTTCTCCAACTCCAGAGTAGGGAACACCCCTTCCCCAGAATTCATAGAGTACAGCACCGCCAAAGCTGCCTTATTAAACATGGCTAGAAGTATGGCGGTGGTAAGCGGACCAAAGGTTCGTTTTAATACAGTAATTATTGGGTCTGTTGACAATGGCGAATCTACGCTTGATGCCGGATTTACACAGGAAATGCTCGATAAGATCAATAATGCTATGGTGATGAAGCGTCGGGGGTATCCAGCCGACATTGCTCAAGGTATTATGTTCCTGATGAGTAAAGCAGCCTCATGGGTTACAGGAGTGGATTTGACCCTCGATGGTGGCGGCCGATACGAAAGTAAAATGCCTACCTAAGATTTAGTTGTCTAAACCTACTTTTAGATTATTTCTTAAAGTAGGTTTAATTAATTTCAAAAACGAATTAGTAATGGCCAACATGGTATTCGCGTCAACTTTCAAGGTCCCGGCGCCACCGTCACCAGCATGCTGGATCAGGCGATCGATGACGTCACTGAATTTAGAAAAGCGTATCCAAATGATAAGATGCCATCTAAAATGATGGGGCCTCTCAATCGTAACCAAACAACGGAAGAACAGGCAGAAGTAGGTTGTTTTCTGCTATCGGATGCATCCTGTTCCATGACGGGCGCCATAGTCGTCGTGGACTGTGGCACTACGGCCTATTAGGCGCCAGCAAGTTCCTATCCCCAGGGGGGCGATGCATCTATCTGGGGATCTGATGACAAAGGGGATTCAACCCTTGATGCCGGATTTGCGCAAGAAATAATTCATAAGACCCGTAAAGCCTTGGTGATGAGGCCTTGGGGGTTTTTCAAATGACCTCGCTTGTGGTTTCCGCTAATGAGTAAGACAGGCGCATGGGTAACCAGAATGGACATCAACCTCGATAGTGGGGACCATTGTAAACGCAAAATGCCTGGAAGTCAATAACCGAAACATACAATTATTATGAAAAGACTCATATGCTCTTTTATTTTTATAATCATGAGTCAAGTTAACTTTGGTCAATCATTGGTGGAAATACCACCGGTTCAGGCCGAAGGATTACCCATTCAGCTCGTGGAGGTTTATGTCATTGAGGATGGCGTTACACGCATTCTGAAGGATGGAGAATTTGAGAGCTTTTTGACCTATTTTAATTTAAAAAACAAAGGGGTTTTTCATCCTTTGGATTACAAACAGACCAAAAAACTGATTTTGGCCAGAGAAGAGGTTCTGGATGCTACTTACAAGACCTTCAATGATGCTTTTTACGGTCCGCTTACTGTCCGATGGTACATAACCGCCGGTGAGATTCAGGAAGAACAAAAAACAAAAGGCTTAATTTCAACTGGAAAGTGGTCTGATCTCCCCATGTTATATGAAGATGAACGTTCGGAATTGACGTTTATCTTGAATGGTGGCCTGGGTGCTTTTCTTGACTACAACGGATTCTTTGGTGAAGGCGCTGCCTTTACACAGGGAAATCCCATTGCAGATCAGCCCGCCGATTTTGGAGCCACCTATTGGACAGAAGCTTATTTAGAACCGGGAATTGGTGGTATTTCTGCACTTGGGAATACTGATATCTATATCTATGGTGCCTTATCCGCAATGTTCACGACCAGGATAGGTAATGACATATTTTCAAGCGGCTCAACAGTATTTGCGGATTTTGAGAGAGCCTATGCTGGTTTTTTAGTGCCCCGCCTTGGGAAAAACGATAATGGTAAACTCGACATTTCGCTTGGTAGAAACTTCTTTCAGCTTAATGATGGGTTTCTGTTTTCCAAATTTGCGGGCTCGGCGAATGCAGGTGATCGAGGAAGTGTATACCTGAACGCGCGCACAGCATTCCAAAAAACCATCCTAGCCACTTTTACATCTAAAAACTGGACCTTCAGAGGCTTTTTTGTCGAACCTCAAGAGCTGTTTGCCGATTCTCAGACCAACATCAACTATACGGGCGCAACAGTTGGGTTTAACGATTCCAGCAAATATGATTTCAATTTAACAGTACTTCAGCGAACAAACGGCATTGGCCAATATCGTTTGCCAGACGGAGAATCGATTGATAAAAAAGGTTTATGGGTAATTAATCCTAAACTTTGGTTTTCCAACTTGTTCGATGAAGGTCTATTCCTGAAATCTGAGTTCGCCTATGAGACCAAACCTGGGATGAGAACGCATGCGTGGTACATTGGTGGGGGCATACAAAGAAATGATCTGAAATTTAAGCCTTCACTTTATTATCGATATGCGTTTATGAAGGGTGACGACCCGAATACAGAGACCTATGAGCGCTACGACCCGTTACTGTCAAGCGGCCTTGGCAACTGGGTACAGGGTATAAATTTCCGCAAAGTCATTGGAAACGGCAATATTGTTTCCCACCGTATAGAACTGAGAGGCAGTCTGTCGGACAAATGGCAGGTGGCACTGGATGCATTCTTTCTCAGAGCTGATGAACTTAACAATCTCGGAGGGTTGGCTCCCGTTTCGAATCTCACAGACACTAATTTCGGACAGGAATACACCGTCAATCTCCGGTATTTCCTGAACCGCCATTTTTTGTTTCAAGGAGTCTTTTCTCACGCCGTACCCCAAGATGCCATCCTGAATAACCTTCCGGATGCCAGGTCCTGGCAAACCTTCCAGTTCAGCTTGTTCATGTTTTATTGAGGAATCGATACTGTTCCAAGAAATATTCTCGGGCCCTTTTAAGATGAAAAGGAACAAGCCGACCAGGTTTAATAGACGCATCATTTTAACTCATTTAACAAAGGAATTATGACTCAAAAAGAAATCGATAAAGGCGCCATCACCGGAGGTGTGATCAATGCGGTAATCAATGGCCTTATCAACTGGTTTCAAGTAAGAAACCTCGATCAGGTGCTCGTAACGGATAATCTCATCTCTTCAGAGGAGCACACCTTATTCTCCGGGGCGGTTCCTTTGGCGGTCAGTCTGGCATTTATCCTTTCGGGGGTTGCCTATGCAACTACCAAACTCCCTGAAAAACCGGCTTATTTCCCTAAGTATTTTGTGAAGTCTCTTTGGTACGCCTTTGCTACTTTTGGAATAGTCGTTACTCTGGGAGTAATTTGGCAACGCTTTATGGGTTCAGTCAGTATTTCACCTCTGGCGGCAGCAGTATGTGCCGGAATCATAGCAGGGATTGTGGCAGCAGTTGTTAACTACAAGGTTGTTTCTGATTTGGTGCGATCAAAAAAGACCGTTTAACGATTGTAATAAGGATTTTCCTGTTGCTGTTGAATTGAATCATGAATTGTTTGCTCTATTTGAAATATGCGAGATCTTTCAGCTTCTCGCATTTTTCAGATAAATGGTTAACAATCTAAGACCCTCAAGGCTGGCCGTTGTTAATAGAATTTCCATATTTGAAAGAGAATTGGTAACTTCAGCTAAAGAACAAGTGCGTTTTCCATGAAAGCATCAACCAAAGGCGAAATAACGAGGCAAGAAATTCTTCAGAAAGTCAATGATTTATTCAACGAAAGTGGCATTGATCATACTCTTGTCCAAATCTCTAAATCCATTGGAATAGGCAAAAGTCGGATTACGAACTATTTCCCTAAGAAAGAGGACCTGATCATTAATCTTTTGAGAGAGTATGAAGTGGAAATGGCGGACTGGGTTTCAAACTACCAGTCCAAAACCGGGATAAGGAATTTCAGCGAATATATTCCTTACCTAGCTGGAATCATGGAATTGATGTTTCAATACCGAAGGGTCATTTCGATATCATTGATCAATTCGAAACCGGAGGGCGATGTTGTTCATCACATGAGATCCCGTTATGAGATGAACAAAAGACAAATACGGGATAGAATGGAGGCTTTTGCGAAAAACGGTCTTATCAGAGAGGAACTTCTAGAGCCTGAGAGGTTTGAGGTTTTCATATTTCAGTTCTTCTGTATGACCTCGAATTGGATCGTAATGTACAATTTATTGGACGCCGATAGAGATTTTAAATTGGTGAAAGTTCGCTATCTAAAAAGCATCTTGTGCTGTCTTGATTCTTACCTTACCGATAAGGGTCGAAAAGACATGGCCAATGCATTCAGCACATTGAACCAAAACTGAAAGACATTTTTGTATGACGGATTTGGTCACTTAGGATTCTTTTTTCAATGGTCACCAGAAGATACATGATCAATTCGGGTAAGCCAAAAGGGGTCTTTGAAAACAAATAGGGCACTTTGGTCCTAATGCGTTTCGATGAACCGGAAAAAGGGGATATTTTTTATCCGTATTAACCTAAAACAACCCCTTTTTTATGAAAACAATTAGAATTTTACTCTCGGTTGCCCTTGTTTTGGTCTTCAGCGGCTTTCTCAATGCCCAGGAGAATGATGAGGCACCCAAGTACATCACCCGAACCACAATGCACTGGAACATGGAAAAAGATAATTTCAAAATGTCTGATTGGAAGGCCATTGAGAAAGAATATCTGGACAAGGTGGTGATGAAGAATGAACACATCATGGGAGCGTCATTTTTTATGCACCAGTTCACGGATGACAATACCACCTTGGAGTACACACAGACTTTTGGGTCATGGGATGCCATTGAGAAAGCTGCTCAAAGGAGCTCTGAACTGGCCAAAGAGGCCTGGCCAGATGACGATGCCAGAGCTGAATTTTTTAAAAATCGAAATGACTTTTATTCCAACGAGCACTCTGACGAGATCTACGCTATTATCGACGGAGGCAAACCTTTGGCAGAGATGCCGACCAAGGACCTGACTCTTTATCTTCGCATCAGCCATTTTGCATTTCCTGAAGACGGAACCATGAAAGAGTGGAAGGAGCTCCGTGACGAGCGATTGGAAAAGGTAGTTCACAAGAATGAATTCGTTTTGGGTTACTACCCGAGCACGCATTATTACGGTGCCGACCGAACCGAGTTCATTGAAGCGTTCTATGTAGAGGATCTGGCATCACTTGAAAAAATGCTCGATCGCAGTCCGGAGTTGGCCAAAGAGGCCTGGTCGGATGAGGAACGCAAAGAAAGATGGGAAAAAGGAGGCAAGTACTATACGGGGGTCCATGAGGACTACATTTACACCTATATATCAGGCTTGTCCAAGTAGTAGATTAATGTTAAGTGGAATTAAGGCTGTCCTTTCGGGCGGCCTTTTTCTTTCCTCCCTGCCTGAATTCGGAAGGAGTGAGCTTTTTCAATTGCCTGAATTTCCTGTTGAAATTGGTCAGGTTGTTGAAGCCGCACCTGAAGGCGATTTCCGAGATTTGAAGATCTTTTCTCTGTTTCAACAATCGACAGGCTTGCCCAATCCGTATCTCAAGGACAAAGTTGATATAGGTTTTGTTGGTGCGCTGTTTGAAATAGCGACAGAACGCATTTGGCGTCATGCTGGCAATTTCCGCCACCCGGGAAACCGAAAGCTTCCTGTCGTAATGGGCAAATGTGAATTCCATGATCTTTCGCATCCGATTTCCCTCTTCCTCGCCGAAGCGTTTCTTGATGACAAAAGAGGAAATTGGGAGCAATCTGCTCCTGCTGAAGATCTGCAACAGCTCAATAAAGGAAAGAAATCGATCCAGGGCCAATTGATTTCTCATGTTGCACATGATTTGTTTTGCCTCAGACGAGTTTGAGCCGAGCTGACAACCCAGCTTTACAATTTCAAATAAATTCTGAAACTCACTGAACTCGGGGTGATCGAAAAAGCCCGAACCATATGCATCCGG
>Ga0272441_10011553_pt1 | contig 13078 bp, 4 predicted proteins | sample SSMProp6N_FD_193582 | JGI IMG/M metagenome (GOLD analysis project Ga0272441, IMG submission 193582) | Marine sediment archaeal communities from Little Sippewissett salt marsh, Falmouth, MA, United States - SSM-Prop-6N | ecosystem: Environmental > Aquatic > Marine > Wetlands > Sediment ...
CAGCTTTATCAACGAGAAGAATGAACGTTTCTGGGTGAAGTTTCACTTTAAGACTGTGCAGGGAATCGCGACGCTGACCGACGCCGAGTCGACGGCGATCATCGGCCGCGACCGCGAGAGCCATCAGCGCGACCTGTACGAGTCCATCGCGAGGGGCGACTTCCCCAAGTGGCGGGTGATGGTGCAGGTCATGCCGGAGCGCGACGCGGAGAAGACGCCGTATAACCCGTTCGACCTGACCAAGGTCTGGCCGCACGGCGACTACCCGCTGATTGAGGTGGGCGTGATGGAGCTCAACCGCAATCCGGCGAACTACTTCGCGGAAATCGAGCAATCGGCCTTTTCGCCTGCCAATGTCGTCCCGGGCATCAGTCAGAGCCCGGACAAGATGTTGCAGTTCCGCATCGTCTCATACGCGGACGCGCACCGGCACCGGCTGGGTGTCAACTACGAGAGCCTACCCGTCAATCGCCCGCGTTGCCCGGTCGCCACGTACCACCGCGACGGAGCGATGCGGTCTGACGACAACGGCGGCGGGTCGGTCAATTACGAGCCCAACAGCCGCGGCGGACCGGCCGAAGACCCGCGTTTCAAGGAGCCCCCGCTGCACATCAGCGGCGATGCCGATCGGTATGACCATCGCGAGGGCAACGACGACTTCACGCAGGCGGGCAATCTGTATCGCCTGATGCCGGCGGACGAGCGCGGACGCCTGCACCGAGCCATCGCCAACGCGATGCAGGGTGTGCCCAAGGAAATCATTGAGCGGCAGCTTGGCCATTTCGCCAAGGCGGATCCGGCGTACGCCGAAGGTGTTCGTGCGGCGCTGGGCACATAATCAGCAGGCCGCACGCGGACTGTGCGGGTCGTTCGCGGCGGGTCGGGCACGCTCGGAGTTTGTGACCTCGAGTCCGCGTCAACTGCCGAAGACGGGCTGCAACTCGGCCAGGTCGATCAGATCCAGGTCGCCGTCAGGCTCCAGATCCGCCAGGGCACATCCCTGCCTGGCGTACAGTGGAGGGTCACACAGCAGGACGGGGCAGGGGCCTGTCATGTCCGCCAGGAACGCGTCCACGTCGGCCATGTCAACTTGCCTGTCCCCCGTGATGTCGCCGAATAGGTCGCACTCATCCGGCAGCAGGTTGCCATTGGCATCGTCGCACGTGCGGTCGAGGACGTCACGGTAGTCCGCAACCGTATTGGCGTTGCAGTCATCCACAATGCGAATGGCGATGGGGTAGGACTCGGCGCTGCCACCCGCCGAATCCGTGACACGCAGGCGTATGATCGCGACCCCCTGCGTGTTGTAGCTCGTCACGAACGTCTTGTTCATGGTCGGCGCCGTGTCGTAGGTTCCATCGCCATCGAGATCCCACTCCACCTGCACCCGCGCAGATCCACCGTCCGGATCTTGAACGGCAGTGGCATCCAACGTTATCGCCTGACCGACCCACGCCTCGGACCGCGGCAGAGTGCGCACGTACGGGAGCGGGGCCCGATTGCTAGTTGTGCCGAGAACGAACTCGATTTCCTCGGTCATCGTATTCCCACTGGTGTCATAAACCGTCAGGAGGTAGCGGTGCTGCTCACCTTCTTCAAACCACGGTGTGCCGAAGTAGGGCGTGGAGATGGTCGTCGAGACGTAGGTGCCCTCCAGCGGCAGCTCGGCGACCGTGTCCCACGGCATTCGCAGCCGAGCCATGGCCAGGCTGACATCGTCGCTGGCTTGAAACGCGATCTCGATGGTGCCGTTAACCGGGGTCACCACGCCCGGGGTGAGGTTCTGTATCGTCGGCAGGGTGATGTCGTCGCTCTGGTACGGCTCCGGCTGCCCGTCCTGGTAAACCGTGAAGAAGGGGTTGACGCTGATAAACAGGGCAGATGCGTAGTTGAGCCGCACGAACTCGTCGGAGTAGTCATCCGGGAAGCGCCAACCGCGGTAGCCACGCAGGCCGTTGAACATGAGATTGCCTTGGGCGTTGCCGTCATAGCGCCAGTCATGCGCCAGGCCGAATCCGTGTCCCATCTCATGGGCCAGGCCGCCGGTGTAGCTGGAGGATACGCTGCTGAACGTGTTGCCGAGGAACCAGGCCCAGGTCACGTCCTGAACGAGCGGGTACGGGCCGATCTCCGGGATGACGTATCCGTCGTACTGAATGTCATACTGGCACATCGTCAACCCAAAAACGGGCAGGGCGTCCGTACCGACCATGGCCCAGCCATTCCCGATGCCCGGGGCGCCGGACTCGACCAGCGCCGCGCCGCCACCCCAGCACGCGCCGCCGATGATGGTGCTGTCCGGCTGCATCAAGTGTGTCTCCGGGAAGAACACCCAGATCTCGGTATCGTTGTGGATCGACGTGGCGCCGGCGGCGTAGGCGGCTTGCTGTGCCCTGTCCCACAGTCCGTAGCGCATCTGGTCGTCCGGCATCGTGGTCTGTATGACGTGGACCTTGGGCGTAACGCCGTCCGCCTCGGTCTCATAGCGGAATGTCCTGTAGCCATAGCCCCACCGGGCCATTTGCTCGCCGTACCACTCGTGGACCATCAGAATGGCTTCCTGGATCTGTGACGCGCCGTTGGGCTGAGGGGTCCGGTTGGAAGGGATGACGTAGGCGAACCGCACCACTGGATCGCCGTCGTTGGGCGGAATGTCAGCGAGCGCCGGCAGCGCGGCTGCCGCAAGGAACATGGCGGCCAGGGCGATCTGCACACGATGACACCCCGGCAAGCGTGTTCGAAGCTGGGAGACCACTGTTGCTCCTCCGCTAGGACCCTGAACGAATTCCACACGCAGGTTCAACGGAGCCCCACTTTGTCGAACCTCAACCCATCATCCTACACGAGCGACCTGTGCGATCCAAACGAGAATGGCCTTGGTTGGCATGGATCAGGCTGTCTGACGGCCGTCATCAACGAAGTTCACCAATCGCTCTTTACACGGAGGGAACTGGCACGGTGCTCAGCCGCGGCGTTCCAGACAGTGGGGGGTTGTACCTGCGGCGATTCCATTGGGGTTCATCCGCAGCGTCAGATGTCCCGGTCCGACGCTCTCACTCATCGCCAGGCTCGGCCCTCGACGAGTGCTCGGGCGCAACAAGAGGCCTGCACCGAGCCATCGCCGACGTGATGCAATGTGTGCCCGAGGAGATCATCGAGGGGCAAATCGGCCACTTCGCCAAGGCGGATCCGGCGTACGCCGAGGGTGTTCGCAAGGCACTGAGCGCGTAATCAGTGGGCTGCAGGATGGGTGATATGGACGGAGGACCGAATGGACGGGTGAAGATGTGGCCCACCGCTCGCGTCCGGGCGACGGGCCACACCTTCGAGGGTCAGATTCGCAGGAGAGTGGCTACCCTCCGTGCTGTGGCCGTTAGCGCCGCCTGAGCAGCAGCACGCCGGCGACCAGGAGCAGCGACTGCATGCCGGGCTCGGGTATGACGACGATGTGGGCCACGTCATGGCCGAAGAAGTCGAATTCCGGGCCGACATCGCCGACGCCCAGGATCCCCGGGTGCGGGCGTGTGACGCCGCCGCCCTCATCGGGGCTGCCGGCTCCACCCAGCCCGGGCACGTCTTCGGCCAATTCCGTGTTCAGTTCTGATCCCGCGTCCCAGACGTCGAGATAGGACAGCGTGAAGTCGTAGTATTGCGGCGGTCCAAGCCGGTAGAGGTCGAGCGCGTCATCATCGAGCGCCAGCCCGATGAACGCATCGTTGGTCACTGGCAACATGGAGGCGAAGGACAGATAGGGATGGGCGGGATCGGCCATGATCGTGACCACACTGCTCTCGCCCGGGATGATGAAGTCGCCGACGTCATAGTCGAGCACACCCCCCGCCCCCATGGCCAGCAATTCCATGGGCCCGGTGTCACCGCCCTCGGCGATGGCCACGAACTCTGGTGTGGCTGCGGCCCCGCTATCGAAGATGTCGAACGTGCCGTCATGTGACACGACGAAGACGGGGGTGAGCGGCTGGACCCCGACGTTGTCAATCGTGAATGTGAACATGTCCGCCAGCGCTGTACCTGTGCACAGCCCGATCGCGAGCGCGCAAACGCATGTGGCCTTTCGCAGCATTGCTTAGTCCTCCAGCGCAGACGATTACTGGAATCGCACAAGCGCCATGCGAGAAAAAACCTTCGACCCGCGATACTCATAGGATGCCTACCCCGCCGATTTCCACTCAGGGACCGAAAAAAACTGAGATGGCGCGCGCTCCCGGTGTGTTTTGATGGACGTATGGCCTTAGTGGCGTTGTGACAGGCGTGTGGTGGATCCGGGAAATGCCCTCATCCGACGCGCCTCGTAGCGGAGATGCATGGCTACGGCAGCCCAACGCCATCGGCCACCAGGGCCTGTTCTTCGAGCGGTTCTACGCGGCGGAGGGCGAGAGCCTGCTCACCGATCCGCCGTGTTCGCGGAGCGCAAGTCCTTGTGAGACAACGAGGGCGAGAGGGGTGGACGGGAGAGCCGATGCGGCACACCGTTCGCGTCGACACGAGCTTCCCGGTAAGCTGCGGTGGAGAAACCATGCCTCGGGGCTTCCGGGAGGTCGCGGGGGCGGACACGTCAACCGCAAATCGCTCGTGGGGCATGGCGTTGTACAACCGACAGGAATGCGCGCCAGACCCGTGCACGTGGCCTAGCCGAAGAGCCTCCCGGGCACCGCAGGGCTGCGCAAACCGCTACTCGAGTCCACGATGGAATTCGTCCTTCTGGTCGTACTCGTCTTCGTCCTGCCCATCGTTACCATCCTCGGACATGCCCTGTGGTTGGGGATCGCCTGGATCTTGCGTGGCGGACGCCCCCGCCACGAATCCGCCCGGTACGAACCGACCTTGACCGATGACCGCGCGGCGACCGTGCGTCACCTGGATCATCTGCGCTCGCGCGATTTGATTGACGAGGAGACTCATGCCCATCTGATGCAGCTCATTGCCGAAGATGCGCGGCAGGCCCTCGCCGAACCGCGCAGCGGTGCGTCCGAGCAGGACCAAGCCGACATGCTGGTCGATCTGAAGCCCGAGGACGAGCATCCCGAGCCGGCACCGGATTTCGAACCCGTCGGCACACCACCGCTCGCGCCGCCGCCGGCTCGCGCCGCCGACGTCGCAGCCGTCCCGATCACCTCACGCGTGACCGAGCCCGAGGCACCGCCTCTCCCTCCGCGCCGGCCCTTCAGCGAGGTCCTCGCCGGCTTCATGGCGGAGAAGAACATTCGCTGGGGCGAACTGGTCGGCGGGCTGCTGATCATATGCTGTTCGACGGCCCTGGTGATTAGCCTCTGGTCGCAGATCTCATCCATCCCGACGCTGAGATTCCTGATCTTCACGGGGGTGACCGCGGCGATGTTCGGAGCCGGTCTGTTCGTGCACCACCGCTGGAACCTCCCCACGACCGGCCATGCGGCGCTCATCATCGGCACACTGCTCGTACCGCTGAATCTGCTGGCGTTCGCAGCGTTTTCCACACCGGGCGTGTGGGGTGGCGTTTGGATCGTCTCCGCCGAATTGCTGGCCATCGCTGTGTTTGCCGCGCTGACATGGTTGGCGGGCCGTGTCGTCATGCCGAATGCCCCTGGGCTGTTCGCCGGCGGCACGGTGGGAATGTCAGCCGCTTCGCTCGTGATTCGTTTCTTGTCTCCGAGAACGAATACGACGCTGGTGTGCACCGCCTTGCTGCCCGTGGGCTTGTATGTCCTCGTGATGGCCGTGGAGTACTGGCGACGCCTGCGCATTCGCCACGTGGATGAACCGGGCGCGAAACGGCTGATCCTGCAACTGGGCGTGCAGACGTTTGCCTGCCTCGTTCCGCTAGGGCTTCTGTTGCACCAGTTCGGACACGGCGTACGCGTTTGGCAGGTCATGTCCCCGATACTGTGCGGCGTGGCCGCACCGGCCCTGGTCGCCGGTGTGTTCCTGTGGCGACGCCTGATCGGGACGGCCCCCGTGAACCTGCGTACCGCGGCGGGCAGCATCGCGCTGGCAGCCGCTGCCGCGATGGCGGTCGGCGTCGGGTTGGCATGGCCAATGCCCGCGCGGCTCGTGCCGTGCTTGCTGGTCAATGGGCTGGCGCTGATTGCGCTGGCCCGCGTAACGCGCCAACCGGTGCTGCACGCGACGGCCGTCGCCTGGTTCGCGGCCGCGTGGGTCCTGGGGGTTCATCTGCTCGGCGGTGAAGTCTCGTGGGGCAACAACGTTTCAAGCACCATGCTGGCGGTTCTGGGTACGGTAGGAACCGGGCAGGCCCTGGTGGCCGTCGTCGCGGCCTGCGCGGTGATCGCCATCGGGCTCGACCGGCGCCAGCGGCGCACGTTGGCCGTCGGCTACGCCATGATTGGCGCGGTTGTCGCGGTGCTCAGTGTCGGGTTCGTGACACTGTTCGGCTTCGGTGCAGCCGGCGATCCTCACCACGTCACGTGGGTCTACGCGGTGTATGCCGTCGGTGCCTTCGTCGCCGCCCGCCGTCTGGGAACACCACTGGCCACCTGGGCCGGCGGAATCCTTGCGCACATGGCCCTCGTGCAAATGCTGGTCTACATCTGGCCGCTGCAGCTCTTCGCGTGGCCGACGACGCTGCTGATCGGCGCCACCGCCTGTACGGCGGCGGCCGCCGCCCTCACCTGGTGCAAGGTTCACCCCGACATAGCCCGGTTGTACACCGTCCCGCTGTCATGGCTGACCGTCGGGCTCTCCTCGCTCGCAATGATCTGGATGGCGAGCACCTTGTCGGCGGACGCGCTTACCCCGTTCGCCCTGCGCATGGTCTGGCTGTCCGCACTCTGGCTGGCGCTGGCCTTCCTGCGTCGCTGGCCGCTGCTGTTTACGGCGTCGCAACTGGCATTGGTCGCCGCAGCGTGCTTCGCGTTGCAGGACCATCTGCACGGCCTGCCCTGGTACCAGGATCTGAAGATGCCTCTGAGCGAGCCGTGGTTCTGGCACGCTCACCTGCTCGTCGTCGGTGGGCTCGCCCTGCTCTGGACCATGACGCGGATCATGATCGACCGGCGCTGTGCGAAGCTCGCGGCACTCGACGAGTCGCAAGAAACGTCGGTGGCAGGTTCACGCGGCTGGCTGTTCACCGCATCCAGGCTGATGAACCCCGGGTACCTGCCGGCTGATCGCGGTCTGGGACTCGTCGTCCTGGTGTCGCTCGTGTTTGTCTCGCTATGGAGCGTCCTGCCGGGGATCACACTCGAACACGGCGGGGAGGTAACCGCATCGTACTTCGGTCAGCACACGCACGCTGCCGGTCTCGGATCCTGGGCATTGTGCGCGATCGTAACCGCGATCTTCGCCTTGCACCTGTCGCGTCGCTTCCTCAGGCCGGCTGGCGTCGGGCTGCTGATCGTCATGTTCTGCGCCACCGCCTTGCTCGCTACGAGATTCGAAGCGCAACACCAGATTGTGATTGCTTGGCGCTGGCTGTTGGCGTCTGCGTATCTCGCGGCGTCAGTGTTGCTTGAAGCACGCCGGTACTGGCTCAACCCGGTCACGAGTCGACTGCGCATCCAAACCGCGACCGAGCCGAAAGCGGTGATGAATACGCGCAAGCTCCTGTTCGGTGTCTTCGCCGGGCCGACGCTGTTGCTGACTTTCACCTTCATGCAGGCGATTGGCAGTGAGACGGCCTTGGTGCCAGAGGGAGTGTCAACCCTCGGGCTGCGCACCACGCTGCTGGGGCCGCTGGCCATATTGGCCATCGTCTTGTTCGGTGGCGGCGTGGTCGTGCGACGAGCTGTTTTCGCGGAGGCGACGGCGGCTCTTGCGGTCGCGGCCGTTACCACGACCGAAGTGTGCCTGCTCGTCAACGCTCATCAACCGTTCACCGTCACGGTAGCCGTGTGGCTGGTGCAAGTGGGCGTGATCGTATCGGTCGCGATAGCACTTGTCTGGCACGCCATCGTCCGGTGGCGCAAGATTGAAGATGAAGCCGCGCTCTATCCACGGTGGCCGCTGATCGTTGCGTGGGCAGCCGTGGGCATCGTCCTGTCGCTGGCGGCCGGGGCGCTCTGGCTCGATCCGTACAGTGTCCCGCCGATCACGGTCGCAGCCGGCACCGTATGGGGGCTATCGGCCGTGGGTCTTGCCGAATGGGCCTTGTGGATCGCATCCCGTCGGCCAGCGAGGGAGCGCGAGGACTCTCGTGTCCACGTCTGGCTCCTGCTGGCACCCGTCTTGCTGGCATGTGCCCTGGCGCCTTTCGACATCGGCGATTGGCTCTGCTTTCACGTGTTGGCGGTCGGCCTGGTGATCGCCGGCTGGCTGTTGCTCTACACCGGCGTCTGGCAGGCACGCCGGCTGATTGGATCCGGTTGGCAAGAGACCTTCGATACTGCGTCCACACCGACCACCTACCAGGTTACTCACGACGTCTCCTGCGCGAACTGTGGCTACAACCTGCGCGGCCTCGACCCGTCCGGCCGCTGTCCCGAGTGCAACGCGGCCGTCGCCGACACCATGGAGGTTGTGCTTCAACGGTTGACGCCGGCGTGGACAGCTAAGCTCGCTTTGACTCGGCTCTCTGCAACGAGGACGGTCCTGCTGTGCACGGGCTTGGGGGCTCTCTGTGCCGTACGGTCCGCGTACGACGATCCGCAGCAGCCCTGGTGGGCCGTAGGACTCTTCGTCGCCTTGTCGGCGCTGTGCATGACCCTGGCCACCTGGGTCCCTCGCCGCTCGCTGGCCTATCTCGGCGGCATCGGGGCTTGTCTGGCAGCCAGCGTCTGGTGGTGGACGCTCTACTGGCTGTGGACCCTGCCCGGGGCCGCGGCCGACTGGGTCAACCTGGTGAACGTCAACCTTGTGGCGCTCGGCTTGGCCGGCGGGGCGTGGCTGCTCGTCGAACAACTGTACTTGCAGCGCATCATCGCCGCCGGCAATCCGGCGGGGCGCTCGCCAGCCTTCCATCACGCCGTCGCCCTCGTATCCACCCTTGTCGTCACCGCGCTGGCGGGTCTGACGTTGGCCGGCGTGGCGACGCAGAAGCCCATCGGCGGCATGCCATATCTGACTTGGGTGGCGTGGAGTGTCGCCACGGCACTCGTCCTTGCCTGCACGCGTGAACGCAGATTTCACCCCGCACCACCGGCCCTGCATATTCTGGGGCTGGCCGGCGGAGCCCTGCTGCTGAGCTTCTACAACGTCACCTGGCCCACGCTCGCGTGGGTGATGTCACTGGGGTTCGCTGGATACGTGCTGGCAGGGACCATCGTCTGGCGCTGTTGGGTGAGGCTCGCTCGTGATCCCGCCGCCCCAAACGAGGCTCGCCCCTGGCTGACCACGGCCAACGTCACCCTCACCGTTTTGTCCCTTGCGCTGAGCATCTACGTCAGCCTGACGCATGCGGATCTGGCTGTGCGAATGCTGGTCGCGGTCTCGCCGGCGCTGTGCGCCACATTCGCATTCGTGACGCACCCGAAAGACCGGTACGCAGCCAGAGAGACGGGCAGCGTGGCGCTCCTGGCCGCAGCCGGCGTGCTGTTCGCATGGTCATGGATCCCGCCGGACATGGCAGCCGGCACACTCCACCGCGCGATTGGCGTGATCGCGGCCGTATCGGCTCTGACCGTGTTATCGGCCGTCGCGTCGCGACTGGTGCGGCGCCAAGTTGCCTGGGTCCGAGGAATCGCGCGCACCGCCGTCGGCATGAACACCGTCGCCGGCGCCGCGTTGGCCTACTGCATCGTTTGCGAGGTCGTTGTTCTGGTCCAAGGGGAGATCGTCCCTCTCGGCTGGGTGGGCGTTTGGACCCTCATCGCCGCCTTGGCCGTGATGGTGGGGTACTGCATGCTCGCCGCCCTGCGCGGCCGTTTCGACCCGCTACGTCTGCGGCCACGTGTGCGTGACGCGTATGGTTATGGTGCGGAGGCGTTGGTCGGCCTGCTGGTCTTGCACGTGCGCGTCACCATGCCCTGGCTCTTCTATGGCATCGTCACGCAGTTCTGGCCGCTCCTGGTCACGGCCTTGGCGGCTGCGGCCATCGCGGGTGGAAAAGCGTGCGATCGCCGCGGTTGGCGGACACTCGCGCGTCCGCTGTCGCGCACAGGTCTCATCCTGCCGAGCGTGGCCCTGCTCGAGTTTTTCTTCGCGATCTCGCAGGTGCATTTCTCGATCGTGCTGTTGGCTATCGGCTCGCTCTACGCCGTCCTGGCAGTTTTGCGCCGCTCGATCAGCCTAACCGTGGCGGCGATGGTGACGTTGGTGGGCAGTTTCTGGTTCTTCCTGCACTACGTGCCTGGACTGGGCGTCCACCAGCATCCGCAGCTCTGGTTCATCCCCCCCGCCTTGACAGTCCTCATCGTCGGGCACCTGAATCGTGCCCGTTTGAACGCGAAGCAGCGCACCACCCTGCATTACGCATGCCTGCTGGTCATCTATCTGTCGTCGACGGCGGATGTCTTCCTGATCGGTGTCGCCCGGGCCCCGTGGCTACCGCTGGTGCTGGCGGGTCTGTCGGTGGGGGGCATCTTCGCCGGCATCGCATTCCACAGGCGTTCGTTCCTCATGACGGGAACCGGGTTCCTGTGTCTGGCATTGCTGAGCATGATCTGGCACGCCGCCGAGAATCTGGGCTGGACCTGGGTGTGGTGGGTAACCGGCATCGGACTGGGCGTGGCGATTCTCACCGTGTTCACCCTGTTCGAGAAGAAACGCACCGAGATGACATCGCTCTTGGAAGAGGTCCGCGATTGGTCTGAATGACGCAGGATGAATCGCGACGGATGAGGTGTTGGAGGTGGCGTTCCGTCTTACGGCCTGGCTCATCACTGGCATGACCACGGGCAGCTTCGAGACCGCGCAGTCGTCAGACGGAACGTGCTACTCAACGCGTGTACTTCCCGCAGTCGAGGTGGAGCGCGAGTGGCGGCAGCCGTTCGGGTTGATCGAGCAGGCTTGCGGAGTTTCGTGGCGGGTGCCGGGCACGGCTGGCCCGGCGACCCAGCGGTTTTCCAAACGCACCCCTGCTACGGCGTCCCCGGCTCGAAGACGAGCTGGAATGCGGCGAAGTCGTTTATGTCGAGGTCGCCATCGTCGTCGAGGTCGCCGGCGGTGAGACAGCCGGTGACCGTTCCGGCGGGCCAGGGGCCGGGGCCTGTCATCGCCGGTGAAAACAGCTCAAAATCGCCAATATCCACCAGACCGTCGCAGTTGATGTCACCCGGCCGGTACGGCTCGCCCGTGACGGGGTAGTGATAGCCGATGTCGACCACGCCAACGTCAGTCACCTCGTCGCGGCGAGTGGTCAGGCCATCCAAGCCAAGGTTCGCCGCCGTGTCACTCCCGGCGTCCACACACGGGCTCTCAAACGGCGACCCCGCCGCCGTCTGACTCAAGTAATAACATCCCCCCGGCCCCGCCGAGAACAACGGGTCGGCGTCAATGTTGCCCTCGCCTGGCCACCCGCCGTGGACATTGCAGTAGGTCATCGTCAGCGTTGAACCGTCGTTATTCCAGATCTGCGCTGCACCATTCCACAGAACGCAGTTGGCCATCACCACCGCGCTGGGCCAGGAGTGTTGAGACGAATCACAGGCTATAGCCGTGCCGACACTCGCAGCATTCGCGACAAGTGTACAGTTCCTCAACGTGGGACTGCTTCCATGGGAGCCGTTGCCGCTGTAGCTGAAGACACCTCCACCAGTACCAGCAGAGTTACCGCTGACCAAGCAATTCAACACCGTCGGTACAGCGTCTCTGAAGGAGAGACCACCACCGTATGCGCTGGAGTTCTCGCTGATCGTGCAGTTGGTGAGCATCGGACTGCTGTCGATGTAGTAAACGCCGCCGCCCATGGAAGCGGACGAGTTTCCGCTGATTGTGCAATTGGTGAGTGTGAGACTGCTGTTCAAGCCGTAAACTCCCCCACCATAACCGGCCGAGCTTCCGTGGATCCTGCAATCCGTGATCGTCGGGCTACTGTTTAAGCTGTGGACGCCGCCGCCGGCGGTATCTGCATAGCCGTTCGTAATCGTTAGGCCCTCAACGATCGAGTCCGGTGTCTCGCCGCTGCGGAAGCGGAACCCACGACCGTCACCCTCACAGTCGATCACACACAACGCCGGGTCACCTGAGGCGCTGCGCACTGTGATGGCTTTGCCGCCAAAGTCCAGATCCTTGTTCCCTGCTCCCGTGTATGTCCCGTCCGCGATCTCCACGAAGTCACCGTTCTCCGCTGCATCGATCGCGGCCTGGATCGTCGGATGCTCGCTCGGCACATCGAGCACGCGCCCAACGCGCAGCGCAACGATTACCTCACGCGGTGAATTGATGGCTTGTGGGTCGGAAACCTCCAGCACCGCGGTGTAAAAACCCACGGGCAGTTGGGTGATGTACACCGTCAGAGCGACTTCATCCACCTCACCGCTCGACTCGCCGCTGGACGGCGAGACGGTTAGCCACGCCGGCTGCCCGGTGATCTCCCAGTTCAGCACGCCCCCGCCGCCGTTGCGCAGCGACAGGATCTGGTCTTCCGGGTTCTCTTCGCCCTCCGGCAAGCATATCTCGAAACCCGCCGGGGCGAGCGAAATTCTCGGCGGAGCGCCTGGATCGAACTCGTAGACACCCATGTCAGTAATCGCAAGGTTGTCCCCGTCGCCATCCACAGGACGCGGGTTGCCATCCAGATCGTAGACTGGTAGGCCACCGACCGGGTCGTTGGTGCCGCTATCGATGCAAGGTGAGCCCGCGACCAGATGAAGGTCGTTTGGGAAGGCAAACAACGGATCACCCTCAATGCACCCCATCGCAAACCACGCCTCCCCTGTCCCACCCTGCACGTTGCAGTAGGTCACCACGGGGGTGCCCGAGTAAACGTAGAGTTCCTGTGGCGTGTCGGCCCAGAAAATGCAGTTGGTAAGGGTTGGGTTTCCGTGACGGCAGTATGCACCGCCGCCGAAGTCATACGCTGTGTTTGCCGTAATCGTGCAGTTGGTCAACGTCGGACTACCTCCATTGCAATAGGCCTCCTCAGCAGAATTCGTGGGTGAGTTTCGGTTCGGGTAGGCGTCCCAGGGCATGATAGAGGGCGATTTCGGCGGCGGGGAGCGTGCGGAAGCCGTAGGCCTTTCTGATG
>Ga0272441_10011554_pt1 | contig 13078 bp, 10 predicted proteins | sample SSMProp6N_FD_193582 | JGI IMG/M metagenome (GOLD analysis project Ga0272441, IMG submission 193582) | Marine sediment archaeal communities from Little Sippewissett salt marsh, Falmouth, MA, United States - SSM-Prop-6N | ecosystem: Environmental > Aquatic > Marine > Wetlands > Sediment ...
GTTTTGGGTATCCGCTTGCTGCGGCTGGTGGACCTGCTGCTTCTAGAGACAGCGGATTCTCGACTCGGGCAGGAATCGGGATCAGGAAGAGAGGCCAAGACGTGAAACGCACGCGCAAAGCTGTTGCGTGTCACGTGATTGTTGCGGTGGGCGTCATGCTCGCTGGGATCTGTGCAAACGGGCAGACCAGCGAGCAGATCTCTTGGGAAACCGGACTGGACCAGGATCTGTTCGCGACGATGCAGATCGATCTTCACGGCGTGGAGGTTGCGGTCTTCTTCGTGTATCTGAACGACCGCGCGTTCGATAGCAACATCTCTCCGGGACTGGCAGACAAGCTGCGCCCCTACTCAAATGTGAACGCGCTCTACGTGAACGTCACGGTCGAGGGCGGTCGCCGGCAGATCGCGTTTGACCCGACACAGTTTGTCATCCTCCAGTTCGGCAGCGACCCTGTTTCGGCAGTTGAGGAGGCTTGGGCAGAGATCACGCCCGGTTTCCTGGGGGGCTTCCTTCAGCCGAACCCCGAGGATCCGTCGTACGGAGCAGGAAGCGTTGGCGTGCTTGTCCTCGGGGAGTCGATCGATCCGGAGAAGTCGCTCACCATCGCCTACAGCGGCCAGGAACAGCGGGCGGTAACGATTGCGGTTGGGGATCGCCCACCGGGGTTCTCGGGGACGGGTGGCGCAGGCGAGGCCGCCACCGACCCCGGGTACGAAGATCCACGGCAGGGATCGCTTGCCGGAAGCCCGATCACGATTCCATTTCTGAGCGCGCTTCTCGATGAAGGCGTCCAAGCCGAACATCTTGCAGGTCTCCTGGGGATTCCGACGAGCAAGGTTCATCTCTTCGCGTGTGGTGGCGCGGCGGACCGAGTGAGAATCCTGCTTGTTGAACTCAGCGATGTCCGCTTGGCGGATCAGGGTGCGATCGCAGGGGAAGACCAAGATGCGGCAGCGTTGTGGGATGCCGTTGCGCCCCTTGCCGGGACAGGTGCTGTGATGGTGTGGGCGGCGTCGGCGTTGGGGGCGGAGTTCACACCCTATGCGTTTTACCTGCAGCAAGCAGGCTCGACGTTTCTCTTCTTCAGCCGCTCGTCGTTTGTGGATCTGACCGATGGGTTCACGCAGACGCACCAGCTCGCGCCGGGCGAAGTCTCGGCGGGGATCGTATTGGTTCACAGAGGGATCGATCTCGAGCAGCCGTACACGATGCACTACTGCGGCGTGTCAGCGCAGCTTGGTGAGGGTGAGCTGGGAGAGGACAGCCCGACTCCGTGATGATCGGGATCAAGCACGGGGAACAGTCGATTTTGGGGGACATGCCCAGGTTCGATGGCAGGATCATTCTTGCTTCGGGATCCCCACGCCGCGTTGAGTTGCTGTCGAGGTTCGTGCCGATGTTGGGCGTTGTGCCAAGCGATGTTGAGGAGGAAGCGGATGGTCCTCCCGAGGTCCAGGTTCGAGTGCTCGCCGAGCGAAAGGCACGGGATGTGGGCAGGCGGTGCCACGGGCTGATCGTAGCTGCGGACACGCTGGTTGCCGTTGGCGATGCGGTGCTCGGGAAGCCGGCAAGCCACGAGGAAGCCCGCGAGATGCTCGAACGATTGAGCGGCTGTGAGCATGTGGTGTGGACAGGATTGTGTGTTCTGGAGACCGCCACTGGCCGGTGCGAACAGGCAACCGAAGCGACCGTGGTTCGGTTCCGCCCGGTAACCAGAGGAGAAGTGGATGCGTATCTGGCGCTTGACGAGTACGGTGACAAGGCAGGCGCCTACGGAATCCAGGGAGCGGCGGCGCTGTTTGTCGATCGGATCGAGGGAGACTTCTACAACGTGATTGGACTTCCTCTGTGCCGGCTCGATCAGCTGCTCCGTGAGTTCGGATGTGGGTTGCTGGGGATGCAGTCGATGTAGGGATCCCCAGACTGGATGTGGCAAGGAGGCCAGATGTCAGAAGGACGACGCAAGATCTCGATCCTCGATCTGTACAAGATGAAGCGGGCAGGGGAGAGGATTTCTTGGCTCACGGCGTACGACTACCCGACGGCGCAGTTCGCGGAGGCCGCGGGTTTGGAGATGCTGTTGGTCGGCGACTCCCTGGGGATGTGCGTGTACGGATACCAAGGAACGGTCCCGGTGACGATGGATCAGTGCATCGTCCACGCCGAGGCCGTGAGGCGCGGAGCGCCGACAACGTTTGTCATCGGGGACATGCCGTTTCTTAGCTATCAGCCGAGCAACGTCGACGCCGTCAACAACGCCGGGCGGTTCCTGAAAGAAGCAGGGGTTGACGCGATCAAGCTGGAGGGCGGTCTCCGGGTCGTCGATCGGATCAAAGCGATCCTCGATGCGGGGATTGTCGTGTGTGGGCACATCGGGTTGACACCGCAGAGTTCGGGCCAGCTCGGTGGGCACAAGGCGCAGGGGCGAACGGTCGAGTCCGCCCAAGTTGTGATCGAAGATGCGTTGGCGATCGAGAAGGCTGGCGCGCAGCTTCTGCTCCTCGAAGCTGTGCCGCCGGAGGTTGCCGGGTTCATCACAAGACGTCTGTCGATTCCCGTGTTGAGCATCGGCGCGGGGATGCACTGCGACGGCCAACTACTGATCGTGTCGGATCTGATCGGCCAGTTCCAGGCGTTCACGCCGAAGTTCGTCAAGAAGTACGCCGATGTCGCCGAAACTGTCACGGAGGCGATGCGGGCGTACGTCAGCGATGTGAAGGAAGGCGTCTTCCCGGCGGATGAACACTGCTATCACATGCTGAAGGGCGAGCAGGAGAAGTTCGCTGACCTGATCAAGCGGTATGAGTAGGCGGCGCGTTGCCTTGGCGGAACCCATTGAAAGGACATGCGATGGACGCACATGACCTGCGAAATCGGCTTCGGATCAGCGAGCGGAGCGTTCAGCAGATCAACGATCTGATTCTCGACCCGGGGAACGGGATTGTGGATGAACTGCTCGAGGTCGTGGCCAAGTACGGAGGACCGGACGAGATCAACCGCAAGGCGTGGGAAGCACGGCGGCTCGACTCGCTCCTGGGACGACTGCGGGAAACAGATTCGCCGTATCTTGGCGAGATTGGGTGGCTTACCGACCAACGGGACGTGGGGGCGTTCGTCTCGATCTCAGACTTCCGCCGTCAGGTCTTGGGCAACGGCGCCGACTCGATGTCGTTCAAGGACGAATCCGCGGTGACCCTCGAGATCAGCGCGCTGCAGTTCTTCCCGTGGCTGATCGCCGAGGCGAAGCAGGCGATCGAGAAGCGCGAACTGATGCCGGGGCGATACATTCGCGTCCGCTGCATGGAAGAGCAGTGTGCCGACCAAGGGGATACCCTTGCCGTGGCGGCGGCGATGCAGATCGTCGGAGCCTCCTACGTTGAGACGCTCGACACAAAGGGCACGGATGGTTCAAACATCCATCTCGGAGGGCCGGAGACGATCACCGGCTACTTCGGGGGCATCGGCCAGCCGAACGAGCACGCGATCGCTTGGGTGGATGAGCTCCTCTACTACTTCACGACCTACGGCGTGAAGCAAGTTCTCAACATCAACCCGGGGACCGTGCTTCTGGGGTATTTCCTTCACAAGCTGGGAATCGACATCGAGTTCAAGATCTCGGTATACATGGGGAACGACAACCCGTACGCGGCTCTCTGGACGCTGATCGGAGCGAAGCTGTTCTCACGAGATGATGGGACCACGTCGCTCATCGGATTCAACTGGTCGAACTCCGTCAACAACGAGACGATCAAGAAGACGTCCAAACTGAGGCGTGCGTTGGGGTTCGAAGACGTCGTGAGGTTCGAGCACCACATCACCGAGACGTACCGATCGATCGTCATCCAGCCGTACGACCGCACGGATGAGTTGGTCGAGCTGGCCGAGCAGGTCCCGAATATCTCAGCGAAACACGAGGGTGGAAACCCGGACGTGGACGCAGGCAGGGATCATCCGTCGGACATCCTCGAGTACTTCCTTCCGAAGGCCGAGATCGTGGAGAGAGGGCTGATGCCGTTGCTGGAACGGAACTACCTTGACAAACACGACGCCCTCAACCGCACGGCACGACGCCTCACCGAAAACGGACTCTCGTTCATCGCGGCCGGGAACCTACACCGGCTGTAGCACAGCATCGAGACCAGTGTGCGGCCCCGTGGCCTCCAGAGGGACGCGGGGCCGTACCTGAGCTACGTGCCCGGAACGGCCGGCTTACCTCAGGAAGCCGGTGGCGGTCGTTTCATAGAGCGCTGCCGCCTGATCAAGCTCGGAAACGGCGACATGTTCATGCGGGACGTGGGCGTCTCGGATGTTTCCTGGACCAAGGACAATCGTCTCGATGCCGCAGGCGGCAAGATGGCCTCCGTCAGTCCAGTAGGTCAAGCCGATCGGCGTTGCGTTCAGACCGAGGTCGTCGGCTGCCCGGATCGCGGCTCGCGTGACGAGCGCTGCGGAGGATGTGCCGAGCGCGACGTGTGGGACCGTGGCGGTCATCGCCATCTCTTGAACGGTTGCGGTGACGCGGTGTCGGTTGCAGACATCCTCTACGATCGTCTCGATCTCTGCCACCGGCTGCGGCTCCTCCGGGAGGATGCGCCGGTCGATGTCAACCTCGCATCGCTCAGCGACGATGTTCGGCTGCGAACCGCCGCAGAGCCGGCCGACATTGACGGTGGATCTCCCGAGCATGGGATGGGTGCGGGTGTCAAGCAGCGCCTGGAATTCGCCCTCCAAGATGCGAACGAGCTCCCCGCCGGCCGAGACGGCGCTGATCCCCTGTTCGGGGCAACTGCCGTGAGCACCGCGTCCGCTGAACGTGACCCGGATGAAACACGCGCCTTTGTGCGCGATCGCGATGCGCAGGGACGTCGGCTCGCCAACCACGGCGGCGTTGGTGCGAACTCCCTGTTCGATCAACGCTCGGACACCGAGCCCACCGGTTTCCTCATCAACGGTTCCGGCGAAAATGAGGTCGCCACGCAACGGTTCCCGGCGTTGTCTGAGACGAGACATCGTGACTGCCATCGCGGCAACGGCGCCCTTCATGTCGCATGCGCCCCGGCCCCAGAGGCTATGGTCGTCAACCCTCGGCCGAAACGGATTTGACATCTCACCCGGGGGAACTGTGTCCAGATGCCCGCAAAGCATCAGGCTCGGACGGTTCGCGTTTCCGGATCCGGGGAGCCGGGCGACGACGTTCGCACGGTTGCCCGCGACCGTGAGAAGCTCGACGTCGATTTCGCGCTCGGCGAACCACCCGGCCAAGAACCGGCCGATCGCGGCCTCTTGGCCGGGAGTCTCGTGGTGGCTTTCGATCGCGATGAGGTCCTGTGTCAGGCGCAGGACCTCGTTGGAGCAGTGGCTTGGTCGCATGGGACTACGTCCCTCGTTTGGTCGGAGTGAGCTTCGTCATCTGTCCCCCGGCAAACGCTTCCACGGCCAACTCGCGCAATCTGAACTTCTGGATCTTGCCCGACTGTGTCATCGGCAGCGTGTCCACGACGACCACGTATCTGGGCACCTTGAAGTTCGCAATCTCGCCGGTACAGAAGTCAACCATCTCTTGGGGATCGATCGTCTCCCCTTCCTTGGGGATGATGTAGGCAGCGGCGACCTCGCCGAAGACGGGATCGGAGACACCGATGACCGAGACGTTCTGCACCTTGGGATGAGTGAACAGGTACTCCTCGATCTCGGCAGGGTACACGTTGAACCCGCCGGTGATCAGCATGTCCTTCTTCCGGCCGACGATCTTCACGTATCCCTCCTCGTCGATCGTCGCCAGATCGCCGGAGTAGAGCCACCCTTGATCATCGATCGCCTCGGCGGTCTTGTCGGGGAGTTTGTAGTAGCCCATCATGACGTTGTAGCCACGGCAAGCGAGCTCTCCCATCTCACCGACCGCGAGAGGGTTGCGATCGTCGTCGGCGATCTTGATCTCGATTCCATCAAGCGCCTTCCCGACGGTCTCCACGCGGCGGTCGATCGAGTCGTGGAACCGGGTCATCGTGATCACCGGGGATGCTTCCGTCAGTCCGTAGGCGATGGACACGTTGCATCCCAGCTCATCCATCGTTCCCCGCATGACCTCGACCGGGCAGGGAGCGCCAGCCATGATCCCGGTGCGCAGGCTGGTGGCGTCGTACGGCTCCCCGCTCGACCTGCCCTTGCGGTAGGCTTCGAGCTCGAGAACGAACATGGTCGGCACGCCGTACAAGACGGAGACGTCGTGTTTCTCAATCAGATCAAGCGCTGCCTCGGCCTTGAACGCCTTCATCGGAACGATGCTTGCGCCCCATGTTACGGCGCCGGCGATCCCCATCACACAGCCGAAGCAGTGGAAGAACGGGACCGGAAGCAGGAACACGTCATCCCCGGTTGTGTGAAGAACCTCGGTCACCTGGAACGCGTTTCGCGCAATGTTGTGGTGCGAGAGCATCGCTCCTTTCGGGTTCCCGGTCGTCCCCGACGTATAGAGGATGAAGACGTTCTCCAGCGGAGCAACCAATGCTTCCCGGTCGGCGAGCAAAGCATCCGTGAGGTTCGCGGCTCCACGATCGAGGAGCTCATTGAACCGATGGCTCCCGTTTGCCGACTGCTCACCGACGATCACGATATGCTTCAGACAAGGAAGCGCCTGCCGTGCGTGAGAGATCATCTCGATGAAGTCGATCCCGGCGAACGAATCGACCATGAACAGGGTGGTAGCCTCCGAGTCGCCGAGGATGAACTCCACTTCGTGAGTCTTGTAGCGGGTGTTCATCGGAACGATGACGCCGCCGATGCGGGCGACAGCGAAGTACGTGATAACCCATTCGGAGATGTTCGGCATCCAGAGCCCGACCTTCTCTCCTTTGCCGACACCGAGGTCAAGCAACCCTCGGGCCAACTGATCAACTCTGCGGTTCAGTTGCGTATAGGTCAGCGTCGATGTTTCCTCAATGATAGCTTTGTGCTGAGGGAACCGCGTTGCCGAGTCGCGAAGGACCTGGGACAACGTGCGCATACAGTCACCTCGATCAAGTGTGGAATGGGGCAAGTATCGCGAAAAGCCTCGCTCATCTCCAACCTGGTTCGCTACGCCCCGCTGATCTAAAATGGCACGGACCAGCAAGGGGGAGAAGACATGAGAGGCAGTTACGGAGTCTACCTCGACGTGGATCTTGGCCGAGGGAGAGCAAGCGAGTACGCAGTGCCCGATGAATGGCAGCGTCTTTACCTGGGAGGCCGGGGAATCGCCGCGAGGATCCTTCTGGAAGAGCTTCCCCCACGGCCGGTGGGTGCGATGTCTGCCGAAAACATCCTGCTGTTTGGAACAGGTCCGTTCCAGGGGACCGGCATTGCCGGCGCCGGGCGCCACGTGGTGATGGCCGTGTCGCCGAAGACGAACTCCGTGGCCGACGCCTACGCGGGCGGGTACTTCGGGGACACGCTTGGGAGAAGTGGCTTCGATGGCATCCTTCTCCGAGGGATCGCCGATGAACCGGTGTTCCTCGTGATCGACGAAGGAGCGGCGCAGTTGGTTCCGGCTGACGACCTGTGGGGGACGGGGACCGGGGCTACCGAGCGGGAGTTGCTCCGTCGCTACCAGGGCGCTCGCGTCACATCGATTGGTCCTGCGGGGGAGAACGGGGTGAAGGCGGCATGCCTGATCAATGATCGTTCACGAGCCGCCGGCCGCCCAGGTTTTGGCGCCGTCATGGGGGCGAAGCGGCTCAAGGCGGTTGTTGTTCGCGGGGCGCACTCGAAGTCGCTTCACAATGCGGCGCAGCTTTCCGAAGAGCGTGCTACGTACATCCGCCGGTTCACAACGGAAGGGTATCAACGCTTTGGGCAACACGGAACCGCGGGTGGCGTGACGTGGTTCAGTGAACAGGGGATCCTGCCGACACGCAATTTCCAGCGAGGGACGTTCGCTGGTGCGGATGCGATTTGCGGGCAGATGATGTCCGAGACAATCCTTGTCGGCCGCGAAACGTGTGCAGGATGCCCGATTCGCTGTAAGCGCCGCGTTGCAGGAACGTTCCGTGGACACGCGATTCTCGAGGAGTTCGGCGGTCCTGAGTACGAAACGGTCGGTGCGTTGGGCTCGCTGTGTTTGGTGGATGACCTTCCGGCAATTGCCTACGGGAATCAGTTGTGCAACGACTACGGCCTTGACACGATCTCCGCCGGGGTCTCGATTGCCTTTCTCATGGAAGCCTCCGAGAAGAAACTGATCCGCGATCGGATCGACTGGGGAGACGGCGCAGCGATGGTCCGACTGATCGAGGAGATATCTACGAAGACCGGATTGGGGGCACGGCTTGCCGAAGGCGTCGACGTGCTGGCGCGCGAGATCGGCGCGGACTTCGCGATGACCGTCAAGTCCGTCGAGATCCCGATGCACGAACCGCGCGGGAAGCAAGGCGTAGGGCTCAGCTACGCCGTCGGCCACCGCGGTGCGAATCACATGGAGCTGACCCACGATTCGGCGCTTGCCGGCGACGAACCTACGCCCGAGTTGGGCGTCGTTCGACCGTACGACCGGTTCAGCCTCACCGACAAGCCCGAGGTCGTCAAGCTGTATGAGGATCTCCGGTCGTTCGACAATTCGCTGATCTTGTGCGCGTTTACGATGTCGCCGACCGGCGGCGGGTACAACTACCCAGCCGTGCGAAGCTTGCTTGAGGAAGCGACAGGTCTGGAGTGTGCACCCGAAGACATGCTGCGGATTGGAGAGCGCAACCTGGCGCTGCTGCGGATGCACGCGCGACGAAGCGGCTGGACCCGAGACGATCACCGGCTCCCAAGCCGCTTCGCGGAGCCGCTTCCGGAAGGAGCAAGCGCGGATCATCCAGTCGATCCGGGCGAGATGGCCGAAGCGATCGAACGGTACTACGAGCTCCGAGGCTTCGACCGACTCGGGCCGACGGAAGAGCGTCTGACCGAGCTGGGCATGGACGAATGCATGGAACGTGGAGGCTAGACCATGCGCACAACCAGACCGCCGGCTGTGGCGATCGTGGGTTGGCACAACTCAGGCAAGACGCATCTTGTTGTTGAGCTGACGAAGATTCTGTCCGAGTATGGGTTTCGAGTGGCGACGATCAAGCACGCTGCGGATCTGGAGGATCTTGAGGACCCGGCGAGCGACAGTGCGGAGCACCAGAAGGCGGGAGCGTGTGAGACCCTGCTTGTCGGAGAGCGCCGCAGTGCACTGTATCGGCGCCTTGAGTCGCGGGCCGACTCGGGGCAGGTTCCGTTTGAACACCTATCGAACGACAGGATCGACGTGGTGCTCGTCGAAGGGTTCAAGGGGAGCGATCTCCCGCGGATCGAAACGTATCGCCGCTCAAACCGGATGACAGCGCCGCCCCTCGCGGGCGAGATCGACGTTCTTGCCGTGGTTACGGACGAGCGAATCGCCCTGCCGGATGGCGTCCGGGTCTTCCGATGGCGCGATGCCGAGGAGCTGGCGGAATTCATCATGGATGTGGTCATCGGCGCACGCGGATCAGGCGATGGCGCCATCCGCCGAGGAGAAGACGATGCAGAGGGTCGAGTAGCATGAGCAGCGGCCTGGAGGAGACACAAGCGGTCGCACGACGTGCATCGACGCTCTACCTAACCGGGGAAGCCCCCACGTCCATGGGTGCAACAGATAGGCGCAGAATCGGCCTCGCGCTTGCGGCCGAGCACGTCTCTTCCGACCCGAAACAGCAGCAAGCAGCGATACGTGCCGTACACCCCGACGTGTTGCTGTTGGAGCCCGCAACCAGCCGCGGCAAGATCGGGATCGATCAGGTTCGAGAGATTCTCCGAGCAGCACAGTTCGTGCCCGAAGAGGGTGAGCGACGGGTTTGCCTGATCCCGCAGGCCGAAAGGCTGACGCCGCAGGCCGCCAATGGGTTGCTCAAGGTGCTCGAGGAGCCACCGCGCGGCATGGTGTTTGTCCTGATTGCCGCCCACGCGCAGGATGTTCTTCCTACCGTCTTATCGCGCTTGCAGGTTGCTCGTTCCAGCCAGCCGACGAATCCGATAGCCGGGTCGACTGTTTCGGAACCCGAGACTGCCGCGGGATCCGAGACGGTCGATCTGCGGTCGGTTAGCGGGCTGGACCAGGCGCTTGTGCACCCGAGCCACGAGGTCCGGATGCAGGGAACGGCGTGCCTGATGGAGGCGATTGAGCGTAAGGATCGCCGGACGGCCGTCGCGCTTGCGAGGCTTCTCGCCAAGCGCGACGATGCCGAGATCCGGCTTGCGCTGAGCGCTCTGATGCAGGGTAGCGCTGCGGCTCTACGCCGGGAGGTCCAAGCACGGAGTAGCTCGAGCGATGGGAGCGCCATGCGTGGCCGGCAGCGAAAGCTGGCGGCGTTCTGCCGGGGGATCGATCAGGCGCAGCGGGCGATGTGGGTGTACACTCCCAAGGAAACAGTGCTTGTCAAGCTTCTCCTGGATGCGACGGAGGAAACGGCCGCGTGACGCAAGATGTGGTGTATGTTCGAGTGTGGGAGCTGGAACGGCATGCCGGGTACTTCGCGGTTGCCGGAGAGACGTTCTCCCCCGGTGACACGTGCATTGTTCGTCATGGCGGGCTCAAGCTGGCGACGGTGGTGGGCGTTCTGAGCGCCGGCGAGGAGCTTGGACATCGATTGGAGAAGGTAGTCCGGCGAGCCACCCCGGAGGATGAGGAAGCGTATCGGCAGAACCGCGCAGACGCAGAGACCGCTCTCTCGCAGACAAGGAAGATGATTGCCGATTTCGGTCTTCCGATGCACTTGGTGGGGGCGGAATACACGCTGGATCGTTCGCTGCTTCGTGTGTACTTCACGGCTCCGCACCGTGTGGATTTCCGTGGGCTACTCAGATCGATGTCCTCTGCGTTCGAGATACGCATCGAACTGCGGCAGATGGGCGCAAGAGACGAAGCACGGATCAAGGGCGGGATCGGACGCTGTGGCCGGATCCTTTGCTGCGAGACGTTCTTACAGGGTCCGAATCCGGTACCCATGGAAATGGCCTATGATCAGGAGCTGTTCGTGGCTCCGGAACGGATCACCGGCGTGTGTGGCCGACTCATGTGCTGCCTGGCGTACGAGCACGCGGCGTATCGCGAAGCACTATCATCGATGCCCAAGCTTGGCGCGATCGTTTCCTACGAAGGGAAGCGAGCCAAGGTCATTGCCCACAACGTGCTCCGGCGAACGGTTACGCTGCTCTCCGACGGTCGACAACGACTGGAGGTCGGCGTTGGAGAGGTCAAGGTGCTTTCTCCAGGTGCGGGGCGATGATCGTCGCGCCGGCCTTGAGCAGCCGAGCCAGTTGCGGCGGTGCAAGATGTGCGCGCACCAACGCGCCGTGACTATCGTAGCCGAGATGTTCCAGTGAACCGTCGTGGTTTCCAAGCTCTCGATGAAGGAGATCGGTCGCGGCAAACGGAACAGCGAGTTCGACCCACGAAGCCTGATCAGCAAGCTGTAACGCGATCATCTCATGGAGATCAGCCAATCCATCGCCTCGTTTGGCGGAGATGTTGACGCGGTTTCCGTGTACTCGAAGAGTGTTTGGAGAGCCATGGGGGATGTCACACTTGTTGATCACGACGATCTGGGGGGGAGCTTCGCGGTCGTCAGCGAAGACCTCCCGTTCCAACGTGTCCCGAACGCTCGCGATCTCAAGATCTGCCGTCGGGCTCGATCCATCCACGACATGCAGCAGGAGATCCGCATGCTGCACGGCCTCGAGTGTGGCCGCAAACGCAGGGATCAGATTGTGGGGAAGGTCGCGGATGAAGCCGACCGTGTCGATGAACAGCGCTTCACGGGACGAATCAATCTCCCCACGACGCACAAATGTCGTGAGCGTGGCGAACAGCTGATTCTCGACGTGGACGTCAGATGACGTGAGAGCGTTCAGTAGGGTTGACTTCCCGCTGTTGGTGTAGCCGACAAGGACAACTTGCGGCAGATGGCTGCGCTCCCGTCGACGTCGCCGAAGCGCCCGCTCATGAGACGCCGTCACCAGCTCCCGCTTCAGTGCGTGAATGCGTAGGCGGATCTTGTTGCGATCAACCTCAAGCTGTGTTTCTCCCGGGCCACGGGTCCCGATGCCGCCGCCAAGACGGGTGAGGGCGTGTCCCCAGCCACGAAGCCGCGGAAGAAGGTAGGTAAGCTGAGCGAGCTCCACCTGAAGGCGCGCCTCTTTCGTTGAGGCGCGCTGTGCGAAGATGTCGAGGATAAGCTGGGAGCGATCGATGACCTTGGTCTTGACGGCATCCTCCAGATTGCGTGCCTGAGCAGGCGACAGGGCATGCGCGAAGATCACGGCATCCGCACCGCTGGTGCCGACGAGACGATGGATCTCCTCAGCCTTCCCTTTGCCAACGTAGGTGGATGGGTCGGGCTTTCGGCGGTGTTGCGTGACGGTCGCAATCGTCGGTATCCCGGCTGTGTCGGCAAGAAGGGACAGCTCATGGAGGTCGCCCTCGATTGCGTCCGGGTTGGTCCCTATGGCGACAAGCACGGCTTTCTCGTCTCCGTACAAACGTGCGCGTTCACCGAGGCGATCTTCAATCAGACGGCGGTCGTGGTTCGGATGGCTACGGTTTTCGCTCAATCGTTGCTCCTAGCGAGGCGAACTTCGCCTCAAGTGCGGCGTAGCCGCGGTCGATGTGATGCGGCTCGAGGATGGTGGTAATGCCTGTTGCAGACAGGCCTGCAATCACAAGAGCCGCACCGGCACGAAGATCACGGGCCGTGACAGCACATCCTGTGAGATGGCGCCTTCCTGGGATTGCAGCGGACGAACGGTGAACGATGATGTCCGCGCCAAGCTTGTTTAGCTCGGAGACATACCCGAACCGCTCGGGGAAGACGCTGTCACGGACGACACTCTCGCCCTCGGCTGCGGCGAGCGACGCAACAAGGATCGGCTGAAGGTCCGTCGGGAACCCTGGAAACGGACGGGCCTCCGTGCGAAGCGACCGAATCGTCTCGGGAGCGGCGACGGAGATGTCGCTATCGGAGAATGAGACGCAACAGCCCAGCGTTCTGAGGACTTCAACCACGGCATCCAGCTCGGACACCGGTGCCCCGCA
>Ga0272441_10011556_pt1 | contig 13077 bp, 11 predicted proteins | sample SSMProp6N_FD_193582 | JGI IMG/M metagenome (GOLD analysis project Ga0272441, IMG submission 193582) | Marine sediment archaeal communities from Little Sippewissett salt marsh, Falmouth, MA, United States - SSM-Prop-6N | ecosystem: Environmental > Aquatic > Marine > Wetlands > Sediment ...
GATGTTCCTCACCGCCAGGCCCAGGGCGGCGGTGGTCTTGCCCTTGCCTTCACCGGTGTAGACGTGAACCAACGAGGGCGTTGACAAGAGAATCACTCCTTCAATCTCTTCAGCACCCAGGCCATGTTCTGGCCGAGCGTCCTCATGGTCCTCTCGGCCTCCTCGTCATCGGAGACATCACCCCGATCCATTCCCACGGCGACGTTCCAGTAGTCGGAACCGACCACTATCATCTGGCCTATGAGGAAGAAGAGGTTGATCTCGTTGAAGGCGTTGAGGGCACCCGCCCTCCTGTGAACGGTGACCGCTGCCCCGACCTTCCTCTTGAACGCGTCACCGTTGGCCTTGGCCATCTTGCCGATTCGGTCCACGAAGGCCTTGGTCTGGGCCGTCATGCCGCCGAAGTATACGGGGGAGCCGATGATGATCCCATCTGCCTCCTTGGCTTTCTCGAACCACTCGTTGATGCTGTCCGTCTCGATTAGACACCTGCCATCCACGTTCTGGGTACAGGTCTGGCACACGTTGCAAGGGTCTATTGCCTCTATGCCCATCATGATGTTCTCGGTCTCGATCCCTTCCTTCCTCAGCTCGTCCAGAACGAACTCCAGGGCGATGTGGGTGTTCCCGAGCATGCGGGGGCTTCCGTTGAAAGCGATTACCTTCATCTTACTCGAGAGAGCGAATGACCTCTTCCGATAATTAGATTGCCCAGATGGAGGTGGTTATCAGGAGAAGCGATATCGTTCCTGGGGCACCAATATCTCGAACCTGGCCCCCACACCTGGGGTCCCGTTCTCCTCGATGGTCATGCCCGTTATGGCCAGTATGTCCCTGACCAGAAAGAGGCCATGTGCCAACTCGCCACGGAACAGCCTTTGCTTGTCCTCGTAGGATATGCCCCTCCCATCATCGGCGTACACCAGCTTCAGCCCCTCATGCCCCATCTCGTAGAAGAGGCGGATCTCCTTCGCGCCTTTGGAGTGACGGATGGTATCGTCCACCAAATTGTGGAACACCTTCTGGAGCATGGGGTCCGAGTATACCCTAAGGCCGTCGCACTTGGAGTTCACCTCGATATTCTCCATGTCCAGCGTGCTGATCCCGTTCTGGAATGCTTCAGAGATGGATATCCAGTCCGGATCCTTGGTGCCAACGCTCTCGTACTCCCTTCCGAAATCCAGAATGCGGATGATGTTGTCGCCCGCCGAGATGGACCTCTCCATCCTGGCCAGGATGTCCTGCTTCGAGTCCAAGGTCTTGGCTATCTCCAGGTGCCCCAGCAGGGTTGTCAGTTGATTCAGCAGGTCGTGTCTGGTGATGCTCCCCACCAGGTTCAGCTTCTGGTTCACCACCTCGAGAGCATCCATCATCCTCTTCCTCTCCCTGATGTCCTTGAAGATCAGGGCCATGTACCTCTCCCCCCCGATCCCTAGGACCACGGCGCTGATGTCGACGGAGATCGGGTCACCCCTCCTGGAGATCAAGGTACCGTCGAGAATGGAATGCCTTCCCGTCTCGAGTGCAAAACGGAACTCGTTCCAGGCGAAGTCCAACTTGTCGGAGGGGGGAAGTTTCTCCAGATTCAACCCCTGGAGTTCCTCGAAGCTGTATCCGGTGAGATCGCTGAAGGCCTGGTTGGACTCCACAATATTCCCCTCGAGATCAGAGAGCAGGATGCCATCGGAGTACTCGTCTATGATCTTCCTGTACTTCATCTCGCTGTCCCTGAGACGCTGCTCCGCCGTCTTCTGATCGTTGATGTCCTCCAAGATGTAGATCATCATCTCAGGATTTCCATTTTCGTCCCGGACGGCCGATATCGTCATCCTCACCCAGACGAACTCGTCATCACTCCTTCTGAACCTCATATCCTGGGTGAAGTGATCGGTCCTTCCCTCTAGCATGTCACTGTAGCCGTCCCTATCCACATCATCTGGATGTACGATGGTGGAAATGTCCCGAATGGTCCGGAGATCCTCTTCCGAGTATCCCAGTATCGAGGTGACGGCAGGGTTGATCCTCAGATCACCCCAGCCCGCATCGGAGATGCCTATCCCCACCCTGGTGTTCTCGAACAGTCCGCGGAATGTGGCCTCGCTCTTCCTCACCGCCCTCTCACCGCGACGCTTCTCTGTCACGTCCCTGATGAAGCAGATGGTCCTTTCGAAGTCTCCCTCGCTATCGAGAAGAGCGGATGAGTTGATGCTCACCTCGATGATCTCCCCGTCCTTCCTGATCATTCGATATTCAGTGTTGTAGGTCGTTCCCCGATCCTTCAATTTGCTGAGACAGTCCCACGCCTTGTCCAGGGAATCGGGATGCATGATGAGGGTGATGTTCTGCCCGATCAGTTCTTCTTTGGAGTATCCCACCACCTCCTCGCTGCGACTGTTGCAATCGATCAGTTTCCCAGTGGAATCGACCGAGATGATGAGATTCGCGGCGGTCTCGAACATCATCCTGTACATCTCCTCGCTCTTGCGGAGGTCCCTTTCCCTCGCCTTCCTGTCGTCGATCGACCAGAAGTAGACCATGACACGTTCCTCCTGGGGAATGGCCCTCACCTCGAACCATCTGGTCCCCTCCCCCATGTCCACCTGGACCTCCGTCTCGAGGTAGCCACGGTCCTCCAGCACCTGGTCCACCATCTCCTGCTCGAAGACGGCATCCATCCATGAAAAGGCCTCCACCAGGGTCTTCCCCAGGACCTGTTCTCGGGTAAGTCCGGTGATCCTCTGGGCCGACTTGTTGAACTCGATTATCTTCCGGTCGTAGTTGATGGCGATGAATCCGTCGACCGATGAGTCCAGGAGATCCCTGATCTTCCTCTCCGATTCGATCAGGGCCATTTCGGCCCCCTTCCTCTCGGTGATGTCGTTGCCCACCGCCAGTATTCCGGTGGTCTCCCCCCTCTCGTCGAGAAGGGCCTTGTTCGTCCAGGAGACCCATACGATGGAGCCGTCCCTGAGTACATTCTCGTTCTCGTTTCGATCGAAGGACTCGGGATCCTCCGATATCTCCCTTATGAGGGATCGCATGTCCCTACCCGTGGAGTCGGTCAGGGGAACGATGGTACCCACCACGTTGCTACCGTAGAGCTCCTCCATGGAATAGCCGAAGAATCGAAGTCCGAAGTTGTTCATGAAGACGATCCTTCCCTCCAGGTCCCTCTCCATGATGATGGAGTTCGCGGATTCCACCAGCTGCCTGTACCTTTCCTCGCTGTAGGTGAGCCTCTCCTCCACCCTCATCCTACTGACCGAGCGGACGATCATGTTGCTGAGCTCGGTGAACTGGATCTCGATATTGCCCCCCTTCTGGAGGAAGAATTCCGCACCGCTGTTCATGGCCTCGAGGGAGACCTCCTCCCTGTCCCTCCCCGTGAACAGGATGAAGGGCGTGTTGATGCCCATCTCCCTCAGGCTCCTCAGGAGCTCGATACCGTTCATGCTGGGCATCATGTAATCGGACACGATCACGTCGAAATCGCCATTGCGTATTCGATCAAGGGCCCGCGGTGCGAAAGATTCCAATTCTACATCGAAGGCGCCCATCTCATCCAGATACGTCCTGGCCAGTTCTCCCCAGTTCTCCTCGTCATCAACGAACAGAACCTTTGGTCGTGCAGATTCCCCTACCGCATGTGTCATCCCTAACGACCCTCCTGGATACCATCGATCTATCTTAGATGAACTCGATCGAGTGTCAACTGCCCTCCCCTTTTAAAAATCCTATACTAACATTATCAATGATGAGACCGTTCTCTCTGAATACCGATCGCGGGTGGGGATCATCTCATCGAGCGGATGGATTGCAGCAGTTCGCGGAAATCCGCGTCCCGGGGTACGGTATCGACCCTTACCCCCATGGAATCCAGGGCCTTACTGGTTGGTTCACCTATGGCCCCAACGATCCCTCTTTCCAGCATGTTCCTCAGCCGGTCCTCTCCCATCAGGAGGGCACCTGCCTCCACGAATGTCCGTGCGGAAAGAGCGCTGGTGAACGCGAAGGCGTCTACCTCCCCCCTGGATACGCTTCTCAGCAGCGAGACCATGTCCTCACCGTCGAGGTTCCTCTCCAGCCTGTAGACCACCACCTCCCTCAGGATGGCCCCCAGGTCCAGCAGCCCTTCCACCAGTGACCCCGAACCGTGGTCGGAACGGAGCAACCATACCCTCCTTCCCCTGACCATGGGCTCCGGTACATCGGACACGATACCCGTGGAGGAGAACTCCCTGGGCATGAAATCCACGCTCAGGCCCTCTCTCTCCAGAGGGGCGGAGGTGTGGGGCCCTATGGAGATGATCGAGACCGATCGCAGCATTTCCCCCAGTTCCTCCCTCATACCCCTGCGATCCGCCAGTTCCATCGAGACCTTGACCCCGGAGGCCGAGGTGAAGACCACGGTCTCCACGTTCCCATCCAGAAGCTCGTCCATGAAGTCCTGGAAGTCCTGATCATCGTTCTCCGAGACCTCCACAGGAGAAGCGCAGATGGGTTCCATTCCCAGTTCCCTCGCCATCTGCGCCGAGAGAGCGAGACGGTCCCTGGGCCGCATGATGGCCACCCTCATTCCAGGTCCCCCAGCAGATCACGGACCCTGGTGACCTCGCCCACGATGATGATGGCAGGGGCACCGACCTCCGACCTCTCGCAGGCATCGGCGATGTCCTCCACGGTACCGGTGACCGTCCTCTGATCCTTCGTGGCACCCCTTTCCACCACGGCGACTGGGATGGATGGATCCATACCACCTTCCATCAGGGAGGTCATGTTCTTCCTCATGTGGCCCACTCCCATGAGTATCACGATGGTCCCTCCCAACCTTGCCAGGCTTGACCAGTCTATGATCTCATCTTCCTTGTGGGCCCCCTCGTGACCGGTCACGAACGTGACCGTCGATGCCATGTTCCTGTGGGTGACCGGTATCCCGGCCAGCCCAGGGACGGATACGGGCGATGTCACCCCCGGGACCAGGTGGACCCTGATGCCGTTGCTCCTGAGGACCTCAGCCTCCTCACCGCCGCGGCCGAACATGAAGGGATCCCCTCCCTTGAGACGGACCACCCTCTTGCCCTCCAGGGCCTTGTCCACCAGGATCTGGTTGATCCCATCCTGCCTCACCTTGTGATATCCTCCCCTCTTGCCCACATCGATGATCTCTGCGTCCTCCCTGGCCAGAGAGAGAAGCTTCATGGGTATCAGCGAGTCGTGCACGATCACCTCCGCCTTGGAGATCATCTCCCTTCCCCTGACCGTGATGAGATCCGGGGCCCCGGGGCCCGCCCCCACCAGGTACACCTCTCCTTTCTCATCCATCATGGCACCTCCAGACCTGGCCTCAACCTGTCCGCGATCCTCCTCACGAGCACCTCATCCACGGGCAGGGACATCTCCTCCTCCACCCTGAGGCACTCCTTACCGTCGTTCGAGAGCACGGTGCCAAGGAATCTTATCCCCGTCCCGGTGCGACGGGCCCATACCCCGATGGGGACAGAGCATCCGCCTCCAAGCATCCTGAGCACAGACCTCTCCAGTTCGACCTCGGCCCTGGTGGGCGAATGGTCCATCTCCGCGATCATCCTTGAGGTCTCGCTTCCCTCACCGCACACCACAGCGATGGCCCCCTGGCCCACCGCGGGAACGAATCTCTCAGGGTCCAGGACGGTGTGTGGTTCCTCCAGCCCCAGCCTGACCAGACCGGCCCTGGCCAGCACGATGGCGTCGTACTGGCCGTCCCTTAGCTTCCTGATGCGGGTGGGGACGTTACCCCTGATGTCCAGCAATTCTAGGTCTGGCCTGAGGTTCCTGAGCATGGCGGCCCTCCTCACCGAGGAGGTCCCGACCCTGGAACCCGGTGGAAGGTCATCCAGGGAGATGTCCGGAAGCATGGCGTCCTCCACCGGCCCCCTGGGTAGCAGGGCCGTTAGCTCCGTCCCCTCCGTCAGGTCCACGGGCATGTCCTTCAGGCTGTTGACCGCCACGTCCACCTCCCCATCCACCAGCTTGATGTCCAGCTCCTTGACGAACGCCCCATAGCCCCCAAGGGAGCTCAGGGGCCGGTCGGTCACATCGTCTCCCGTGGTCCTGACAATCTTGACCTCCACCTCCTCATCTGGGAAGTGCTCCCTGAACTTCGAGATGAATATCTCCGTCTGGGCCAGGGCCAGCTTGCTCCCCCTGGTCCCCACGATCATGCGATCTCCTCAAGAATGTCGGCGTAAGCCTCCACCGTCATATCGATGTCCTTGTCGGTGTGGGCGGTGGAGATGAAGTCCGTCTCGAACTGTGATGGGGGCAGGTACACCCCCCTATCCAGCATCCCCAGGAACAGCTTGTGGAAGAGACCGGTGTCACATCCCATGGCCCCTTGGTAGTCCCTCACCTCCTCCGATGTCAGGAATAGTTGGAACATGGACCCGATCCCTTGGACGCGGTAGGGGAGGCCCATCGCCTCCACCTCACCTTGAAGGGTTGATCGCATCCTCTCACCCTTCCGCTCCAGATCCTCGTGGCCCAGCGAGCCGAGCTTCCTGAGGGTGGTAAGACCGGCGGTCAGGGTCATGGGGTTCCCGCTGAAGGTTCCCGCCTGATATACCTTGCCGGACGGGGAGACCAGGGACATGATGTCCTCCCTTCCGCCGAAGATGCCTATGGGTAGGCCCCCTCCTGCCACCTTCCCGAGTATGGTCATGTCGGCCTCGACCCCGAACCGTTCCTGGGCGCCTCCCATGGCCAGCCTGAACCCGGTGATCACCTCGTCCAGGATGAACAGGATGTCATTCTCCTCCGAGATCTCCCTCAGCGATGCCAGATATCCCTCGTCTGGCAGGATGGGGCCAGCATTGCCTATCACCGGCTCCGTGATCAGGGCGGCGATCTCCCCCCTGTTCTCCCTCACCACCCTCTCCACCGAGTCCAGATCGTTGAACGGTACCAGCAGGGTGTTGGAGGTGACCTCCTCCGGTATGCCCAGGGAGTTGGGGGCGCTGTGCGTGGTCGCCCCCGAGCCAGCTTTGACCAGAACCGAATCGTGCGCTCCGTGGAACGCCCCCTCCACCTTGATGAACCTCTTCCTTCCCGTGAAGCCCCTGGCTAGCCTGATGGCGTGCATCGTGGCCTCGGTTCCGGTGTTCACCATCCTGAGCATCTCTATGGAAGGGAACGACCCTTTAATGAGGGAGGCCAACTCCAGTTCCATGGATATGGGTGCCCCGTAGAGCATCCCCCGATCCGCCTGTTCCTTGACGGCTTGGACCACGTCGGGATCGGCGTGACCCAGGATCAGGGGGCCGAAGCCCATGCAGTAGTCGATGTACTCGTTGCCGTCCACGTCCGTTATCCTGCAACCCTTTGCATTGGAGATGTATGACGGATGGGGGGAGAAGGCCCTCACCGGGCTGGACACCCCGCCTGGCATCATCTTCCTCGCGCGCTCGTACAGCTCTTTCGATCCGCTCCGGTCCATGCGATCAGTCCCCGAGCCTGCGGGCCACATCCTTGGCGAAGTAGGTGAGTATCAGGTCCGCCCCCGCCCTCTTGATCGATGCCAGGGACTCCATCACCACCCTCTCCTCGTCGATCCAGCCGTTGGCAGCGGCGGCCTTGATCATCGCATATTCCCCGGAGACGTTGTAGGCGGCCACGGGAAGGTTGAACAGCTGCTTCACGTCCCTGATGACATCCAGGTAGGGAAGGGCGGGCTTCACCATCACTATGTCCGCCCCTTCTGAGATATCCATCTCAACCTCCCTGATGGCCTCCCTCGCGTTCGCGGGGTCCATCTGATGTGACCTTCGATCGCCGAACTGGGGGGCGGAGTCGGCCGCGTCCCTGAACGGCCCGTAGAATGCGGAGGCGTACTTGGCGGCATAACTCATGATCGGTATCCTGTGGTAACCTTCGTCATCCAGGGCCCTCCGGATGACCATGATCGTGCCATCCATCATCCCGGAGGGAGCGATCATGTCCGCCCCCGCCTCGGCCTGGCTCACGGCGGTACGGGCGTACAGCTCCAGCGTCTCGTAGTTCACGATCTCTCCCTCCCTGACCACACCACAGTGACCATGGGAGGTGTACTCGCATAGGCACAGGTCGGCGATGACCACCAGGTCGCTTTCCTTCATGGACCTGGTGACCCTCTGCACCACCCCGTCCTCTATCCAGGCACCACTACCCTTATCGTCCTTCTTGGCGGGTACACCGAACAGCATCACCGCCGGTATTCCCAGGGCCTCCACCTCCGCCGCCGCCTCGGCGGCCATGTCCACGGGGTAAGCGCTCACCCCCGGCATCGAGGGTATCTCCCTCGGCCTGTCGATCGTCTCGTCGAAGAACATGGGGTAGATCAGGTCCTCCACGGACAGCCTGGTCTCCCTTACCATGTCCCTCACCCTCGGGTTGTATCTAAGCCTTCTCAGCCTGACGTCAGGAAACATTCCTCTCCTCCTTGACCTTGAAAAGATGCTTTGCCAGCTCCAGAATCTCCTCCCGCTCCTCCCTGGATGCGGACTTGAGACTCGATGTGGGATCTGCCAGGAACCGACTGGTGAGGGAGCTGGCGAACTCCTCCAGTACCTTGCGGTGATCCTCGCTGCCGTCGAAACGGTTGAGGGCCTTGGCGATCTCCCGCTCCTTGATGATGTTGTACTTCATGTGAAGTGCCGATATCAGATCCGATGCCCGCATCTCGTCAAGCCTGGTATCCAGGAGCTCCAGCTCCTCCAGGACGATGCGGTCCGCGAACTGTATCTCGCGGTTGCGACGCATCATGTTCTCACTCGCTATCCCCTTGAGGCCGTCGATGTCATAGAGCTCCACACCATCGACCTCCGCCACCTGGGTATCGACGTTTCGTGGGAAGGAGACATCGATGATAACCAGTTTACCCTCATTATCCCGCTTCCCTATGGCCTGCTCCACCCTCTCCCTGTCCAGGAGTACGTGGGGAGATGAGGTGGCCATGATGACTATGTCCATCTCAGGGAGGAAGTCGAAAAGCCCGTTGAACCGGATGGCCTTGCCTCCGAGGTGGAACGCCAGTTCCACCGCCCTGTCGTAGGTGCGGTTGGAGACGAAGACCGCGTTCGGGTCCTTGCCAACCAGATGGCGAGCTATGAGGGTGGCGGTCTCTCCCGCTCCAACTACCAGCACGTTCCTTCCCTCCAGTTGACCGAGTATGCTCTCCGCCAGATCCACGGCTGCCGACCCCACGGAAACGGCCCCCTTGTTCAGCCGGGTCTCCGTGCGCACCTTCTTTCCCACCGATATGGCCTTCCTGAAGACCTGGGACAGCACCGGTCCGCAGTATCCCTGTCCCTCCGCCCTCTCGAACGCCCTCTTCACCTGGGACTGGATCTGATCCTCTCCCACGATCATGGACTCCAGACCGGCAGCCACCCTGAGAAGGTGGCATATGGACTCCCTCCTGGTCAAATACTGGACCAGGTTGGACGAGTGATCGTACGGTATGTACCTGGATACGAGTCGCTCCATCCCGTCCCGGGTGACCCGCCTGTCCCCGGTGACCGCGTACAGCTCCACGCGGTTGCATGTCCTCAGTACAACGCATTCCCTGACGCCCTCCACGAGGGAGAGCTCCCTCAGGAGGGTGTCGGTGCCCTCCTTCCCGATCAGCTCGAGACAGGACATGTCGGCCGATCGGTGGGTTATCTGGGCGCTGATGATCATTTCCTGGACCTCCGCACCAGCTCCCTGGCCCTCTCCATCGCCCTTTCCTGGTCCACGGGTAACAGTTCCCACACCTCAACATCGTCAAGTATCATTCGCAACAGGGACTCCCTATCCTTCCTCTCGGGGACGGCGGAGCGCAGCTCGGCCCTCAACCGCTCCTGGAGCAGGGCCATCAGCTCCAGCTCCTCACCCAGCTCCTCCTCCAGCCTCCTCCTGAGATATCTGGCCAGGGCCGGGGAGCGACCCAATGTGCTGACGGCGATCAGGTAGGTGCCCTTGTCCACCACGGACGGTATCAGGAAGTTACCCAGCCCGTTGGCCTGGTTGTAGAGCTTTCTCTTGGAGCGGGCCATATCGCACAGCCACTGGTTCAACTTCTCGTCATCGGTCGCAGCTATCACCAGGTCCGAAGCATCGATCAGATCTGGGGCGTGCTCCCAAGCATCACCCCATATGGTCATCACCCTCATATCATCGAATCCGGGGTCGAAGTCAAGTGACACCACCGTCACCTCCACCTCGTCCTGGAAATACCTGGCCTTCCGGAGAGCGACCTGGCCTCCACCGAAGATTACCAGCTTCCGATCCAGAAGATCGAGGACCAATGGGATCATCTTAGCCTCCGCGTAATACTCCTACACTAGCTGAATAACATCCATTCCCGACCACCCTATAACCCTTTCGAAAGGTCCTTCCGCCCGCTCAACGGAAAATCGGTACCGGGAGAGGTTTGATGTATCAATCGAGTAATGGATGGCATAATTGAAAATCTTTTTATCGCATGACGGGATTTCACGGCTTGGTAACACTTTACACCAAGAAAAGTATTACTAAATATGAAGATATTGAGGAAAGGTGCTAAGATGGCAGAAGAAGGAATTCTTGTGGTGGGACATGGGAGCAAGCTGGGTTACAGCAAGGAGGCCGTCAGCTACTGCGCTGACCAGCTGGGCAAGCGCTTCGCCCCCACACCCGTCAAGGTGGGTTTCATGAACATAAACGAGCCGAGGATCAAGGACAGCCTGGAAGAGCTTATTTCGTCCGGGGCCTCGACGATATACGTGGTGCCGGCATTCCTGGCTCATGGCATACACACCACCAAGGACATCACCAGTGTGCTGGGTATCCCGGAGGGAGAGAAGGAGGCGACGGTCCAGGTCAACGGGAGCTCGGTGAAGCTCAACTACTGCGAGCCCATCGGATGCGATGAGCGCATCGCGGAGATCCTGGAGGAGAGGGTCAGGGCGAGGATGGAGTAAAGATAATGGGGACCTCTCCCATTTACGTGGGGGCGAGACATTGAAGGTTCTGATAATCGACACCACCCACGGCGGCGACGTCCTGGCCATGGAATACGCTTCCATGGACAACGAGGTCACCTGCGTGGACTGCTACGGCACATCGAGATCTGAGGTCAGGGAAGAGCTGGTGGCCAAGGGCATCAGATGGCTCTCATCGCCTCCGGAGGAGGATTTCGACCTCCTGCTGATGCCGGTCCACTGCCCGGACGACTTCATCTCGGGTGCCAGGTTCGAGGCGAGGCGCACATTCCATCAGGCCGTGGGGGAGCTGGCCTCCTTCAAGGGCCTCACCTTCGAGGTGACGGGGGTGAAGGGAAAGACCAGCACCTGCCACGTCATCTCCCACATGATGAACCGTCTGGGCAGGAAGGTGCTCCAGCTCACCAGCAGGGGCATCCATCTATACGGGGAAGAGGAAGAAACCCTGGAGGAGAGGTCGAGCATCGCCCCCACCAGCATACTGAGGATCTCCAGGATGGAGACCGAGTTCGACAACGGCGTGTTCGAGGTCTCCCTGGGGGGTACCGGGCTCGCGGACGTGGCCATAATCACCACCATCGGGGACAACTACCCCATAGCCGCCGGCACCAGGACGGCCTTCGACGCCAAGAAGCAGATGCTCAACATGGCAAGGAAGGTCGCCGTTGTCCCGGAGGAGGAGAGGGAACTGTGGACGCCCCAGGTCCCACCGGGGGTGTGGCTTACCACCTTCGGCGAGGAGGGCATCGTGGATGCCTACATCGATGGCCCCCATGAATTGGGAGAGGAGGTGGAGGTGAAGTTCAGGGTCAAGCCCGGAGGGGAGTTCTCCACCAGGTTCTCGGGCGAATTCCTGGTGCCCGCTTACCTGCGACCCTTCTCGGCCGCCATAAGCGCCCTCAAATCCCTGGGCATACCCCCACCCCAGCTGTGCGAGGTCCTGAGCGATTTCAACGGTGTCCCAGGAAGGGGCGAGGTGCTCCAGGAGAGGGACACCTGGATCGTGAGGGACAGGAACCCCGGGGTCTCCGTCCACTCGGTGGAATACCTGCTGGGGATCCTGGAGGAGTACTATGAGGCGAAGGACATCGGACTGGTGATCGAGCCCGTCTCCATCAGGGTCTGCGAGAAGCTGGACCTGACCGAGCTGGGAACCATCAACGAGGTTCACGACTCGGTGACGGGTGCTTATCTCCTGGACCACAGCGGCAAGGAGGTGGAGGGTTTCAGGAACATCCAGGACCTCTCCGAGATCCTTGACGATCACGGGATCTTGCTTCACTGCACCAAAGAGGGTTACCTTTGACCGAGGTCCTTCACCCACGACCGAATCCGATCATCGCGGCCATGTACACCCTCAGGGACCTGGACGCGGACGTCATAGTGGTCCACGGTCCGGCGGGATGCGGCTTCACCCAATCCAGACTATTGGAGGAGGCGGGCGTCCGAGTGGTCACGACGGGAATGAAGGAATGCGATCTCGTCTTCGGCGCGGAGGAGAAGCTCATCTCCGTGCTCAGGACCGTGGACGAGCAGTTCTCTCCCCAGCTCATCGGTGTGGTCGGTACCTGCGCGTCGATGATCATAGGGGAGAACCTCGACTCGGCCGTGTCCGAGGCTGGGGTAAGGGCCACTGTGCTTGCGGTCGATTCGCATGGATGTCTGGGAGCGAACACGGAGGGGGCCATCAAGGTACTTGAGGCCGCCTCCCGCAAAGGGGTGATCTCCGCGGAGGAGTATCGTAGGCAGAGGTCCATGCTGGAGCGGGCCACCGCCCTGGAGAGGGAGAGGGGGATGACCTCTAGGTCCTACCTGGAGCCGTACAGGGGAGCCACCAAGCTCTCCGTTGCCAAGAGGATAATCGATACCCTGGGCTCAGGGGGGACGGTGGCCGTGGTCCTGAACGCCAAGAAGGAGACGGCATTCCGCTTCGCGGACATGATGAGGGCGGTCGAAAGGGCACGTTCGGTGGTGGGGGGAGAGACCCTGCACATCGGCAACCTTGACCCCCAGGTGGGCCTGACCAGGATCAGGGGGTATGCCAAGGCCATACTTGCCGATCTGGAAGAGGCCAGCGTGGAAGTGGAGCACTTCACAGGTG
>Ga0272441_10011558_pt1 | contig 13076 bp, 4 predicted proteins | sample SSMProp6N_FD_193582 | JGI IMG/M metagenome (GOLD analysis project Ga0272441, IMG submission 193582) | Marine sediment archaeal communities from Little Sippewissett salt marsh, Falmouth, MA, United States - SSM-Prop-6N | ecosystem: Environmental > Aquatic > Marine > Wetlands > Sediment ...
AGTATTCTTTGGTATAGAAAGCAGTGATTGAGTCATGAACAACCACAGGTCCATAGTCTATGAATTCGGTGAAGTCGCTGGTACTCCAGTTCTGGAAATGATATCTCAGATTAGCTATCGAATCGGGCTCTGAGGCTTCCAGTGTGTGCATAGTGCCTTCCGTCCACCAGAAATCCTGGCGAACTGATTCGGTTCCGGTGTATAGAGCACCGTCCGCACGCAAGAATCCAAGAGTATCACAGCAGGGTTCCTTTACAACTATAATATGGTGATTCTCGATATAATCTGCGAAATAATCCACATCAGTACTTGGTGATACAGTCCTAATAATACCAGCTGTCGGGTCATCTCTCCAAGAATCGAAATTATATCTCAGAGTATCGGTCGAATCCGGATCGCTAACTTCTATTTCATGAGTTGTTCCTGTAGCCCATAACGAATGATAGTGATCTCCCCAGATAGTATCACCATCAACCCTTATCCAACCTGGTGTTGTATGAGCAGGTGCTTTATAGATATGCACAGTTACTCCGGGTAAATATGTTGCGATCAGGGAATATGAATTATCCATCTCAATAGAGGTGATCGGTGAATTCGGATTGGCTATTGGTGCTCCAAATCCACGATCATCCCAGTAAGCAAACACATAAGGAGTAGTTCCTACCCATACCACGCTATCCGTCATTAGAATTGCAGTATCCCCTTCGATATACCATCCATCGACTCCCAGAGATTCCGGTTCTTCGCCAGCAGGTAATCCCGCATGGGCAAGAGTAAGACGATAGCCGTTCTGATAGATCCATTCGATACTCCCATTATCAGACATTAAAATATCGACTCGATTAGAATCTCCACTTGCGGGGACAACTGTTCCATCGCCTGTCCATCCTGTGCAGATATGCCTAATATCGGCACCCACATAAACGGTGTCCTGAGCAAACGCATTAACAATGCTGCTTCTCGGATGCCAGGTCCTTCCAAGAGGCGGAGTTGGATCGCAATAATCAGGTCCGGCAACATCAAGGAATACAACATCGCTGTCCCAATGCCATTCGACTCCACTAGCTATATTGTGGGTAAAATGAACGCTATCTTCGAAACCCGAAGCTGGAACATCACCAAAGCCAGTAAATCCTGTGCAATAATATGCACCATCGGGGCTTGTTACATAAGCATCGACAACGGTGCCCACCGGATTCCAATGGACACCAGCTGAGGGCACAACAGGAAAACCATGTCCTCCCGGGTTAACCACATAGAAAGGCACCAGTACCTCATCCCATTGCCAGGTTAAAGTGCTATATTCATCTATGTCGAATTCGATATAGTTAGTATCGCCGGTGGCAGGTACACTACCGGTACCACTCCATCCAGAGCAATCGTGACTTCCGGAAGGTGTCGGCACATAGGCGATTATGTGAGTTCCTGTCGGGAAAATGTGCATTCCCATAGTGGGTACAGGGGAACCGTAAGGACTGAAAACCCACAAGGTTTCTTGTTCGGTGCCAGGCAGATCTTCCCATTGCCAATCAATATGAGTGGGAACATCGAGATTGAAATGCAAACTGTCCGCACTAGAAGTACTAACTGCGCCCCAACCTTCGAAACCAGTACACCACCAATCGCCGTCTGGGTTGGTTACGAAAGCATCCACGAAACTTGCATAGGGATACCAATGCATACCAACCGACGGATCGGGTGAGCCATGAACTCCAGGTGAAGAATTGATAACCAGCGGCATCAGGTCTTCAGAATCCCAAATCCATACTATCCAACCATTATCAGTGATAGTTGTTGAGAAAATATTCTCTGTTCCCGTAGCGGGGATTACAGTTCCGTCTCCACGCCAACCCGTGCAATATCTGTACATACCCTCTTCGTAAGTACTATCTTCAACGCTTAACCAAATACTGGTTCCTCTAGGCACTATATACATTCCGATAGGCGGATGTGGATGTCCAAATCTACTATATACCCAGACTGTACACATTGGTTCGGTGGAGTTTATCCACTCCCAATCTACAGTCGAGCAATCGAAAACCTCAAACCAGAAGTTATTCCCACCACCGGATAAGCATGATCCTGTTCCGATATAACCCCAAAGGTAGTCATCGCCAATGGAAGTCGGTGAGATAGTACCTTCCGCAGTATCTCCCTCGGGATACCAGTATTCACCTACCGGCGGATTTAATGTTCCATAACCCGATGCATTAGCAATTTCCACTTTGAATTCACGATGGAAATTAGCAATGAATGTAGAATCACTTTCCACACTTACGTTATGTATTCTGGTTCCACCATCGGACCAATTATCGAATACCCATATTTCACAGTCACTAATCCATACAGTATCTTTAACTGCGATTTCGTGCGTCGAGAGATCGAACCAATTCGTCACACGCGGGCTAGCATACCAATGGCCATCTACTCTGACGCTATCGCCGCCGAAATTGGTCTCTATAGTTATTAAATTGCCTGGAGCGAGATAATGAATTGTATCTCTAAGGGCAGCATCGATATCCCAGAATCTGGTGGAATCAAAGAGCGCATATCTGTTTGGGGGCGTACCTCCAATCGTGGAATCGCTAAATTCGAGGAGGCTTCCATAATCCGTCCATTCACTCCAAACGCCAAATAGTCCTGTTTCCAGGTGACCCGGTCCGAACATGTCATGCTGGATGGTCTCCACTGTATGGGTGGCATCGGTGCCATCCAGAGTGATTATGGGTTTCAATTGATGCCAATAGTAGGCATCATAAGTGCCGCCTGTGCCGTCCATTTCCCATAGTGTGTCATGAGTAGCAGTGTTTACTACCCATCTTTCCGTAGTGTCAGAGTCTGTGGTTTTCTGATTGACCCAGGCATCGCTATTAGGTGCACACCATACTTCCACACAATGGCCTTCCCAAAGATCCTCATGGCGAACCGCCGTGAAATCGTCCCAATATGAGAGTTCCACATAATTTGCGCTAGTTGTCGGTTCGCCCGGAGCAATTGTATGCACACAAAATTCGATAACATAGTTTACAACTGTAGATTCCGGTGCACCCCATGGGGCTTCGTTACGTGCCTTATCCTCTGCCCTTAGCCTGAATCGATATACTTCTCCTAAAGCGACATCAACCGGAATTTCCGGGCCGAAGACCGCGCTGGTATCTTCGGTGTCGATCAGCCAGTTTTCCCAAGGTCCTCCACCTACCGAGTATTGAACATCGTAACTCCACACTCCCCATCCAACACCATCTTCTATAGTGGTATCCACTCCAGACCAACTAATTTCCCAGCTAGTATCTGAAGCATAAGTTACACCAAAAACAAACCAGCTATATGGATAACGCAAATCCAGATCGATTTTCCTAAACCCCGGATACAATATATAACTTGTGGCCGCAGATGGATCCAGTCCGATTCCTGTTGGCTGGCCTATAGAACTCGACATGCGGTAGTTCGCTGAGGATATATCATCTCCTTCGCTACCACCTGATTCGATAACTTTCCATTGTAGATTATATGACGGTGAACTTCCATACTGCGCAATTAACGAGCATGCCGCCAACCCCATTACAAGGAATATGACGAGTATTTTAGGATTACTGCGATTCATAGTTTTCGCCCCTTTTCTTATTAGTATCATTTTATATACTTATTTGTAAATTCCATGTTAATTTTTAAATTCCTCAAAAATCCTTTATCCAAAATGTTGTAGCATATTCTCTTGCTGAATTAATTGATAAAAGGATATCTCCTATTTCTTCTCGATTCTTCTATCACTTCTATCTGTTTTTATAACTTTTCTGATAGTTTTCATCGCTGATGAAATTACCCTGCTCATCACGATAGAAAACTTCTCCTGTTTTCCTGTTTTCATATCGGGTTAAACCGTCATCGGTCAATTCAGTATCGAACTCAATCGGACGGGAATTTTTGTTTGCTTTATTAATCTCGCGAGCATCATTCAGATAGCCAGCCAAACGCTTCTCTTGTGCTTGTTCGGCAGTTAAAAGCGGATATCCGGCTGCTTTCAGAGTATCTACCCAATCGGCAGGAATCTGATTGCCATACTGATCGAAATAAATTTCGTATTGCGAGTCAGTTTTCTCGTCAATTCCAGTCGGCTTGGATTCATCCAGCTTCCCCTGGGCTTTGAGTACTGTCGGGTCCATAGGCGGAAGGACCCACAAAGCTTCGAGTTCGCCATCCTCTTGAATTGATTTGTCCATTCCATAGCCATAAAGCTCTGGATGAAGATACTTACCTCGATTGCGTTCAAATTTGTCCACTTCCGGAATAACTCGATGAGAACGTGCCCACGGGTCGTTTCTGCTACCGGTCACCTGCCATGAAATTTCCAGATTAGCCATCTCGGAGCCTTCATAAGCTGCAATAATGAAGCGGTTATTTTTCACTTTCTCTTTAACATAAACCAAAGCCGCTTTCCCAATTGGGGTTAGGTTATAACGATAATCCTTATTAAGGGTCTCGAAGTATTCCGGAAGCTGTACAATAGCTTCGCCATTCGCATCGAGACGAATATTACCATTATAGATATTCATCATATCCGGGCTTTCCACGAATGAATGATAGAGATATTTATTGGCAGGATCACCGGGATGATCAATTTTAAAGGAGCCACTCGATTTGGTCAGCGTTCCGTTAATCTCTACTTCTCCCCCATGAATCTTCAAATCGTCATCAGTATCTTCTTCAATATAACAGAGCCCATAGCCATCGCCGAAATTCAACCGTCCACCATAGTTATAAGAACCATCTGGACCTTCAACTCTTAACGTATAGTCTGAAGAGCTGTTTCTAATATTCACTCTGCTATATTCGTAACCGGGAGAGCCAATATTTAACTCATCTTCCGAATCGTTCCATTCAAAAGCAGACTCGCCACCAAATGATCCTCCATTGTTGTATTGAACATAACCATCAGAACCCCCAGGAGAACTTCCACCTCCTCCAGAACCCCAATATATTCCCGAAGAACCGTTTGATGTTAAAACTTCGCCGGATACCCCATAATCGCTACCAATCTGAATCCTATTTGACGAAGACCAGAAACTAAGATCTCCGCTACACTTCAAGCCATAAGTTGTTCCATAAAGCCACGCGCCATAATTGGGAGTGTATCCTCCCCCACCTTTACCCCATAGCGCGTAATCATCACCGGAACCCAGAACTCCAGCATAACCGGAAACACCGTGAACACCGTAAGTATTAGATGAAGTTGTAGAATTTTCCCCATAAACACCAGCGTGGTCTGTAGTTCCACTGTTGGTTATTCCATAGAAACCATATCCGCTGGAGGATGAAGCATAGAAAGTATAGGTATTTCCGGAATCGTAAACACGTGCATTGGAATTTCCGCTGGGATATAGATAGCTTCCCGCATCGTTCCAATAACTGGTTCCTCCCCCACTGATAGTTTCCCAATGAGCATTCGTGCCATCGCTGGTCAACACCTGACCATCTGTGCCGGTCGAATAGCCTATTTCCAGAATCAAATCCGTTGCATGAATCTTGATATCGTCATCGGTTGGTTCTTCGATATAAACATAATTACCATCGCCAAAATTGAGACGTCCTTCACAATCATAAGAGCCATCGCCCAAAATTCGCACAGCATTACCTGATGTGCTATTCTGTACATTGATCGTTGCACCGCTTCTCCCCGGTGATGCCAGATCGAGTTCATTGTTGACATCGTCCCATGCAAATGCGGCCTCACCTCCGAAAACTCCCCCATTATTATATTGAACATAGCTATCGCTTCCGCCCGGTGAGGTTGTACTTCCACCGGAACCAAAATCCTGCCACGATCCGCCATTGTTCTTGAATTGCATAGTTCCTACATTATCGCGAATTCCGTAACCGGTCGAACCTTTAGTAGTGCCGAAATTTAGATAATCCAATTTATAAATATCGTTTTCTTCCATGTTGAAATCGCCCCATGAGCGAAGAGCATCGCCCCAAACTCCAAGATCGAGAATGGCCACCGAAGCACTCCAGCTGTCATTTCCAATAGAGATACTATTACTCATACCCCAGTTGGGACTAATTCTCATACCCTCGGTGGGAAAATCGATAGTACTCAAACCAACCGGGAATTTAAGGTCGCCGCTGATACTAAAATCGTCGGAAAGATCGAATTCCGAAGCGCTTTCATCCCACATAAGATATTCAGCAGCATTATCGAAATAGAGTCTATCATCGTCGCTGGACGAACCATTTCCCAGCGCGATATTGCCATCAGCCTCGATCGTTACTCCGCCCGCACCGGTGTTATTGAGATTCCAAAAACCCGAGTATTGATTGGCCTGATATACTTCATCTATAGTCTGGTTGTTCATATGCAATGTGCCATGAATATCCACGGTTGTGGAAAAATCGGCATCGCCGTTCACATCGAGCTGAGCGGTCGGTGTATATCCACCGATCGATACTGCGCCGTTATGATATATATCGCCTGACAAGCCGGTTCCCAGAGAATATGCCCAATCGTTATCTGCGGTACTGCTTCCCACACTGTCGTCGGCCCATTGAAGACTACCGGAAACGATTTTCAGGATCTTACCGTCGGTTCCCCCAAATGGAGAGAGCTTGTAAAAACGAATCGTCCCATCTGCAATATGGCTATTAGTAATGCCACTGGATTTTACTTCTATCTCGCCGGAAGCATTAATCGAAATAGAGCTGTTATCGACATCGGCTTCCCAGATACTTGTGGCATAGCCGTTATAATCGGTTCCGCTTAAACCGTCGCCGGCAGTTAATCTATGAGAAACCGAATCCGCAACATTAACATGACCGATAAAACCGATAGAATCTATATATGCAATCGAATCGATATATACGATGGAATCGATAAAACTTATCGAATCGATATATCTAACTGAATCGATTACATTGAGCGTCTCGATTCCGGTAACATAGGCCGCCCTTATTGCGTAAGGCACCGAATTCAAAGGTTGACGTGGTGCGAGAGTCTCCGATTCGATCTGAATCTCCACCCAATAGGGATCTCTGAAAGTAAGAGTATCAGGAAACGATGTTATCGAACCCAATTGAACATCGAAAAGCCCGTTGCTAATATCCACCGAAGGATGAAGTTCCGACCAGATCAGAGTTCCTCCGATTGGCGCATCATAAAGCCTGAATCTGATAGACGTCGGGCTATCTATAGCAACTCCACCGGGGTCGGTTATTTTACCCTGATAATTAATAACCATGGGGATATCCGCCATAGCAACCAGAGCTAAGCTAATTAGCAATACTACGATAAATAATGTTCTCAGTTTCATTTTATTCCTCTATCCCTTTATATCAAAACTAATTTTTTTCATTATCTCCATAAATCTCGTTTTCTATATCTACAAACAGAACGCCTCTTCCATCTGGCCGTCCCGCACACCCGCTTCGGCGATAGCGTCGAGATAGTCGGCACCGGCGGTTTGCGCGGCAGCGAGCCTCGCACCCGAAACGCCTATCTCCACCGCATGGTCGTCGATATTGGCCGAAAGCAAGTCCAACCGCACGATCCGCTGGCCCTGGGTGTCCGCGGAAATACTGTTACTGGTTAGCATATCAACTACCTCCTATTATAAAGCGGCCACATCGGTCGAAAAACTTTTTTTCGCACGATGCGGTCTGTTCGATTGACATTGGGGTCGCTTCGACGCACGCCGGGGAGCTTTCGGTCGTCGTTGGGGTCGCTTCGACGCACGCCGGGGAGCGTTCGATCGACGTTGGGGTCGATTCGACGCACGCCGGGGAGCTTTCGATCGTCGTTGCGGTCGCTTCGACGCACGCCGGGGAGCGTTTTTCGCACGTTGTGGTCGCTTTGATCGACGCCGGGGAGCGTTTTTCGCACGTTGTGGTCGCTTTGATCGACGCCGGGGAGCCCGTTCTGTCGGCGAATTGCGGGGAATATTCCGCGAATTTCTCGTAGGGGAGGGTCTCAGACCCTCCCGCGACGCTGGAGAAACAGACCTCGACGATGTCATCGCACGGGCGGGTCTCAGACCCGCCCCTACGGATGGTGAGGGGGACGTTAGCGATGATATTTTGGTCGTATTCGGTCATATTTTTTATCTATTTATTCTCTAAGCGAACGATTATCTCCTGTTATTCCTTTTATTATTTCGCATCATTATCGGATTTCGCGGGGGTAATCGCTTGCCCGTCGATGTTTTTATCTTTTAATTCGATTTCCGATTCGTCTTTTGAATCAGAAATCCGGCTCGATGGATCGACGTTTTCAGAATCGAGTCCGTTCTCTGGTGCACGACCATTCGTTATTTGTGCTTTTTCAGATTCTCTACGTTCTTTGTTTTCCTTATCGAGGCGGAGTTGCTCTTGGCGTTGTTTTTCTATGTCTAATCTATGCTGTATCTCGTTCTCGTAATGCTCTCTACCGAGAGGCATCTCGTAACCCAACGCCTGGAATGCCGATTCCCAACTCTCATAGGAACGCGATTCCATATTGTTTTCGAATTCTTGTTTGAGTGAAATTAAGTTTTCATCGGGTAACATTTCATCGCACTGTCCGACAATGAGTCTGCCATCGCGGAAATAAAGTCCTTCGCTATTTTTATCCAGAACATTGTCATTTTGTAATCCACGATGAATTTTTTCTCTGTAATCAGAAGCTATAACTTCGTCGGCGACCTGTGGATTTTCCAATCCTTTTCTTTTTCCGATAGCTATCCAGTTAAATTGGACATCGGCACCTTCATCATTGCGGGCGATAAACCCATCAGAGCCGACTTCGCCAAGATAGATTGCCGAATTTCTTCCAATCGGGGTGAGAGTTACAATTATCGGAGATTCATCAGAAACCGAATTTCTAAAACTATCCTTGAACGGGATTCTGGCTTCGCCGCTTTCCAACTGTCCGACACCTGTTGTCATAATCGTGGCATCTGTGGAGACGTGAGTATAGGCCACGGCCATTTCCTCGGTTCCTTTATCCTGAAGATGAATGTCCAATCCGGTGATATATCTGTTACCATTGTGATAAGCGGCATAGCGTCCGCCGTCGATATAAGCGCCGTAGATATTTCCGTGCAATTCGATTGCGAAAAGGTCTCCCCAACCACCCGCACCGATACCGTAGTGGGGCTTTCCGTCATTGAATCTGGATTCATCATCCTCAGCACCGACCATAGGCCTTCTTCGTCCGCTACCACCACCAGTGAATGTCCCGGGAGCGTTAGTCCAATAAGCTCCGTAAGTATCCCCCCCGGAGCTTTTATAACCTAGAGCACCCCAATAAGAGCCATCTTGTTTAGCGCCCAGAACGCCGCCGGAGCGACCGTTATCGTTATAGCTTCTTCCCCACACACCCGCAGTATATTGGTAACCCCATAACCGATAGGCCTCTAAAACAGCAGCACCATTATATCCATAATCACTACCGTCCATTTCATAACCACTTTGGTAGAAATAATTAGCAGGATTACCGTCGGTTCCTGAGGCAGAAGAATAAACACCGTAAGAATCGCCAGTAAAATAACCCCCATACGAAGTCCCGTCAAAGTAACCACCGTAAGTTCCTCCATCTCCCCTGACTCCATAGGTACTCCCTGATCCATATACGCCGTAGCCGGATTTACCGAGGTCACCATAGTCACCGGTTGAAGTATTAATTCCTCTTACGCCTATGCCACCGGAGTTATAGTTTTTCCCGTACACTCCATAACCTGTGCCGTAATTGAATCCATAAACTCCGTATGAAGATGAAGTTGCTGAAGAACTTGTCATTCCAGCAGAGATACCATATCCGCCTCCGGCATTAGTATTCCCTAAATAGTAAAATGCTAAACTGGTACTACCTTCTGCATTTAAGGCATTGCTACTACCTTGATAATTATGATCTACTGAACCGTTTTGATCGAATGCCCATAGGTCGGAATAGGAAGCCGAGTTAAAGCGGAGTTCATCGCCACTATAATAGTTATTAACGGTCCACTTCGTAGCTCCAGCTTCCTGGAAAGCCAGGTTTGCATTTGACGAAGAACTCCCGTCGATATATAAATATGGACTCGAGCCGGAAATCTCGGCATTACCAGCAACGTGTAGCTTCTGAGCCGGGCTTGCTGTCCCGATACCCAGTTCAGCGCTCGAGTTATCCCAATGCAGATTAGAGTTATAGCTAATGGTATTGCCGTCGGTCCAGTATGCGACTTTATTAGCTGAACCGCTGCCGTTCACCGCAGAGCCGCCATCGAAATTTAAATCTCCATTGATATTAACATCGCCGTTGAAATATCCGGCGTATTCGTTGCTGGCACTTGTTTTATAACCAAGGGCACCCCAGGAACTTGCGGTAGTACCAATAGCTCCAAAGACCCCAGCGTAGGGGTAGCTACTTTCGTCATCATAAGAATAACCATAAACACCAGCATGGTAAGAATCTCCCCAATACGATTGACCCAACACCCCATGGAACGAGCTATAATTAGCCCATCCTGTACCTGCTGTCATTGTTGTTGCTCTTCCATAAACACCACTGCTACCTGATGTTGACGTTGTTGAATATCCATATACTCCATAACCCGAACTCGACTCCCCATAAACGCCGTGGGATGAACCTCCAATATATCCAAAATTACCGGAAGTATGACTGCCATATACTCCGTAACTTCCAGAGCCTAAATAACCATAAATTGTTCCATGGATCCCGTAAACACCATAGCTAGAACCGTCACCATATACACCATAGGAAGCGCCGGTTCCATAGATTGCATAGTTGGCGTTTCCAGAACCGCCTACGCTTAGTTTCGAAAGTGGGCTGATCGTTCCGATGCCGATATTTTCGCTAGTGCCTTCGGCTATGAAAAATTTATTTGATTCGGTTCCACTGCTTATATAGAAATCGTCGTTTGTGCCATCTACGCCCACGATAACTACTTTGTTTCCATCCACATTTTCGACCAGGTCGTTTTCAGTATATATTTGCTGTCTCAAGCCGCAGCTAATACGGTAATCGCGACCGGGATAAGAAGTAGAATTTACTCGCAAATCTCCGTTAACGTCCAGTTTATAGGCTGGCGCTCCTGTTCCCACACCGACGTTGCCGGCCTTTTTAACCATAAAAAGATTCGTAAACGGACCGGTTGCATCTCCACTTGAAACCTCAAAAGCATTATCGGGACCGCCGGAAGTAATAGAGTTCACATGAAGCTTTGCGTTCGAGAAGGAAGGATATGTTCCCATACCCACTTTTCCTGTTTCAGTAGGATATATGCCAAAGGAGTAAGTGCAACCCGATGTACTTAATTCATAACAATCGCCTATTCCACCTACAACTCTGGTATACCAATCTCTGTCACCATTACTCAAGTGAAGAAGGGTTGCATTTCCGCCTCCGGGTTGAATAGCTCTGATTGTTCCATCAACATCTAACTCATAAGTTGGACTTGACGTTCCAATACCTACATTGCCTCCATTATTATAAATATTATTACTGTTAACTACCCATGTAGAACCATTCCAGTAGGTAGTATTTCCAGCTGCTGTACCGCTTGCCAGAAGCCCTGTTGGGCCGGATGGCCCAGTTGCTCCGATTGGTCCTTGAGGACCGGTAGCGCCTGTGGCACCGGATGGCCCAGTTGCTCCAATTGGTCCCTGAGGACCGGTAGCGCCTGTGGCACCAGTAGAGCCAGTGGGACCGGATGGGCCTTGAGGGCCGGTAGCGCCCGTGGCGCCTGTTGAACCCGTGGGGCCGGATGGGCCTTGAGGACCGGTAGCGCCCGTGGCGCCTGTTGAACCCGTGGGGCCAGTTGAACCCGTGGGGCCGGTCGCGCCAATTGGTCCAGTTGCACCAGTGGGACCTGTTGCTCCGATGGGGCCAGTTGCTCCAGTCGGGCCGGTCGCGCCGATGGGGCCTGTTGAACCCGTGGGGCCGGTTGCTCCAGTGGGACCTGTCGCACCGATGGGGCCTGTTGCTCCGATTGGGCCAGTTGAACCCGTGGGTCCAGTTGCGCCTGTGGGACCTGTTGCGCCGATAGGACCGGTTGAACCCGTGGGTCCAGTTGCGCCTGTGGGACCTGTTGCTCCGATTGGGCCGATTGCTCCAGTGGGACCTGTAGGGCCTGTCGCGCCGATTGGGCCGGTTGCGCCGATGGGGCCTGTCGCGCCGATAGGACCGGTTGCGCCGATGGGGCCAGTAGCACCGATGGGGCCGGTTGAACCCGTGGGGCCGGTGGGACCGCGATAGATCTGCCATCCGGAGGATGTATATATATAGGATTCACTATCCGAAGTGTTGTGATAAACTTCGCCAATACGGGGTGTTCCCGGTGCCGAAGCTAAATTCTGTAATCTGCCAGCAGTGACATCGTCCGAGATATAGTTATCCTGAATCTCGTCGCCCTGCCATGTGCCATCGGTGATAGTTCCTGTAACCGCGAAATCATCGTCGATATCAACTTCGCCGTCGGAATCATCGACAATTGCATTTCCACCTGTCGAATTGCCAACTCCTAAAACATCTTCCAGATTCTGATTGTCAATATCTGATTCGTAGATATTTATCATTACTTTCTTATCGCTTCCGACTCCATCTTCGATAGCCATTCCAACAATCATCTCGCCGGAAGAGGCCTTTTTTAGTGTTCCACTGGCATCGGGCGCTAGAAAATCCCCCGCGTTAACGGCTCCACCTGTAGATGCAATATCCGTGGTTGCAATTTCTGAAGAGGCAACCAGATAATACCAGCTGGAACCATAGTATTCCTTTGAAACGATTATTCCAATAACATCTTTATCCCCATTGTTCGCAGCAGCAATATGATTATCAGCATCCACCCTAACCACAGTCCCAACATCAAGAGATGATGATCCTACAATGGGATATTTGATAACCTCTTGGGCGTATATAACCGATATAAAAATAAGGAATACTAATACTATTTTTAATGTGACTTTCATGAAGCAATCCTTCTCATTTAACAAATATTGAAATTAAGGTTTCTTCTTTATAATTTGAACTAAGTTTCACAAAATAGATTCCGCTTGAGCAGATATTGTCTAACATATCCAAACCATCCCAAACTGTGTGATAATAGCCT
>Ga0272441_10011559_pt1 | contig 13075 bp, 18 predicted proteins | sample SSMProp6N_FD_193582 | JGI IMG/M metagenome (GOLD analysis project Ga0272441, IMG submission 193582) | Marine sediment archaeal communities from Little Sippewissett salt marsh, Falmouth, MA, United States - SSM-Prop-6N | ecosystem: Environmental > Aquatic > Marine > Wetlands > Sediment ...
TGCTTGCTGCATGCGGGTATGACGGACCGCTCATTCTAGAAATCGAGGACCTGACATTTCAGCCGGACCTCTCTCTTAAAGAGAAGACAGAGATCATTGCCGAAGATACAGCATGGATACGTACTTTTTTTGAATGAGCGCTGCCTTTATCTGGGAAAACGTGCATAAATCAGAAAGTAACCAATATATGAATCAAAAGGTATTCGTGACCGCCGGAGGCGGCATAGTGCAATGATAGAGTACAGTTTTGCACTGATTATTTTTCTGGTGTGTCTTCTTCTCTCGGGATTTTTTTCGGGCTCGGAAGTCGCATTAATTTCAATAAACCCTGCAAAGGTACGCACCCTTGTTGAACAAAAAAAGACCGGATCCCAGGCCCTTGAACACCTGAAAGCAGATCCTGACCGTCTGCTCATCACGATTCTCATCGGTAATAATCTGGTAAATATCGCCGCTGCATCCATAGCAACCGCGGTTGCGATTGCCATCTGGGGACAAATTGGCATTGGTATTGCAACGTTTGTCACCACAATTATGATGCTGACATTCGGTGAGATCCTCCCCAAGACATATGCCACCCGTTCAACAGAGCGGGTAGCCCTCATGGTGTCCCGCCCGATATTATGGCTTTCATACCTGCTCTACCCCCTATTCTGGGTCATTGATGCAGGGAAACGTATCTTCTCACGCAACCGTGAAGTGAAGCCAACAGTTACAGAAGACGAAATAAAGCAGTGGATCGATGTGGGCGAAGAAGAAGGGACCATCGAAGAGGAAGAACATGAGATGCTCTACCGGGTATTTGCATTCTCCGACACACGGGCAAAGGAAGTGATGACACCTCGTGCAGACGTAGTGATGATCAACCGGAAAAGCTCCCTTGAAGACTCCATCAATATTTTCAATGAGACCGGATTCACCCGCCTTCCGGTATATGAAGAACAGATTGACAATATCATCGGCATCCTGAATGTAAAGGACGTCTTTGGGGTAATCTATTCACCGGGGCCAAATGATGAGATCCCGGACCTGGTATATGAGCCGTACTTTGTGCCGGAATCAAAAGAGATTGACGATCTCCTGCGTGACATGCAGAAGAGCAAGATTCACCTGGCGATCGTCGTAAACGAATACGGAACATTTGCGGGGGTCGTCACCGTGGAAGACATTCTTGAGGAACTCGTCGGTGAGATCATGGACGAATTCGATGAAGAAGAACCCGACATTCAGAAGATCAATGACTGGGTGTATGTCATCGATGCACGCGCGTGGGTGGAGCGCGTCAATGAGGATCTCACGATCTCGCTTCCCACCAGTGAATCCTATGAGACAATCGGTGGTCTGATCATCGATCAGCTGGGTCACATTCCGGACAAAGGAGAAGTAGTCACATTACCAGAATCAGGAATCCGCCTGATGGTCATGAAGATGAATGACCGCCGTATCGAAAATATCAAACTTATCCTCCCCATGGACACGGGTATTCACACGAATCGTTAAGATGAAACTGTGCCAACATATGAGTATGAAACGCATTGCGGTGCTGGCGTCAGGAAGAGGATCAAATTTTCAGGCAATCATTGAACGGGTATCGGATAAAACAATCCCGGCAGAGATTGTCTGCCTCATCACCGACAATCCGTCTGCATATGCAATTGAACGGGCCAGTGCCCACAACATTCCGGTATCCGTGGTCAGTTTTTCCGACTATGCCGACCGTGAATCATACAACAAGGCACTGGAACACGCCATGCGTGCATGCGATGCGGACCTCTTTGTCCTCGCGGGATACATGCGCCTCCTCAAGCCTGAAACAGTCCGCGCGTTTGCCGGAAAGATGATCAATATTCATCCCGCCCTTCTGCCAAGCTTTTCCGGTCTCCATGCGCAGCAGCAGGCACTGGACTATGGCGTGAAGATTGCCGGGTGCACGGTTCATTTTGTTGATGAAGGGATGGATACCGGCCCGATTATCCTCCAGTACCCGGTTGTGGTGATGAACGATGATACCGAAGACTCACTTGCAGCGAGAATCATGGAATTCGAACACCGGGCACTTCCGGAGGCAGTAAAACTCTTCTGCGAGGACCGACTGGAGATCTCCGGGCGGAAAGTCATTGTTCATGACGCACAGGCCTAGAGTGAAGTTCATCATCACAAACCGACAATACTACAGGAACAAATGGGCGGAAAAAGACGGCAGCAGAGATCACGGCGTCCGATTGCAAAAGAACGCATTGAAATCCTCTTTTCAGAGGCTGAAATTGCTGCGCGCGAAGATCCGGACCGGGCACGGGAATATATACGAAGGGCGCGCCGTATTGCAATGAGAGAACGCGTTGCAATACCTCCGGCATGGAAACGAACATTCTGCCGGAACTGTTCATCGTTTCTGATCCCCGGAATAAATGCACGTATACGAATTCACCAGAGCAGAGTCATTATCACATGCCGGAAATGCGGCAGACAATGGCGGTGCCCCGTAGGGAGGCGATATCATCGATAAAAAAGCAGCATCGCAATTAAAAGCGACAATATGGATTGGAAAAAACGGAGTGACCGAACAGACGTACGTTGAAGTCAGGCGCCAGATCAAGGACCGCGGCATGGTAAAAATCAAATGGCTCAGAAGTGTGGATGTGGACCCGGCAGGAGTTGCTGATGCCTGTGGTGCAGAACTTGTGCAGACACGGGGCCGCACAATGGTACTCGCGCGCCGGAAAAAATAATCTGGCGCCCCCTATTCTCGGAATATTTAAATCAATATCCTGCCAATATGTAAAGACTGCTAATAGGCATACTAGAGAGTGGTAAACAAATGACAACCGTATATGATTTGCCCGCAGACATTCTGATCCGTAAAACGGCTGAAGAACTCAGGGCAATGGAATCCGTGGACGCGCCGGACTGGGCAGCATTTGCCAAGACCGGTGTCCACAAACAGGCACCACCATACGACGAAGACTGGTGGTACACCCGTGCGGCAGCAGTTCTGCGCCGTATCTATGTGGATGGCCCAATTGGTGTAGAGAGACTGAGATCATTCTACGGCGGAAAGCAGAACCGTGGTTCAAACCCGGACAAGTTCCGGAAGGGATCAGGGTCCGTCATCCGGAAAGTTGTGCAGCAGCTTGAAGGAGAAGGGCTGGTTGAAAACGGTGAAAAAGGTCGTCGCATCACAGCAAAGGGAAAATCATTCCTCGATGGTGTTGCACATGATCTCAAAGCAGATGTCGTAGAGCAGACACCGGCACTCGCAAAATACTGAAAGGGAAGAGAACGATGGGAGACGACGAGCTAAACGAACTCCGCCGGAGAAGAATGGAGGACCTCCAGCGCCAGCGCGAGCAGCAGGGCGCAATGGAGGAGGAGAGGGCACGGCAGCAACAGCAGCAGGATGCACAGATCCATATGATCCTCATGCAGATCCTGGAGCCGGAGGCACGGGAGCGGTTGAACACCATCAAACTGACCCGTCCGGATTTTGCAAGAGCTGTTGAGCAGCAACTGGTCATCCTCGCACAGAGCGGGCGCCTTCGCGGCAAGATCTCTGACGAGATGCTCAAGAACCTTCTCACACAGCTGATGCCACAGAAGAAAGACTACAAGATTACCCGGAAATGAAGGCAGGAATACTCTTCTCCGGAGGAAAAGACAGCTCTCTCGCGGCCCTCATGCTCTCAAGGGATTATGAGGTGGAACTCAATACCTTCGTCTTTGGCGAAGGCAGGACAGTCCCTGCGCTTGAGAGTACGGCAGAAGCCCTTGGATTTCCCTTCAGGAAGAGAGTATTTGAACCGGAATTTCTGGACACGGTTGTCGAAATGATGGTATCAAAGGGGTATCCCAATGATGCCATCAACCTTGTGCACAGGAACGCCGTCACGACCCTTGCAGGGTATTATGACGTTATAGGGGATGGGACACGGCTGAATGACCGTGTTCCGATGCTCAGCCGCGCGGAGGTTCAGAGCCTTGAAGCGCGGCATGAGTGTTCCTACGTGCGCCCTCTGCTCGGATATGGAAAAACAGAAGTTGAACGTTTGGCACACCGGCATTTCACCATCTCCTATGGTGAAACCGGGTCAATCCACAACGGAGACTACGAACATGAAATCCGGGCAGCATTCATTGCACGGGGTATCGATCCGTATACGATATTCCCCGACCGCCACCAGCAGTCCCTGGTGACGGGGTGGAAGGAAGAAACAAAACTGGTGATGAACCATGAGTAAACCAACAAAAGGCCGGAAAATCCGGCTTGCAAAAGCATGCGAACAGAACCGCCGTGTTCCGGCATGGGTGATGGTAAAGACCAAGCGCAGCGTGGTCAGCCATCCACGCCGCCGTAACTGGAGACGCAGTTCCCTGAAGGTGTAAAGACAATGGCTGACATTCTCAATGAACAGATATACATCATCCCCCTCAGGGATGTCAAGAAGGTTCCCCGGTGGAGAAGGAGCCAGCGTGCAATGAAAGAAATCCGTTCGTACCTCATGAAGCACATGAAGAGCGATGATGTGAAACTTGACCAGACCATCAATGAAAAGGTCTGGGAACGTGGTTCAGAGAAACCACCCCGCAAGATCCGCATCCGCGCCATGAAATTCGAGGACGGACAGGTTCAGGCTGAACTTGCGGAAGAGTAATACAATGACTGAAACGATCGATATCGCAGGCAACGAACATATCGGGGTATATTGCAGGGCATTTGATGATGTAGTATTTGCTGCACATGATGCCCCTGACCGGTTTATTGAAGTGGTTGGAGAGGAACTCTCTGTCCCGGTTGTTCGGACAACCATACAGGGATGTTCCATCATCGGCTCACTTCTTGTGGGAAACAACCGCGGATTCATTGTAAGCGGCATGGCAACGCCTGATGAGGTAGCAGTACTTCAGGAATACCGTGACGTGTTACTGCTGGAACGGGGCATGAATGCTGCCGGAAATATCATTCTTGCAAATGATGACCTTGCAGTCATTCATCCGGATATGCCTGATCGCTTTGCGGAGGAGATCGCAGAATTTCTTGAAGTTCCGGTTCTCATGATGCCAATCGGTGGCGTTCCGACAGTTGGAATGACCGCGGTAGCGACCAACCGTGGCATCCTTCTCCCTTCCCGGGCATCCCGGCAGGAGATCGAGGCAATCGAAGAGCATACCGATTTACCGGTCGGTACCGGAACAGTAAACATGGGTACCAATCTCATTGGAACCGGCCTTGTAGCAAACACCTCCGGCTATATTGCAGGAAGTGCGACAAGCGGTTATGAGCTTGGCAGAATTGAAGAAGTATTTGGATTTGTGGAGTGATGGTGATGACAGACAAAAATTTTGAAATCACCGGTGATTACCGGGAACGCGATGCATGGAAACCATTTACCAAAGTGATCGCTGCACCGAACGAGAACGTCGCAGAAGAGCGGGTGTTCACCGTCATCGGTAGTAAACACAACCTGAAAAGAAACTTTATCAGAATCAACGCAGTTACACTGACTGATGGTGAATAATATGGAGAATGTTGACGCCCGCGAACTTCAAATGCTGCAACAGTATCTTGAACAGTTCACACAGCAGGTCGAAGCATACTCACGGCAACTTGAAATGCTGGAAAACCGCCGGATGGAGACTGCAACCGCAGTCGATACTCTGAAGTCTCTGGCTGACCAGGAAGGGCCAACAGTACTTCTTCAGATTGGCGGCGGTGCGAGCCTGAGAGTACATGTGCCTGACACAGACACCGTTCTCTTAAACATTGGTTCTGATGTGGTTGTTGAACGGACAAACACTGACACAGTGAAATATCTTGAAGAGCGCATGACAGAGATGGAAGCGCTCGGCAAAAAGATTGCTGAATCCATTGAACAAGTCCAGAAACAGGCCCATGATGTTGCTGCCAAAATGGAAGCAGCATACGCACAGGCCCAGAACCAGATGGCACATGGGATTTAGGGCTGATATGGCATGTTTGATTCTCTGAAATCAAAACTGAAAGGGGTACGAAGCAGGTTTTCCCGTGAAATCGAGGAATCATTTCTTGAAGAGGTCTCTCCTGGTGCAGAGACTTCTTCTCCTGCACCCCTGACTGTTTCAGAAGACAGTCCGACTGAGACTGCACCCCCTGGTACGCCGGAACCATCCGTTGCACCGGAATCTGTTCTGCCTTCGAAAGAAAAGAAGGAAAAAGTCGCATTTTCTGCAAAGATTCGATCTCTCGTTAAGGACCGGGAAGTCCACATCTCTGAGAAGAAGATTGAAGGCCCACTTCAGGAACTGGAAATTGTTCTCCTGGAAAACGATGTGGCACTTCAGACCGTAGATGCGATAACAGATCAGATGCGCAGTGATTTAACCGGAAGCACCAAAAAAATCGGAACGTCTGTTGACACCATGGTAATGGATGCCCTGCGGGATGCACTCCTCGATGTCCTTGGCGACGGGTTCTCACTCACCTCATACATTGACACGCATGAGCATCCGATAAAGGTGCTCTTTACCGGGGTCAACGGTGCAGGGAAGACAACGACCATTGCAAAGGTGGCTGCCTATCTGAAATCAGAGGGATATTCTGTCGTCATCGGTTCCGGCGACACATTCCGGGCCGGTGCAAACGAACAGATGCAGACCCATGCGGACCGTGTCGGGGTAAAAGTCATCCGGCATCAGGAAGGAGCAGATCCATCTGCTGTTCTCTATGACGCGGTTGAATACGCAAAGGCGCATGATATCGATGTGGTCCTTGCCGATACCGCAGGGAGATTCCACAACCGTGCAAACCTGATGAATCAGCTGGCAAAGATCAAACGTGTCTTCCGGCCGGACATCGTTGCATATGTTGATGAGGCTGTTGCAGGGAATGACGCAGTCATCCGGGCAGAAGAATTTAACAATGCAGTAGGAACAGATGTTGTGGTACTGACAAAGGCGGACATGGATACGAAGGGTGGCGCGGCAATCTCAATTGCGCATACCATCGGACGGCCCATCATGTTTCTCGGAACAGGACAGGAATATTCCAACATTATTCCGTTCGAACCTGCGGCGCTGGTCAGTGACCTTCTCGGAGATGAATAACAATGCTGGACAGGTTTGGTACCGGACTAAAAGATGCAGTAAAAAAGCTTGCAGGAAAGTCAGTTATTGACAAGGCTGCAGTGGATGAACTGGTCCGCGACCTGCAACGGGTGCTCATTCAGTCGGACGTAAATGTGAAGCTCGTAATGGAGCTCACAAATACCATCAAAAAGCGGTCCCTCGATGAAGAACCACCAAAGGGAATGGGTGCACGTGAACATGTCCTCAGGATTGTCTATGAGGAGCTTGTCCACCTGATGGGAGATGAAGTTGATGTAAAACTTGAATCCCAGACCATTCTCATGGCAGGTCTGCAGGGAAGCGGAAAAACAACCACGACCGGCAAACTTGCACGATTCTTCCAGAGAAAAGGGCTCCGCGTCGGTGTCATCTGTGCGGATGTATTCCGTCCCGGTGCATATGATCAGCTCAGTACACTCTGCCGGAAGGTCAACGTACCCTGTTACGGGGAACCGGGTGAGACTGATGCCGTCGGCATCGTCACACGCGGAATGAAAGAGCTTGCAGGCACCGAAGTCCTGATCATTGATACACAGGGCAGACATGCGCTCGAAGATGTTCTCATCGATGAGATCATCGCACTCAATGAACTCTCATCTGCAACGCATCGCTGGCTTGTAATTGATGCTGCACTCGGTCAGCAGGCACGCGAACAGGCCCGTCGGTTCCACGAGGCAATCGACATTGATGGTGTCATCATCACGAAGATGGATGGTACCGCAAAGGGTGGTGGCGCGCTGTCTGCGGTGGCAGAGACAGATTCCGGCATCGTATTTGTCGGAAGCGGTGAGACCATTGAGGACCTTGAACGCTTTGACCCCGACGGGTTTATATCCCGTCTGCTGGGAATGGGCGACCTCCGTGCACTCATTGAGCGTGCGGAAGAGGCAATCTCACCCGAGGATGTCGATGTCAATGCGATGCTCAAAGGCAAGTTTACCCTGCGGGACATGTACAAACAGCTTGAGGCCCTGAAGAAGATGGGACCCCTAAAGCAGGTGATGGGCATGCTCCCGCTGGGAAGTGTCGAGCTTCCGCAGGACGCCTTTGACGTCACAACGGTGAAGATGGACCGGTTCAAGTATATCATGGACTCGATGACCAATGAGGAACTGGACAATCCGGGCGTGATCAGCGGATCACGGATTCAGCGCATCTCCATGGGATCAGGTACAACACCCGATGAAGTACGTGAATTGATCAAATATTACAAGATGATGCAGCGTACCCTGAAGACGATGCGCGGCGGACAGGGCAAGTTCAACATGCAGCGCATGATGAAAAAGTTCGGTGGAGTGTAGGTCGGACGAAATGAAACGATTTATCATCATCGGTCACCGTGCTCGTACAGACGGTGACTTTTCCCTGAATGATATGCCGGGGGGTGCAGGCCGGATGGATGTGCTCTGCCGGTGTGTCAATGCCTCATTTTTCCTGTCCCACGACCTCAGGCGCGATGCAGAATGTTATCTGGTCCTGCTGGGCGAACCGGACGCACCAAAGACCCTTCTCTTTCGGGGAGACGCACTGAGGTACCTCAGTCCGGACGAACGAAGTGCAGGATCGCTTATTAAAAAAGCACTGGCACTGCCCTGCGATGAAGAGTTCCGGGAATCAACACCAGGAGTCTTCGTCCGTAGGGGAGGGCTGGAACAGATTCTTGCGGCATACAGTCCGGCCATCCTCGATGAGAACGGCACTGACATCAGGGACATCGAGGAACTTCCGTCTGCCTACCTCCTCTCCGACCACCAGAATTTTTCGGAGAGTGAGTGTGCAGCAACAGAGCATCTGCAACAGGTCTCAGTCGGCCCTGCGGTTTTGCATGCCGACCATACGATCACCGTTGTACTCAACGAAATGGACAGGAGGGGAACACCATCGGAGTAATCGAAGAAACACGGGAAATTCTTGCATACGGAACGATATGCAACCACTGCCTCGGACGGTTCTTTGGAAAACAGTCATTCGGACTCACCAATGAAGAACGGGGCAGGTCCCTGCGGACAGCACTGGCCCTTGAGGACAACACGCCGTACGCAGAAGAGACAACACCCTGCTGGATCTGTGGAAACCTGTTTGATGACACAGAAACGTGGGCAGAGAGGATCGAAGAACGGGTGCAGGGCATTGAATTTTCAACGCTTCTCGTCGGATGCCGGGTGCCCCCCATCATGGCAGAGAGCGAAGAGATGGTCTGGAGTGACCTCGGTCTCAGTGCACCCGAAACCCTGAAAGCACAGTTCAACCGGGAAGTTGGAAAGGCATTCTCTGCGAGAAGCGGTTCTGAAGTTGATTTCAAACGCCCCGATGTGGTTGCAGTCTGCAATCCTGCCGATAACACGGTTGATATCGAAATAAACCCCATCTACATCTATGGACGCTACCGGAAATATGAACGGGGCATTCCACAGACACGGTGGCACTGCAGGGAATGCCGCGGGGCAGGGTGTGAGCGGTGCAACTTTACCGGCAAAATGTATGCCGATTCTGTTGAAGAGCTCATCGGACGGCCCGCTGCGGAACTCTTCAGCGCTGAAGATGTCATCTTACATGGTGCCGGCAGGGAGGATATTGATGCCCGGATGCTTGGCACCGGACGGCCGTTTATCATCGAGGTTGTACACCCGCTCAGACGCAACGTTTCGCTCCCTGTAGTTGAAGAGACAATCAATTCCACTGCCGACGGGCGCGTATCTGTCGTCCTCGATCACATCAGTGACCGTCGCGAGGTGGAAACAATTAAATCGGGAAAAGCGCATAAGGAATACAGCATTCTGGTAGAAGTTGACGGCGATTTCTCAGAAGATGACGTCAAATCATCCCTATCTGCTCTGAAAGGGGCAGCAATTTCGCAGCGCACCCCGCAAAGGGTAGCCCACCGAAGGGCAGACCGGGAAAGAAAGCGGAATGTCATCGACATCAGCCTGAAAGGCACCGAAGACAGTCAATACAGAATTGAAGTCCTCGGGGACGCGGGCCTGTACATCAAAGAGCTCATTTCAGGCGATGAAGGGAGAACACATCCAAGCCTCACTGAATGCATTGGGGCACCCGCAAAGGTAACAGCCCTTGACGTAATCATGGTCGAAGGGGTTGTTCCCGAATCAGAAAATAAATTCCAGGAGGATACATAAAATGGCACATCACAATGGTCCACGTAAAAAGACACGCGGTAAATTCAAAAAAGCACTCAGACGCCGCGGAATTGCACCGGTAACCACCATCATCCAGTCGTTTGATGAGGGTCAGAAAGTACATATCGTCATTGATTCCAGCATTCAGAAAGGAATGCCCCACCGGCGTTTCCACGGAAAGACCGGAACGGTTGTCGGAAAGCGTGGACGTGCATGGGTTCTTGAGATCAATGACGGAAACAAGACGAAAACCGTCATCTCAAAACCACAACATCTAAAACCACAAAAACAATAATTTTCACAGGGATGGTACTGGCATGAATGTTAAAGGAATTGTCGATGAAGAGAGAATTACATTGTCCGAAGTCAGGGAGACACTACTTGCGGTAGAAGCATCCAGGCTTGAATCCGGCAGTGAACTTCCGTACGAACTCCGCAGGAGTATCGAACATGCCAACCAGTTGACAAAAACAAGTGCAGAGAACGCACGAGCACTCGTGGAGAAACTGCTGACACTCGAAAAGATAAAACCGGATATTGCATACCGCATAGCAAATCTGATGCCGCGGACCCGGGATGAACTCCGGGCCATCTATGCAAAAGAACGGTTTACCCTTTCCGGGGAAGAACTTGATGAGATAATTGAACTGGTCATCACCCACTATTAAGGGGAAAATCCCATGCGATCTGACAAAAAAGAAATCTATGCAGTTGTTATTGAGTATCTCCCACGGGGAAGAGGAGATGCAGGCGGGAGGCAACAATATAAGCATGAACCCATTGTTCAGGCTGTTGGGAAAGACCAGTTCAAGCTTCTGGAGCTTGTTCCAAAAACAGATGCCATTTCAATAAATGATGAAGTGTACATCGGTGACAAGGAACGCGATAAAATTGAGCGGGTGAAGCGGCGTATCGGCTATGCAGATCTAACACAGACTGCAAAAGTTGAACTGCCGTTTGCCATCGAAGGCATCGTCAAAGACGATGAGAAACGATACGTCGCCTTCTACAACGATGCGGTGCCTATCTCAATTAAACTCCACATGCTTCACCTCCTGCCGGGCATTGGCAAAAAACTGATGCAGGAGATACTTGCTGAACGGCAGAAACGGCCATTTACCAGTTTCTCTGACATCAGTGAACGTATCAAGACGATTCCTCACCCGGAACAGATGATTGTAAAGAGAGTGCTTGAAGAGATCGAAGACCCGGATATCAAATACCGTCTCTTTACATCACGATGAAAGCACCTCACGATCAACATTTTTTAACAGATAAGAAGGCAATCGAGCGAATTGCTTCTGCTGCTGACGTTTCCGGGAAACGGGTACTTGAGATTGGGCCGGGAGAGGGACCCCTGACACGGGCACTTCTGGACCATGGCGCAATCGTCACTGCCATTGAACTGGACCGCAATCTTGTTGAATATCTGAAAGACCGTTTTCACCGGGAAATTGCATCCGGCACTCTTACCCTGATACAGGGGAATGCAGTGAAATGCGAGTATCCACCGTTTGATATTGCTGTTTCGAACCTCCCCTATTCTGCATCGTCAAAGATCACGTTCAGACTTCTTGAGGCAGGATTTGAGGAAGCAATTCTCATGTACCAGAAGGAATTTGGACAGCGGATGATTGCCCCTCCGGGGACACCCGGTGTTGGCAGGCTTTCTATCATGGTGCAGACGTATGCGAAGGCAAAACCCATTATGCAACTATCACAACGGGCATTTAATCCTCCGCCTGCGGTGCAGTCCTGGGTGATGCGCATCATCCCACGGGACCCGCCACACCCCATTTGCGACCACCGGTTCTATGCGATCGTCGTCCGTGAACTCTTTTCCCATCGCAGAAAGACGATACGAAAGGCCCTTCGGATATCACAGGGGACTATCGGGAAGGAACAGGTGGCAGCAATCATCGAACACATTCCGGAAGAGATGCTCAAAAAACGGCCGGAAGAACTCGAGCTTGCAGATTTTGCAAAAATTGCAAATGCCGGTGCCAAAAAGTAGCGTTTTTGTTCTTACCGTGCAACCAGCACATTTTTCCCCATAAATCCATCAATATAGACAGTTCTCTCCCCGGCAGGCGCGGAAACTTTCACTTCATACACCGGGCAGCAAAAGATCTGGCATGCAATGATCTCTGCGGTTGGGTGTGTTACTTTCAGTATGGTCCGGATATCCTGTTCATGCACTGCACGTTCGAGGACCGTGCCCCCGTCCAGTGACTCAAGCGCAGCAGGCAGTCTGACCATCCCGGTGCCAAGGCGGGGCATCCCGTGGCGGACAAGCGGCACCCATACTTCGCGCTCCCCCGCCATCTGACTGGCCGTGATGAGTTTTTTTGTCGAGAGTTCCTGTATCGCATCTTCAACGACGTCAGGCGTAAGACGTGTCTCTGCCTCGATCTCCGCTGCGGTCTCGCCGGATATGGAAAAGGTATCAAGCACCCGTATCGCATCTTCCGAGAGCCCGATATAGTCACTAAAACAGGCACGGAACCTGAGTCCGTCAGAGATATCCGCGCATCTCCCCTGGGTGGCATCGACAATAAACGACGTTTCCCGGGTTGTTTTCCGGATTTTCCCGCTGATATAACGCACATGGAAGAGACAAAGCGGCCAGTAGACCAGGTCGGCTGATACCAGTCGTTCACTCTTCGTGAACGGGAGGACTTTCTTCTTTTTTCCTCCGGCAATATTGAGGGCCTCATCCCTTCCGATTCTCAGGGGGAGGGTCCGCTCTTCAAGGGGAGACGCCGTTTTCTTCCTGCGCACACGGGTCAGTGGTTTTGGTTTTGTCTTCTTCTCCACCTTCTTTTCGTTCGTCTCCATCT
>Ga0272441_10011560_pt1 | contig 13075 bp, 16 predicted proteins | sample SSMProp6N_FD_193582 | JGI IMG/M metagenome (GOLD analysis project Ga0272441, IMG submission 193582) | Marine sediment archaeal communities from Little Sippewissett salt marsh, Falmouth, MA, United States - SSM-Prop-6N | ecosystem: Environmental > Aquatic > Marine > Wetlands > Sediment ...
CTCCCATTTTGTGATATTCACCATAGTTGGATGAAGTAGACACTGTAATTGGATTGCAATATCCTCCACAGGATTTCTACAGAGCCGATTTTTTGTAGTTTCATCAAAACCCGGAATTCCTTGCTGCAAAGCAAAGAGTAATAATGATTGTACCGATCTTAAAAGTATTGATATTGTACAGAAAGATCAATTCTCACACCAGTTTAATGAATGAAGTGTTTAAAGGATATGCGGATACCGGGGATCGAATAAACAGGTTTGAGCAGATATACTTCATTTGGGTGTTTTTATTCAGGAGGGATTAAGGTGGGCAGGAAACTGATGCAGGCAACATTTGCCGGTGGCTGCTTCTGGTGTATGCAACTGCCGTTCCGGCAGGTGGAGGGAGTAATCTCGGCATTGGCTGGTTATGCGGGCGGAACGAAGGAAAATCCGACATACGAGGAGGTATCTTCCGGAAGAACGGGGCATCTTGAAGTAGTACAGGTCACGTATGATCCTGAAAAGGTATCATACGAAACACTTCTGGATGTGTTCTGGATGCAAATTGATCCGACCGATGACGCCGGACAGTTTGCGGACAAGGGTTCCCAGTACCGGACCGCGATTTTTCATCATAATAATGAACAGAAACGGATTGCGGAAATGTCCAGGAAGGCCCTTGAAGATTCCGGTAAGTTCAACAGACCAGTTATGACCATAATCCTGCCATACACAAAGTTTTACCCTGCCGAAGAATACCACCAGAATTACGCTGAGAAAAAGCCCGATGAATATCATTTATACAAGAAATATTCCGGGCGTGAGGATTTCATAAAGAGAACCTGGCATAACAAGAAAAAAGTCAAAGTCTACTCAACACCCCGGTGCCATAACTGTAATGAGATTAAAGAGTTTTTTATGGAAAAAAATGTGGAATTTGAGGAGATCGATATCGCCGCCGATGAGAGTGTGAGAGATATGATCCTCGAGAAGTCCGGGTATATTGGGGCTCCGGTTGTACAGATTGGAAACGAGTTCATCTTTGGATTTGACCGTAAGAAGATGGAAAGACTGCTACAACCTTTATGAAATTACGGGTGAGGAGGGAGAAATCCCGTTCCTGAACTATCATGCCCTGGTGCTTTCGATGATTGATGATGTGATTTCCCGGGATCGTTTTTTTCTGTTTTAATATCTGTGTATTGCGAAAAACCGGTTATGGAATTTTTATTCATGTATGGAAGTCTGATTGAGCCGCACTCCTGCCGCAAGATAACCCCCGTAACAGATCAGCCACAGGACTATGGGATAGACAATCATACGCTCCATTCCTCCGGGTCCGATCCCCATATACAATTCTGAAATGAAGAACACAAGGGATCCAAGTGAGATTGCGCCAAGAATTATTGAAATCCAGCAAAAAGGTGATTCAGTATGCCTGTATGAGATCAAAGCCGCAAGCCCGCCTGCAATAAAAGCCGTTGCTGCGGAGATATCATGTACGATTCCCCAATAGAGGGGAAACAGGCCGACCATCGCAGCACCGGCTCCTGAAAGGAACAGTAATATTCCAAAAGGGAGGTTGTGAGAATTTCTGTATAATATAAAGGATGCAATAATGACGATAATTCCAAATAAAATTATGGAGATATTGAAGATCAGGGCAGTCTGGCCGACACCGAGATCGCTTATGAAGTTATCTGCGATACTGTATCCCGGATATAGCGCCTCTGCAATGATCAATGCAATAATATACTGGACCGAGCCGAGAATCAGAATCATACCGGTTTTTTTCCCTGTCAGGTTCATCAGAAATTACTAATCATTCGTTAGAGTTAATTCTTTCTCACAATCTGATTGGAACGTTGGCATTTGTTTAAGCCCTTTAATGCCTGTTTTTTTAATTTAGGAGAGAAAAGGGGGTGAAGAATAAAAATTTATGTCTCCTTATCTCCCCAAAGTGTTAACCAGGGATCTTCAGTATATTTCTTTTTTAGCTCGAGAGCGAAGAGCCAGGCGATGATGATTCCAAGAACGATATCAAAGGCGACGAACCAGATCCTGGGGCTGGCCAGTGAGTCCAGGGTAAACGCGAGCGGGGTCAGGCCGTAATGGACGAATGTTGTAAACCAGCCAAGGACAAAGAGGCCCGAAAGACCCAGGGTGGCAGGTTTGAGTCTTGCAAGAAGGGCAGGGAACAGATACACGTACACCAGAATGAACCCGATGATAATAAAGATCAACCCAATTACGGTTGTTATCCAGGGGTTGAGGCCGGATCCCAGGGCAACCCAGTAGAAGTCTCCTCCATCATACCACATAGATCTCTGGGGGATATAGCTCCAGACCTGGCTTACGTTATGGAGGGCTAACCAGAAGAAAAGGGAAAAGAGGAGGAGAGAGCTTCTCACCCGCTCCCTTGTGAGAAGAAGCAGGGCGATTACAGCAAGGAACACGTTCATCATGGGGCCTGCGATGGCGGTAAGGGCGACATTCATGCCCTGACCCTGTTCAAGAAAGGGTGTGTAGACTGCCCTGTCATCAAATTCCGAGAGCCCCGACAAGGTCCAGCCATGCCCATAATCGATATAAAGCGGGTTATAATGGATGATTCCCAGGAGGTAGGCGACAGTGGAGTGGGCATACTCGTGGAAGAAGACGGATATGTACTGTGCCAGGAAATAGAAACTCCACATGATCAGGGAAAAGTGAAAGGGGTTTGTACGCCATGACGGGAGATCCCCTGTGCTTTCTTTCCGGGTGATGAGGGCACCAATGATCAATCCCAAAATGCCAATGATGAGGATGAGGTTCAGCCAGAATGATTCCCCAAAGGTAATGGAGGCAAAATATCCGGCAAAGAGCAGAACTGAAAATAAGCCACAGATTATGGAATTTCGTTTAATCAGGTAATGCATTTGAATCATGCTTCCTGCCTTGTGGTGGAATTATTTCCATATTGACAGGGGATGATGCAATGAGAGGAGTAATAAACGGTCATAAGTGTATACCCTTTTCCACTTCACTGGTATTTATAATCCCGATCCCGATATTCGCCATGTCGATGACATTTGCCCTGTGAATCTCAGGTGTCTGTGCGGCGACGGCGTCATCAACGAGATAGGTGCCATAGTTGTAAGCAAACGCATCGAATACGGTGGTCCTGATGCAGTTCGGTGTCTGGATGCCGGTGATGAATACTTGTTCAACCCCCAGTGACCTGAGCACGATGTCGAGATCTGTGTTCATGAAGGCGCTCATCCTGTTCTTCCTGATGATATACTCACCATCGATGGGTTCAAGCTCCATGATCACTTCAGCCCCTTTCGTGCCCTCGACGGCAAACGGCGTCCGGGAAAAAATCTTTCTCCTTGATGTTTCCACGTCGGAACCGTCCTTTCTTTGTATCCTTAGCACATGAAATACCGGGAGTCCGTTTCTGCGGAAGAGATCCAGCAGCTTCATGATATTTCCCTGAATATCTTTCGCTCCCTTCACCCGCAGTGGAGCGCCTTCGAGAACAAAATCGTTCTGCATATCGATGATAAGCAGTGCGCTTTTTTGCATGAGTGGAAGTTTGTATGGAATATTATTATATCTATCAGTGTTTTGTTGGGAGAGTAGTTTGGGGAACCAGAATGGTTTTCTGTTTGAATTTGATTATTATGTCCTGTCCCCACCCCCTGTAGCGATACTCAGGATATTTGGTGTATATTGAAAATACAATAATTCGTTGATAAACGGGGAATAGTGATCTTCCCTTTCTTTTCACAATTTAAAAAAACAAAAAAATCCGCTAAAAAAAATTATTTGACCCTGCGTCTCATGACCAGCAGGTCATAGACGATAAGGAAGATGATTACCGACACACCGCCGGCAAAGAAGCCGAGCACCAGTTCGTTCAGGAGCGGGATTTCCGATACCGCCTCTCCGACATATGTCCTTGCTCCCGCTTCGATCGATGGCGGAACGGCGGGAGCGGCGAGGGCTTTTTCCATCCCGTTTTCGGCGAATGCCTGGGAGGTTGTCATCATTGCCGTGTCGGCCGGGGCAATCATTCCCCCGCCGGGAACGGCCGCATACTGGGCAAAGATCGGCAACAGCAGGGTGATAAAGACGACGAGAATGAATAGTGACGCGTACTTCAGCAGCATTGCTTTTATGTCGGCAGCAGGCTTTGTGGATGGGGCTATGATAACTACCTGCTGTTTTAGGCCGTAGACCTTGACTTCCCGTCCCTTCGGGCTCCATTTCGTTTTTACGACCTCGATAATGCCCGCATTTGTCAGGTTATCCAGATGATATGAGAGAGTGCTCATGGGGGTACCGATCTCGTCCGAGAGCTGTGATGATGTCTTTGGAGAGGCGGCGATGGATTGAAGTATGCTGTTTGCGGTCCTGCTGGACATTGCCTTGGCTAACTTTTCAGACTTTTTGTCTCCGGGTTGCAGTATCAGGACCTCTTCATCCATTGAGAAGACCTTTTATTATCTCCTTACCTCTTTCAAGTGTCTCATCTGCTTTTGAGATATTGGCACCTGCCCCCTGTGCAAAATCGGTCTTACCTCCGCCTTTTCCGCCCGCCACTTCACATATTTCCCCGATGATCGCGGAGGCGTCAATCTTTTCCGTGCCGGAAGATATGACGACACTCACCTTTTTATCGGTGCTGATAAGAAGGGCAACACCTCCTTCTGAAGCGACTTCGCGCGCGAGGGTTGAAAGTTCCTTATTGGAAGCGTCGATCCTTTTTGCAACCAGCCCGATCCCGTTGACTTCCTCGGGCTTCAGGTTCTGTTTCTCCAGTTCGGCAAACCGTGCTGTAAGACGCTCTATCTCTTTGCCCCTCTCCTTCCATTCATTGAAAAACCTCTTTACGCTTGCAGGCAGTTTTTCCGGCTGTATGCTCAGGACATCGGCTGAGTTATTAAGGAGTTTTTCAACCGACTGCATATAATTGATCGCGGCCAGTCCGGCAGAATACTCGATCCTTTCGATACCGTCCTGGATATGCTCCAACCTGATGATCTTGATTGCACCTATCTCTCCGGTGGCCCGGCAGTGTGTGCCTGCACATGCTTCGATGTCGCCTGCGACCTTTACAATCCTGATCTCTCTTCCCGGGGGGACTCCTCCCTGGTATAGATCGAACCCGTATTTCTGTTCAGCATCGGTCCTCTCCATCGTGCAGGTGTTGACCGGCGTATCCTCCATCACCATGCGGTTCGCCTCGATCTCGATCTTTTTCAGTTCTTCAGGCGTGATATGCCTGAAATGCCTTATATCAAGACGTGCGCTTTTTTCGCCTTTCTGTGCTCCTGCCTGGTGTATATGAGGACCAAGAACTTTCTTTGATGCATGAAGTACGATATGTGTGGCACTGTGGTGGCACATGAGAGAGAGCCTTTTATCCTTGTTGATAATTCCCTTGATGCTCTTCCCACGCGGTAGCTTCTCGCCCTTGCATTTATGCAGGATTACATCCCCCACCTTTGTTGTATCAGTGACCTCCAGTACATTCTCGGAGCCTATGAGTTTTCCGACATCAGAGGGCTGTCCTCCTCCCTCCGGGTAAAAGAGGGTCTGGTCGAGGACTATGTAACCGTCAAATGAGTCTAGGACCATCGCTTCGAATTCAAAGTCGATAGGTTTTTCATAATACAATTTTTTTGTCGCCGGAAGGGACCCGAGCCGTTCTGAAAATTTAAGAAGAGGACTCTCATCCTCTTCTTTCTCCGATTCGGAATGCATATCCGCGATCACGGAATAAAAATTGTCGGGCAGTTCGACTTCGGCGCCCTCTTCTGTTGCCACTTCCTTTATGATATCGGGAGGTATGCCATGCGAATCGTACAGGGTGATCATCTCGTTGAGCGGTATGGGATTGCCTGCCTTTCGGTATTTCTGCGCAATTCTCCTGACCGTTCTGGTGCCCCGCTGCAATGTTGCAGAGTACTTTTTCACCTCGTTCTCGACGATCTCCTGTATTACCGTATTATTCTGCTCGAAGGTACTCATCCCTACCTCCGCCATCTGCATCTCGATAAGGTCGTAGAGTTCGTCCTCAAGATTCAGGTCATGCATCATCCGCAGTGTCCGCCGCAACACAAGCCTGGCAAGGTAGCCTTCCCTTGCATTAGAGGGGACGATGCAGTCACCCAGCATATACGCAAGACACCGTGTGTGGTCAGATATGGTATATATCTTCTCGACAGGCGCTATCATCTTCTCAAGGTATTCGGCAGGAACACCAATGCTTTTTGAAACCTTATTGCGAAGTTCGGAGAGGTTTGAACCGGATATATCCATTACGCCGGCGAACTTTGCACTCTGCCCCAGGATCTTTGCATAATTCTTATCCTGTAATATATCATCAAGGCCTGCCGATTTCATGAGCCGGCTTACCATATCCGGGAATACGGCATCATAGATTGTAGGCGAACCCTTGGATGCCCATACAAGCCTCTCAAGACCGTATCCGGTATCAACTATACGGTTGTTCATGGGGTAATATGGCACACCGTTGATATCCACGGGACTGCTTTCGCTCTTCTCCTTTGTAAGGTACATGAACACAAGGGTGGCAACCTCGAGTCCGCCTATGAGGACTTCAAGACTTGGTCCTGCATTGCCGCCGCCTACCCAGGGGTACTCCTTGTATGTGACCGCTTCAGGTTTGGCACCGAGTGAAAGCAGGAACTCGTCACAGAGCCTTACGGTCTCGTCCTTGAAATATATCTGCTCTTTCTCATTGTTGAATGCATGATGAGCCATCATTTCAAAAAGAGTCAGGTGCCTCCCTGATCTCCCCACCGAATCGAGATCATTCAGCCTGATGCATGGCTGGGATATGGTAAGGGGGTTGGCGGGAGGCGGAACAAGCCCGCTGGTCACATACGGCTGAAAGTCAGCGATGGATGCGATTGTCAGGTATATGTCATCTCTCCATCGTGCTGCTACAGGATATCGGTTGAGACGGGTATGGGGATATTCGCTGTTGTGTTCAAAAAAAGAAAGAAACGCCTCTCTCATTTCGTTAATCGAATGTTCTCTGAAAACCGGTTCTCCGATAAACGAGTAGGTTACGCATGGTGCGTCCCCGCATATGGTCTTCTCAGGGTCCCTGGTCCAGAATGCGGAACCGCACTCTGTGCATATCTTTCTCTCAAGGCCCTTGCTCTTAAAATAATCGAGGTTATATTCTTCCTCAAGCATAAAGGATCACAATATTATCAGTAATTCACTCTGAACCGTAAAAAACTGTTTGATTGACCTGTCATATATAATCCTGATACCATTCATCCACCTCTTCGACACACCCGAGTTTTTTAGCAAGGCGGACAGCAATTATATGGGCACAGTCACTCCCCCTGAACATGAAATCGTTACATGTGCAGAAGTCTTCTTCCACGATATATTCTCCTGTGTTGCCGATCACTACGTAGAAATCAAGGTATTTCCTGACCTTTCCTTCCCTGATCAGGCGGACCGCTTTTTCCCCTCTCTCTCCGTATTTTTCATTCATTTCTATTGTGAGTTTATCAGGGCGTTCTTGCGGCATTGTTCGTCAGGGAATGGTTATGAGGCCGGGTGGTGCATCGATATAGGGCCAGTTCATTCTTGATGCAAGCGCCTTCATGCCTGGCGACTCCAGCGCGTAATGGGTTGCTTCGATGCAGGTAATTGGTGAGGAGAGCATGACGCCGTGTTTCAGTTCAGATGAAAGGAGAGCTTCAGCCCCCAGTTCTTCAGCCTCCATGAGCAATTCCGTGGTAAAACAGGATCCGCCTGCAACTGCAAGCCTGTCGACACTGCTGCCTTCTCCATAAATTCTCAATCCGCACCCGAGCCGTTCCCTGATCTCACCGGTTTTTAGGTCACAGTCTCCGACCAGTCCGATCGACATATCTTCACGATTCTTCATATCCAGCAGATCGGCAAGTGCATCATTGATTCCTCCGGGGGCATGGTCAAAGTTTGTATGCATGACGTAGATATTCAGATCCGATGAAAGTGCCGTCAGGAGAACTTCCTGAAGGTGTCCTGACACCTTCGTCACCGGGAACCATATGGGGGTATGATGAACGACAAGCATATCCGACCCAATTCGTACCGCTTCAGCCACGACGCCAGGGGTGGCATCGAGAGAGGATGCAATATTATCAACTTTTTTACTGCCTTCGATGATGAGTCCGATCTTTCCGGCATCAAAATCCTCGGCAAGGGAAGGAGGAGCGATCAGCTCAAGTTCTTTGATGACAGATGCCCGGTTCATGTACAAGAATATGCAGGATATTATAATAACAAGATATGCAGCTGAAACCTGTTCCTGGAATGCGATATTACTTTTGGTAATATTCAACAAAATTATATATTATCAATAGTAAACTATTGGTATGGAAAAGTCCATCACAAAGATCAATGAACGGATCAGGGAGGGGACTGTCGTTGTGGTTACGGCAGAAGAGATGCCTGATCTTGTTGATGAGCTTGGCGAGGAAGGTGCACTGGAGAAAGTGGATGTCGTCACTACAGGGACTTTTGGGGCAATGTGCTCTTCAGGTGCATTTTTTAATTTTGGGCATTCTGACCCGCCCATCAGGATGGAACGCGTCTGGATGAACGAGGTGGGGGCCTACGCGGGAGTTGCATCAGTGGATGCTTATCTTGGCGCTTCAGCCGAGTCGGAGACGCAGGGATCCGGTTATGGCGGAGCTCACGTAATGGAAGACCTGATAAGCGGGAAGAGCGTGGAACTTCGTGCCAGTTCCAAAGGAACGGATTGCTATCCCCGGAGGACGCTGTCGACCGATCTGACGCTGGATGACATGAACCAAGCGATCATGGTCAACCCGCGAAACGGTTACCAGAGATATAATGCAGCTACAAACAGCACCAGAAATACCCTGTATACATATATGGGCACTCTGTTGCCGGATATGGGAAATGTTGCATACTCCGGTGCAGGTCTGCTCTCTCCTCTCCCAAATGATCCGGGATTTGGTACAATCGGCGGCGGAAGTCCCATATTCCTCTGTGGTGCTCCTGGTATCGTGGTAGGGGAAGGCACACAGAGCTCACCGGGTAGTGATTTCGGTACCCTGATGGTCACTGCCGATATGAAACAGATGGATGAACGTTTCATTCGTGCCGCCACCTTCACGGGTTATGGTGTAACACTCTATGTTGGTCTTGGTATTCCCATCCCTGTCACATCGCTCGATGTGGTGAGGAATACCGCAGTGCGTGACGAAGATATCAGGACGTCGATCATCGATTATGGCGTACCCCGCCGTGACCGCCCCACGGTCAGGGAGGTGACATATGCGGATCTGAAGAGCGGACGGGTGGAAATAGAAGGAGAAGAGATTAGGACATCGCCGCTTTCCAGCTTCAGGGTAGCGCGGGATGTTGCTCAGGAGCTCAAATGCTGGATTGAAGCAGGGAAGATGGAGATGGCTTCGCCAACCCGGAGGATCAATGCTAAAAAGGTCAATCAGATCATGAAGGAGACGCGCACTTCTCCGCCGGTACGGGAGATCATGTCAAGGAAGGTAGTGTCGGTGCTCATTGACGAGGACATTACCATTGCTGCAAGAAAACTCATGAAAGTCGATATAAATCATCTCACTGTCCTGAACGATTCAGGAGAACTTGCCGGTATTGTGACGACCTTCGATATATCAAAGGCGGTAGCAAGAAGCACGGGTGTGAAATCCGTACGTGATATCATGAGCACAGAGGTGATCACCACTTCACCAGATGAACCGGTTGACATCGCGGCACACAAACTTAAGAGTAACAATATCAGTGCCCTCCCCGTGACGGATAGCAGGAACCGGGTTGTGGGTATGCTGAATGCCATAGATCTCGGGAAGCTTTTCGAAGGGAGGTGGGTCAAATGAAACTGATCATCTCCCTGACAAGAAAGGAGGTAAAAAGGCCGCTTATCGCTGAGATAGTAAGAGAAACGGGCATACTCATCAATGTTGAAAGGGCGCAGGTTGACTCGACCGAGGGGGAACTGCTGATAGATGTCCCTGATGATGATTCGGAAAAAGTAATAAAAATTCTGCAGAGTTACGGGGCACAAGTGGAAAAACTAGAGGACGCGGTGTCGAGGGATGAGATTGAATGCATAGACTGCGGAGCCTGCATCAGCATATGCCCGCAGAATGTCTTTTCATTCGATGAAGAATGGTATGTCGTGCTTGACCAGGATTCGTGTATCCTGTGCGGGAAATGTGTTAGCGCATGCCCGCAGAACGCCCTGTCCATACATAAATGATACGGGAGCATTTTGAGTTCAGGGAGACGATCACCACCATTCTTGCAGACGATGAGGAATATATAGCGACTGGAAAAGAGGCGATGATATCAGCAAGGCAGTCTGTTGAAAGACAGATCCTCGCTGACCCGTTTTTTGCTTCGACTTTTGAACCATATGATCCCGGTAACAGTGATCCGGTGATCAGGAGAATGGTTCGTGCGGCGGCTGCGGCAGGTGTAGGTCCAATGGCGGCGGTCGCAGGCACAATTGCTTGGTCGGGGACGGAGGCGATGATGGATTCAGGGGCTTCATTTGCAGTTATCGACAATGGTGGCGACATTGCAATCCTGACGGATCGCGACTTTCTCATCGGCATATATGCAGGTTCATCTGCATTCAGCAGCAAAATTGCGTTCAGGATCATGCCCCAGGACAGGATACTGGGTATATGCACGTCTTCTGCAACGGTGGGTCACTCGATCAGCCTGGGGACGGCGGATTCGGTCACGGTAATTTCGAGGGATGTTTCATCTGCGGATGCATATGCAACTGCCATATGCAATACCATCGGTTATAATGATACAGGAGCACTGGACCGGGCAGATGATGATCAGATATGTGGGATACTGGCGATAACAGGTGATAAACTCATGAAAAAGGGAAATCTTCCACGGATTGTCAGGGCATCGGTGAATGAGGATCTGATTACGGCCGGAAAATATCCTGACGGCACTATTTTTTGATATAGTTCAGGGCATCCCGGTACGCCTCATGACCGGAGAATGATATGACTTCTTCCCCGATATCATCCATTATCGTGATCACAGGGATTCCTTCGTTTACTGAAAATACCAGGGTATAGAGATCATATTCATCTATCTTCAGGCCGTTCCTGCATTCCGAAGCTGCATGCAGCATCAGGCGATCTTCTCCAAGTGCATCAGGGCTTTCCCTGAAATGATAATAAAAAACCTGTTTTGCATTTAGAAACCCCGAATCGATAAGGGCGTTTCTGGATTCTTCATCAAGTGCATCAAGAGTTTCCGCCAGTTTTATATCGTCATCCTCACAAAGACCTAGCACCCTGTCGGCAAGTTCGGCCAGTTCGTAAAAATCGATCATTAACGAACTGAATATCTGTTTTTTAAATTATAAACATTTTTAAAAGTGCTGGATTGAGTTAATTATCGAAAAATATTTTTCCTGTTCATTCCCGAATTCTGTGTGGTACAGTTCATAATTACCATAAACCGGATGAGAAAGCACTGGCTTCCGGGTAAAAAAGAAGAAAATAAATTATTTTATTCTTTTACTCCATTTGCCAAAGGCCATTCATATATGCCAGTTCGCATGCACCGGACCCGGTGATCCTGCCCGATTCCGTATCCCGTGCCACGACAGCGACGGTCACCGGCGAGTCCGCCAGCGGATTATTCTCAAGATACGACCACCATACCCTGCTGCCGTCGTTCACGAAATCCTGTCCGTGTTTCGTGACCGTGAAATCCGGCGGGTTCCAGGTCAGGAAATTCCCTGTGTCCGTCTTCCACTCGTACACGGTCGTCGCGTTGTCGAGTGTTCCGTCGCGGACGATCTCCAGGTCCAGTCCGGGTGCGGAGGACATGTAAGATGTGTAACCGGTTGATTCGGTTGTGATTTCGAGTTCGGCGACATGTGGGGATAATTTGCTCGACGAGGTGCATCCTGCAATCGAGGCCATCAAAATGAATGCGGCTATGAGGATTAAAACTGATTTGGGATTCATATTGATGTGATGATTGTGTTCGACTATATATCTGCCGAAATTTGATGTTCTGTTATTGCCCTGTAAATGCTGATTGACGGGGTTTGAAGATATCGTATACTATCGCTGAATGGTTGTACATAACTGATATCCCAGCAATCAATCGTTTTCTCGACCGAAATATTTTATTTACATTCGCTCGTCTCCCATTCTCCCTCCTCTCCAATATCTCATAAAATATTTTGTCTGAAAGCGCCCACCTTTTAACCCGTGAGAGATGAGGATCTGGACTGGAAGGTCTATCATACACTGGAGCGGTGTGGCAACGCCACCCTTGAAGAGCTTTCAGGAGCCACCGGTGTGGATCAGGGCCGGGTGGCCGGTTCGGTTGAAAGACTTGAGAATAATCTGATTATTGAAAAGAGGGATGAGCAGTACAGGCTGCTTTCACTTGAAGAATCGATATTGAAATGCCAGTTGAAATATATGCCCGGCCCGGGGCTTACCATCGAGGGCGGGGTGATAAAAATAAAAAAGGAGGATAAATGAGCCGTATATGCATTCTCAGGATCGGTCACCGTCCTGAGCGCGACCAGAGGGTTACCACACATGTGGGGCTGTGTGCACGTGCTCTCGGGGCATCCGGCATGTATCTTTCAGGCACCGACAGCAGCATAAAAAGAAGTGTGGAGGATGTTGTCGAACGCTGGGGAGGGCATTTCTTCCTGGAAGACGGAGTGAGCTGGCGATCATGCATTAAGCAATGGAAAGAGGATGGTGGAATGGTCGTACACCTGACGATGTACGGTGAAAGGATGACCGAGACCATCGATGAAATACGGGAAGGGCATAAAGACCTGCTGGTCATCGTAGGGGCGGAAAAGGTGCCCGGAGAGATCTACGGTCTCGCCGACTACAATGTGTCGGTGACCACACAGCCGCATTCTGAGATATCAAGTCTTGCAATATTTCTTGATCGTTATACAGAGGGAAGCGGGCTCAACAGGGATTATCCTGACGCCAGGATCAGGATCGAGCCCTCGAAGCTTGGCAAGAGGACGATAGAGAAATGAAGCCCT
>Ga0272441_10011561_pt1 | contig 13072 bp, 7 predicted proteins | sample SSMProp6N_FD_193582 | JGI IMG/M metagenome (GOLD analysis project Ga0272441, IMG submission 193582) | Marine sediment archaeal communities from Little Sippewissett salt marsh, Falmouth, MA, United States - SSM-Prop-6N | ecosystem: Environmental > Aquatic > Marine > Wetlands > Sediment ...
ATTGCGAGCGAAGCGAAGCAATCTCGAACGGAAATCACGCCCTATGCAAGCGAGATTGATTCGCTTCGCTCGCAATGACGGAGCATTTGGGCCTGAGCTGACCACCCTCGCCAATCGGCTAAAGAATTACCAATCTTCCTACGTGGGGATTTGGAATGATCTCCAGCGCTTGGGGCGCAACCTGCTACAATGCCCTCGGTGGACTCCAACGAGAAATGAGGAGAAGGCACATGGCTCAAAGAATCACGCGCCGCAGCTTTCTGAAGACGGCCGCAGGCACTTCTGCCGCAGCGGCTGCGGGTTCGGTTTGGTGTGAGGCAGCATCGAAGCAGGCGGGCCGGCCGAATGTCCTGTTTCTGATGACGGATGAACAGCACCACCGATCGTTGTCGCTGACGGGGAACCCGTATATTGAGACACCCCATATGGATCGGATTGGCCGGGAGGGCGTGCGGTTCGAGAACGCCACGTGTGTGACGCCGTATTGTTCGCCGTCGCGGGCGTCGATCCTGACGGGCGTGTATCCGCACACGCACGGGATTCTGGGGAATGTCACGCCGGGGCGCAACGACCAACACCCACTCGATCCACGAGCCTTTCCCAACACGGAGGTCATGCTTCACGAGCAGGGCTATGCCATGGGGCATCGGGGGAAGTGGCATCTGGGCGACAAGGGCCATTTCCCATGCTACGAGTCACGCGACTACGCCGCCAAGGACCATCGCGGGTATGAACGCTTCCTTGAGAAGCACCTGCCGGCCGCGCAGTTCGAGGACGATCAGGATCCGGGGCAATATCTGGGCCGGCCTGTAGTCAAGATCCCCGCTATCAAGAAGGGCTGGCAGGCGTTTCACGATATCCCCAAGAACCATGTCGCCTACATCGCCACGATTGGGCGGTCGGTTGTGCCGCCGGAACTGCTTCCCGAGACACAGATCACGGACCAGGTGCTCGACTTGCTCGACCGTCACGCGGAACGGAACTTCATGATTACGGCGTCGTGGCACCCGCCGCACGACCTCTGGGTCATGCCGGAACCGTATTACTCGATGGTCGACCGCGACACGATGGAACTGCCCGGCACGACGGACTTGCCGGTGTGGGACGAGGCCCGTCCCAGCAAGCGGCTGGGCAACATCATGGGCGAAGAAGGCATCCGCGAGTACGCCGCCATTTACCACGGCATGGTCAAGTACATTGACGATCAAGTCGGCCGGATTCTCGGAAAGCTGGACGCACTCGGTTTGTCGGAGAACACGCTTGTCATCTTTACGACGGACCATGGCGATATGGTGGGGGCGCACGGGTGCATTGGCAAGTCCGTCCTGAGCTTCTTTGACGACCTGGTGCGGATCCCGTTGGTGATGCGGTTCCCCGGGCGGATCGCGCCGGGCACCGTGGTGCGGCAACCGGTCAGCCAAATCGACTACATGCCCACCATTCTCGATTACGTTGGCCTACCCGCTCCCAGCGGCATCCACGGCCAATCCATGCGCCCCCTCGTCGAGGGGAAGAACGTCCCCTGGCGCGACTACGCCTTCTGCCAGCGCGCCAACGGGCCGCGCATGCTGCGCACCGAGCGCTACAAGTATGCCTTCGGCCTCAAGCCGAAGATGCTGGCGCTCTATGACCTGCAGGCAGACCCCCACGAGGATCGCAACCTTGCCACGGAACCGGCGCATGCCGCGACGGTGCGTTTGATGCATGCGCGCCTGCGCGACGTCATGGCGGCTGACGGCGACCCGTTGCTAAAGGACCTGCCGGACAACCCGCTGACGTGACGGCGGCAACAACGCACGACGCGACGCCTTCTTGAATCCGAGGCACGTGTCCGGCAAGCTGTCCTTTAGCGGTCATGCTGCGGTGGATTTCCCGGGGCGCGGAACGCATTGCCGAGGCACCTCGCCAGGCGGGCGCACGTGGCATAGGAAGTGACGAGGAATGGCAAACCATGGGAAAACCCCACGGAGGTGAGCGAAGCATGGAAATCTGTTTGAGGCCCTGTGTCTTGTTGGTCGCTCTGTTGGTGGCGCGGAGCGCCTTGGCGGTCGCGGCGGACCCGATTCAGCAGCCGCTGTACGTGCAGGGGGCTGGCGGCTACGACACCTACCGCATCCCGGCGCTCGCCGTGACCAATGTCGGGACCGTGCTCGCGTTCTGCGAAGGGCGTAAGCATTCGAGGAGCGATACCGGCGACATCGATCTGCTTGTGAGGCGCTCAACGGATGATGGCGGTACCTGGAGTGAACAGCAGGTAATCTGGAATGACGCAGGCAACACGTGCGGCAATCCCTGTGCCGTGGTCGACCGGGATACCGGCACGGTCTGGCTGCTGATGACCTGGAACCGCGGCGATGACCATGAGAAAGAGATCATTGCGCTGACCAGCGAGGATACGCGGCGGGTGTTTGTGTCGCATTCGGATGACGACGGGCGCACGTGGAGCGCTGCCCAGGAAATCACCAATGACGCCAAACAGGCGGATTGGACCTGGTATGCGACGGGCCCGGGAAGCGGCATTCAGATTGAGCACGGCCCCCATGCGGGCCGCTTGGTCATCCCCTGCGACCATATCGAGGCGGATACGAAACACTACTACTCGCACATCATCTACTCGGATGACCACGGCGCCACGTGGCAGTTGGGCGGGTCGACGCCCGAACACCAGGTCAACGAATGCGAAGTCGTGGAACTGCCCGAGGGGCGCCTCATGCTGAACATGCGCAACTACGACAAGTCCCAATCGAGCCGGCAGGTGGCGTTGAGCGATGATGGGGGGATGACGTGGACGGCGCAACGGTTCGACCCGGTGCTGGTCGAGCCCATCTGCCAGGCGGCCATCGAACGCTATTCCTGGCCCGGCGACGGCCGCCGCAGCGTGATCCTGTTCAGCAATCCTGCCAGCGGCCAAGGGCGGGTCAACATGACCGTGCGCGCCAGCTTCGACGAAGGGCAGACGTGGCCGGCGGATATCCTGTTGCACCAAGGCCCGAGCGCGTACTCGGATCTGGCCATCCTCTCGAGCGGGGAGATCGCCTGTCTCTACGAGGGTGGACGCGAGCATCCCTACGAGTCGATCACGTTCGCGCGGTTGACGCTGGAATCCCTCGATGGCCCCGATCGATTGCCGCTTGTCGATATCTCGAAGGATACGCGGCGTCAGGTGGTCATTGCGGCCGGCACGGAAGCGATCTACCAAGGTCATCCGACCACGGTACTGATGCCCGACGGCAAGACCATCTTCGCGGTGTGGTGTATCGAGCATGGAGGCCACGCCGGCCCCATGGCGCGAAGCGATGATGGCGGCCTGACGTGGACCCGGATGGACGATGTGCTTCCCGAAGGTTTTACGGAGCACTGGAACTGCCCAAGCATCTACCGAATGGTGGGGCCGGGCGGCGAGGCGCGGTTATGGGTGTACTCGGCTCGCCCGAATATGCCGCGTATCCTGAGCGAAGACGACGGCAAGACCTGGCGGGAACTGGAACCGCTCGGCGAAGCGTTCCAATGCGTGATGACCTTCAGTTCGGTTTTGCGGCTGAAGGACGGCAGTCATCTCGGCATGTACCACCGCCGCACCGGCCCGAAAAAGGATTTCCTCGAAGTGATGCAGACCGTGACGCGCGATGCCGGCCTGACCTGGTCGACCCCCGAGGTCGCAGCGGTCGTGCCGGGCAAGAAACCTTGCGAACCCTTCGTCTTTCGCTCGCCAGACGGCAGCGAGCTGTGCTGCCTGATGCGCGAGAACACGCATACGGGCCGCAGCCTCATGATGTTCAGCCGCGATGAAGGCGCGACGTGGAGCCGCCCTATGGAGACGGCCTGGGGGCTGACCGGCGACCGGCACATGGGCGTGTACACGCCCGACGACCGCCTGGTGATCGCGTTTCGCGATCGGGCGCTGGCAAGCCCGACATCCGGGCACTTCGTTGCGTGGATAGGCACGTATGAGGATATCCGCGAACGCAGGCCGGGCCAGTGCCGTATCAAGCTTCTCCACAGTCATGCCGGGTCGGATTGCGGCTACCCTGGCGTGGAGCTTCTCCCTGATGGCACTATCGTTGCCACGACGTACATCAAGTATCGCCCGGGGAACGACAAGCATTCCGTGGTGAGCGCACGGTTCTCCATGGACGAGATAGACCGCCTGTTGGATGCCCTTTCCAAGTGAGACGGCTACCACGCAGGCAGCCGATTCCCGATAGAGGAGAGAGATGAGAATGCCATACGCCACGAGGACAGGAGGATGAACAGATGTTCTTGGCTCGGATTGTAAGCGGAATCGCACTGGTCGCCTTGGCGGCCGCAACCGTAGCGAGCGCACAAGGCGCGCAAGACGCCTTTGGACAAGCCTCAGACTCGGCCGTCATCGCCGGGCACGCGCTGGACAAGGTGCACCGGTGGCTGCACGAAGTCGCGCTAACGAAGATCGATGCGGAGACCGGCCTGTACAAAGCCGATGGCAAGTGGAATTATCGCGATACCGCGGCGGATTGTTATCCCTTCTTTGTGTGGGCGGCCCATGTGGTCGACCGGGATGTGCTCAACGGCCCGGCGCGCGATGTCCTGCACCGTGAGATTGCGCTGTGCAACACCGTGGAGCGGATTCCGGCGCCGTGGGATTTCGGCACCGGCGCCCCCGTCAAGGATCTCGACTGGAACGAGCGGGTGTTCCAGGCCTCGGAGTATGTCAAGGACGGGCTGATTGCGATTGTCGAGGCCACCGGACCGGACGAATGGTTCGATCGGATGCGCGCCATTGAAGACGATCTCTGGGCGACGGCGCGCGTTGAAACGCCGTTCGGGAAGATTCCCTCGAACAACATCGAGGTGAACGGCGAGCAGTTGCAGGCCTTGGCGCGGCTGTACACGATGACGGGCGAGGGCAAGTATCTGGATTGGGGCGATCGGCTGGCCGACTACTACTTCTCCGACGAGGATTTCGTGGTCACACGCCTGCGCGATCACGGCTGCGAGATCATCGGCGGCCTTGGGCTCCTGCATGCCGTCGAAACCACGCACCGTCCGCAACGCGCCAAACAATACGAGGCTAAACTGAAGAAGGTATACGACACCATTTTGGCCAAAGGCTGCAATGAAGACGGCATGATGTACGATCGACTCGGCAAGCGGGAGGGCCGGCTCAGCGACGGCTGGGGCTACAACTATGTCGGCTACCTTTGCTACGACATGGCCACGGGCGCCGAGACCTACCGGCCGCAGGTCGCGGCCACGCTTCAGAACACGGCGAAGCCCTGCTATCGCGATTACCTGTGGGAAGGCGAATCCATCGACGGGTTTGCCGATTCTATTGAAGGCGCGATCTATCTACTCAACCGCGTTCCCGTGGACGAGGGCCTTGCCTGGGTGGACCGCGAGACCCGGAACAACCTGGTGGACCATCCCGCACGGCTCGAGCATGGCGAACTGTGGGGCACCATGAAATTGCAGGCCAACGGGGTACGCACCGTGCTGATGCATTCCCTCATGCACACGCAGGGCGTCATTGCGCGTCCGTGGCAGCAGGGCCTTGAAGTGGGGGCGGCCCCCCTGGACGGGGGCGTTGTGCTGGCGCTACGATCCAAGGAAGCCTACCGCGGCGTGCTCGAGTTCGACGTGCCGCGCCACCGCATCTACATGGGGTTCGCCAAGGATTGGCCGCGCATGAACACCCTGCCCGAATGGTTCACCGTTGAACCGGCAGGGGCATACACCGTGCGCCGGGGCAACGAGGCGCCGCGGACGTATACGGGCTGCCAGTTGCACGCCGGGCTTGAGTGCTCCCTCGAACCGGGCGAGTTTCTCCGCATTGAAGTGACACCTGCAGGGCATTGAAGATGCGACCATGAGAAGACGTGGTTTTCTGAAGATAAGAGGCGCGTCTGTTCCGGGACTGTAAAGGCCTGCACCATCGATCGCGCCTCCCCTCCAGAAGAAGCCGCACCCCTAAGAGTACCACACGGCATCAGACCGCGCCGCAACCAACTCGGAGTAGGAAATAAAGCGACGGGGATAAGGGGACAGACTACGGAACTCTTGCATATCTGCCCGATTGGAGGCATAGTAGGCCGCTGAGCAGGTTGGCACATAGCGTTGTGTTGAAGCGAAACGGAGGTAGTGGGAATGAACCGCAAACATCACAAGACATGCCTTGGCCTCAACGGATTTGGTTGGGCTCACGTCATCTACGGAATGCCCTACAACTTCACCAAGATTCTGAAGCATGCGAAGACACTGGGGTTTGACGGCGTTGAGCTTTTCGGCATGCCGGACCCGTACCCGGATACGACGCGGAAGCAACAGGCCCTGCGGAAGCAAGTGGAAGACCACGGCCTGCGCATCGCGAGTATTCAATCACTCCCCGGAGGATTGGGCAACGGGCATCCGGGGAGTTCCTACTCAGTGTGCAGGAACGACTACGTGGACTACATTCGGAGGGCGCTCGACCTCGCCCACGTGCTGGGCTGCGATAGTCTTGGCGTTTGGGGAGGCGAGTTGTTCGGCACCGGCCCCAACCGCAAATGCGTAGGCTACATGGTCGAGAGCTACCGGCGGTGTGCTGAGCTCGCGAAGACCGCACGCATGCCGCTGTGTCTCGAGGCGGAACCCGTCCAACAAGTGAACTCGCCCAAGGTGTGGTTCGCCATACTCAAGGGTGTGGATTCGAGGTACCTCCGAGCCATTTGCGACTTCGCACACGTCAACGTCATGAGCAACCAGCAGCCGATGCGCCTGCTCAAACGGCTACTGCCCTACGTCGGGCATACCCATATCTGCGACAACGATGGAAAGCAGACGCGGCACGAATCGCGCAGTTCCAAACATATGGCGTTGGATGAGGGCACGCTCGACTGGCGGCGGTTGCTGACGACCCTCGTTGATGGTGGATACAACCAGTGGCTGGACATTGACGTCTGGGAGCATCGCGACCCCTTCGGGGCAAGTGCCAGGAGCAAGGAGGCGCTGGATGTCTTCCTTCACGCAGCAGGCCGTCCATAGCGATGGGCCTGTCGTTCCTGCGGCTACACGGAGACCAGGACAACTTCCCAGGGCGGAAGAGCAGGCAGCACGAAGCGCGCATAGGGGTCTTCCCGCCCCGACGCGGAAACAGTCGTTCGCGCGCACGTATTGTCGAAGAACTCGAGGGTGTCCCGCTCCGTGCGGATTCGGACCTCGAGTGAGCTAGCCGGATCCAGGTAATCATTCAGCAGGGCGATGGCGTAGCGTCCGGGTTGGGTTTCCCGGACCCACAGGTTGACGCGGTGAAATGAGGCGACGTACGCGGGGAGCGCGTCTTTCGAGAGCCAGCGCATCACGGACTTGAGCTGCGACGCCTTGCTCAGGTTCTGCAGTTGCGCCCACGGATAATACCCGGCCACGCACACGCGCCCGCCGAGCGTGTTCTCGAACACGCCCACGCAGCACGGGGCCACTTCCGCATAAGCATAGTCCACGCAGCGGGAAACGGACTGCGCGTCCACGGCCGTGGGCCGCAGGATATGGGTCGGGCATTTCCAGAAGGACTGGCGGCCATTGCGGCGGCGGCCCGCGAACCCCTCGTTCAGCGGATGGCCGGTCATCTCCTCGATGCAGTCGGCGTGAAGGGTCTTCTCTATGGCGAATCCGGTGAGTTCGCCATAGCCCATATCGTTGAGGCGCGTGAGGGCGGGACCGTCGAGGTACACGCCTTTGGCCAGTGCGGCCCGAAGCTCGTCCTCCGTGAGTGCGAGCACCGTGTCGCCGGCGAACGCCGTAACGGGCGCATACGCTGCCGAATACGCGGCCGGCAGGCCCGTCGCCCAAATCTCGTTGCAGTGGCCGGGCGCGCCCGGACCCGAGAACCAGGCGCCGTCCGGATTGGATGCTGCATACGTGTCCTTGACCCATCCGCTGTGGATGCCCGCCGGCGCGAAACGTCCGAGGTGGCTCGCGAGAAGGTCGAGAAACGGACGCGCTTCCTTCAGGCCCCCGACCAGCGGCGCGTATTCGTCGAGCGGCTCATTGTATTGTGACAAGACGTTAAAGGCGGCGCCCGTGCAGCCCGCGGCGATGTAGGCCGCGGCTTCCAGCGACGTGGCGTGAATGCTCTTCTTGAGGCGCTGGTACGGGAAACTCTCGATTTCCGATTGGATGCATTGCACCTGGGCCGGCAACAGGGCGACTTGGCGGCCCATCGCGTGGGCCTTGTTGGGGAAATCATCGAGGCGGTCTTCGCGGTACGCGCCGCCGCCCGGACGCCACAGCACGGGAGAGTGGGAGGGACCCGCCAGAACCTCGGCCCACGTGTCGAAACCATATCCTTCGTAGAAGCGGTCGCCCGTCATGAATCCCAGGGGAAGGCCGGGCGCCGTCTTGTGGACCGTTGCCTCGATGAGTGTGAAGAGCCTGCCGATCGTGTCCCGGTTGTGCTGCAAGAAGGTCCGCCGGAGTTGAAGGCGCTCCTCGAGCGTGCCCGCACCCAGTGCGTCCCGGAGTCTTTCGCGCGTGAAGGACGTTCCCGAACGCTCCGAGAACAACGCGACGCACGTTGGGCAGAAGCAACACGCCATGATGGGCATGTGCCCGCAGAGGCGCACGTCGTCGTCTATCCAAATATAGTCCGGATGCACGGAAGCGACGGCCTCATAGACCCGTGCGATGTACTCTTGCAGGCGCGCGTCATTGGGGCACAGCGACCCGCGGCACACGTGCCCGTTGGGGTCGGTCATCGGCGTATAGGCGCCCGAAAGCGAGTTGGCCAGGTTCTCCTCATGGTGTCCGAGCGTCGCGAGCACGTTGATGCCCGAGCGGTAGCCGCGCGCGCGGGCGGCCTCCATCCGCGCCTCAAGAACGGGAACGCGCCGCAGAATCACCTCCAACGGAAGGGGCGGGTGCGTCTCGGACGTAAACAAGGTGACCTCGTCCGTGACGCCTCGGTTCGCATCAAACAGATCCAGGAGTTCATTGAAGCGGGCCTCGTCCGACCAGACTGGCTGGCCGATGCGAAAGCAGACCGAGGCCTTTTCAACAGATTTGGGGATCGCGGGTTGCGCTTCGGAGGGCATCGCGGTGCTCGCCGCATTGCCCGCCGTGGCCAGCGTGTTCGCGAGAAGGGCCGCGGCGGGAGCGCCGACGATGCCGAGTTTGAGAATGCTTCTGCGCGTGGGGTTGGACATGATACTGGCTCCTGTGATGTGTTGCCTGATGTACCCGAGGCAAGGTATCAGCCCTGCGGGGGGCAAGATCAAGGGACCCCTTGGGCTGATCGCCAGGGTGATGCGTCGGCGATTAGCGTTTTCTCCAGTGTGGCAACGTGGACGTCACGCGACCGAGTCTGCCATGGGCTTCAAGAGAATGGACCGAAGAGAAGCGTTCCGCGTAAACGCCGCCATGAGGAAGTTGAAACTCTCGGGCAGATACCCTTCGTAACCACACGTCCGCCCGTCGATGTAGAAATGCTCCGCACCGCCGTAGCCCACGTTCACGATTCCGTTCTGGAATAGGCCTTGCTCAGCAGAACCGATCATCGCATTCAGGATCCGGTCCGCTTCTCCCGCCAGTCCAGCGACTTGGAGGCCGAGCAGGTACGGCCAGACCAAGGCCGGATGGATCGTGCCGTTCGGGTAGCGATGCCCAAAGGCTTGCGCTTCGGTGAGTCCGTCCGGCCAGTGGAAGTTATCCCGTATCGCTTCGCCATCAAGACCGATGCGCGCGCCGATCATGTCTTCTTTGCGGCACGGGATCAGATTGCCCGGAACGCCCAGATGCCAATTTGTGAAGCCCATGGAATGGGACTGGGCCACGACGCGCGAGAGAATATCTCTGCCCTGTTTCTCGCCGGCCATGCCATACGCGACCGCCATGCCGTTGATAAACGTATGGCAGTAATCGTGCACCTGCCCATCCTGGCTGATCCAACTGACGAACCAGCCGTTCTGCTCGCTCAAGAACTGGCGCACGTACGCCTTGCGCAGGGCCGCGGCGCGATTGCGGTAGTGCGTTGCGCCGCCTGGGTGATCGGCCGCATCGAGCATGGCCGCCAGACAGAGGAAAGCGCGGTACACAAGCGCGTTGGTCCACGTGTTCTTGTGGCCGAAATTCATCATCTCGAACCAGATATCGGCGCGGTCGGGATCGCGCAGGCTTCCCGCATTCCCGCCGCCGTAGCTTTCCACCAAGCCATCGCCATCGATGTCCCGCCGCACCAGGTAGTCGCCCATGCGGTGCAACACGGGAAGCCGATCCTTCAGCCATTCCCGATCCTGGGAAATCACCCAGTAGTCCCACGCCGCAATGAGCAAGCACGCCCCCGTCGATACGTAGAGGTCATACATCTTGCCGAACGCATTGACGTGCCCCTGCGCGCTCACCCCGTGATCAAGCCAGTAATCCAGCGAACGGCGCAGCAGCGGTTGTAGACCGATCCCAGGCAGCGGCTGGTCATAGAAAACCATGGGCTCGGCATAGAACCACAAGGAAATCGACGCCGGATCGGACAGCACGTTGTTGGCCAGCACCATCGCGCGTTCCGGGCCGCACCACGTGCCGCAAGGCTGCCAATGGTTGAGATAGGGCCGGCGGATCCGCTTCCATGTGGGCGCGGGAATGCCCCCAGGCCTCGACAGTTCCTGTGGCCGGAAGCGCAGAGTCACCAGCGGCCCTGTGCCGAGAGCAGCTTCACTGACGAACTGCAAGGACAATTTACCGGCCCGGTACTCCGGCAACTGGACCGCCTCCAGCCACGCCTGCCCGCGGAGTCTCGGGTCGACTCCTCCTTGAGGCGCGTTCTGGGACGACCAGCCCCGTGCGCCATCGTTGACAACAAACCACGCGATAGGGGACTCCGCCTCCACCAGGAGATGGCCGAAGTCGGGCGCGATGAGAAGCCAGGGACCGAGCCCGCGGTTCGACTCATCAAGACCAGATGGGATAAGGACCGCCGCGGCCAGAAGCGCATTGACGGGAAGAGCAATGCGTACGTTGTCGACCGTGCCGTCGCCCGCATACTCGAGCTTCCAGACGAGATCGTCTTCCTCCCGGCTGATGGCCCATGTGACCGCGCCCTTCCCGTTGCGGCTGGGGATCGAGCAGGTCCAGCCATCCCTTCCCGTCGACACCCACTGCGCGGCCGCCGTGTCCGCGCCGGCCCATGTGGGCATCACGGGGCCGGAAAGCAGATTGGTGTCTTCGCGCCCCGTTCCCTCCGAATCCAGCCCGAAGTACGTCACGCCCTTCCGGGGATCCATCCCAAGGACCCAGCGCCGGTGCGAATCGTGCAGGACACGCATCCCCTCCGTCTTCTCGTCCATGCTGCGCCCCCGTTCAGCCTGCGTGGCATCCAGAGTGCCGGCCCCGATCAACATGCCGGAGCCGATCATGAACTCGCGGCGGTTGATCCGCGTTTTGGGGAAGTGCTCCATCGCAGGCAAAAGCCTCATCCACATCCGAAGTCTGCCGTATCGAGCATCGTCTCTGCAAGCGATCCTTCTGGCGGCGTGCCCAGACAAGCGCGCGTCGTCATACTGGGGCTGCTGCACCATATCGCCCAGAGGACTCGTTGAACCTGGCCGTGGAACGAACGTATGCCATTCATACGCAGTACGTCAACCGGCGCCATGGCCGGAGCGGGGACCTGTGGCAGGGGCGCCTCCACCCCCGTCCAGCCCGGTCCATTCCCCTCCGCTCCTGGTGAATCGCAACCCGATCCGGGCCAAGATGACACGGGGCCCGTGGACGTGCCCCTGCTCGAGTGCCGACTGCGCCCCCAGCTAGCCTGCCGGCCCAAGAAACAAGAATCCGAGACACGGAAAGGGCTAGAATAGGTGGCTGTGCTCTATTTCCCAGAACGAGTCCATCGAGGAGATCATCCTGAAACGAGAAAGGGTACGAACATGCGCCAAGTAATGAGGCCAGCCATCGTCGCCCTCACTCTGCTGATAGGCCTGCCCTGCCTTGGAGACGATAGGGCACCAGGGGTGATCCTGGAACAAGCCGCTAACGGGGCGGCAAGGGCCAAACAGCCGCAGGCCCAACTCGCCGATGGAAATCTTTTGGTCGAAGATGGTGACAAGGACGACCCCTCGCAGGCGCCGAAACGAGGGCAGGTATCAGGCATTGTTACGAGCGCAACGACAGGGCAGGCGATTGTGGGCGCCTATGTGGGCGCCGGTGATTTTGGAGACGCGGGCGGTTCCAACCATGAGCGCCATCGGCAGGAGGGCCTCTATGCCCAGGGGAAGACGGACGAGCAGGGGCAATTCACCTTGGATGGCTTGGCGGTGGGCGTCTTGCATCCGCTGTTCGTGACGCATCCCGAATGCGTCCGCCACGATGAGATCGTTCCTCTTTCGGAATCCCAGCCATCGGTGTCCGTGGCGGTGCAATTGAAGCCTGCGGCCCGGATCAACGTCACGGTCGTGGACAACACGGGCGCTCCCGCGCCCGCGCAGTATCTCTTTCGCCTAAGAGACAGCCAAGGAAACCGGCGCATCCCGCCGGGAACGGACCCGCATCTATCTTCCTTTGCATCGATGACGTGGACGGAAGGCCCGAGAGACGGTACGTGCTCATTCACAGAACTGGATGAAGGCGCATATGCCATCGATGTCATTGGCGTGGTGCTCGCGTCTGCCGGGCGGGGTCGCGCGCTGGATGACAAGGCTACTGCTTACTACGGCGGAATTGCAGCGGCAACCCTCAAGCCTGGCCAGACCTGGAACCTCGACATAGCCCCGGAGGAACATGCGACCCGCCTGGTATGCACGATACCCTCAAGCGATGCTTTTCCAAAGGACTTTCCCCGCATCTTTGTGATCGGTCGTAGTCCTGAGCTTCCATTCGAGGCGAAGGTGAAGATCCGCAGTCTCGAAGATCCGAAGCTGGGCCGTATCGCCGAGGGGGCACTTTTCTACGCGTTTACGACGTCCGATTCGTTCACGATTGCCAACTTGCCGCCGGGTGAGTACTCGATATTCGCCGGGCCGATTCTCGAACTCGAAGGGGCACAAGTCCGGCTCGCGCCGGGTCAGGACACTGTGGTTGAGCTTCCTGCGAAGGTGGACTGAATCAAGGCGACCCTACGACAACCTGGAGT
>Ga0272441_10011564_pt1 | contig 13071 bp, 8 predicted proteins | sample SSMProp6N_FD_193582 | JGI IMG/M metagenome (GOLD analysis project Ga0272441, IMG submission 193582) | Marine sediment archaeal communities from Little Sippewissett salt marsh, Falmouth, MA, United States - SSM-Prop-6N | ecosystem: Environmental > Aquatic > Marine > Wetlands > Sediment ...
GTAGCTTCAGCGAAGGAGGGTTGCCGTCGTGAGCGAACAACCTGCCTGCCGCGCAAGACGGCGGCGGGCTCCACGGAAGATGAGAACCCGCCGCGCACAGCAGCGTTCCCGCACCCAAGCGGGAACCGTCGCCGGCCGTCCTGCATGCATTGTGAGGCTCCGCCCCTCATGGCTCGCGCATCGCGACCGTCCGGCGCGGGATGCCCAAGTTAGGGCGGCCTCCCGCATGTTGAAACCGCCACGGCGACGGAAAGACGTAAGGATTCCTCACGCACCGCCGGTGCCGGCCGCGCGGCGCCGCTGCGACAGGTGAATCTCCAACACGGCGACGTCGCTCATGCCGATGCCGCTGATGCGCCCCGCCTGGCCGAGGCTTCGCGGGCGAACCCGCGCGAACTTCTCTCGGGCCTCGTGCCGGAGCTGCCGGATCGTCGCATAGTCGATGTCGTCGGGAATGCGCCGGTCCTCCATCCGCCGGAACCGTTCCACCTGGCGGACCTGGCGCTCGAGGTACCCGGCGTACTTGATCTCAATCTCCACCTGCTCGGCGGCCTGCGGATGCCGATCGACCAGACGCCCCAGCGCGCCGTGCCGCGCCGCAAGGTCGCGCAGCGACACCTCCGGCCGCCGCAGCAGGTCAGCCGCGCGGTGCTCGCCGTCGCGGCATGCGCCGAGCGCCTCGCCGACGGCCGCCATGGCCGACAGCTTCGCCTCCAGCATCCGCCAGCGCTCGTCGCCGACGAGCCCCGCCTCGCGTCCCAGCGGCGCCAGGCGGCGGTCCGCGTTGTCGTACCTCAAGAGCAGCCGATACTCCGCCAGGCTGGTGAACATGCGGTACGGCTCCTCGACGCCCCGGGTAACCAGGTCGTCGATCATCACGCCGATGTAGGCCTCGTCGCGGCCGAGGACGACGGGCGCCCGCCCGGCAAGCCCGAGCGCCGCATTGGCCCCGGCCACCAGGCCCTGCCCCGCCGCCTCCTCGTAGCCGCTCGTGCCGTTGATCTGCCCCGCCATGAACAGCCCGGCCACGCGCGTGCTTTCGAGCGTCGCCGCCAACTGCGTCGGCGGCACGAAGTCGTACTCAATCGCGTAGCCGTACTGCACGATCTCCGCGCGCTGGAGCCCCTCGATCTCGCGGACCATTCTCTCCTGGACGTCGCGCGGCACGCTGGTCGCGATGCCATTGGCATACACCACGTCACTCGCCCGCCCCTCGGGCTCCAGGAATACCTGGTGCCGCGCGCGGTCGGGAAACCGGACTACCTTTGTCTCGATCGACGGGCAGTAGCGCGGGCCCGTGCTCGTGATCTGCCCGCTGTAGAGCGGCGCGCGGTCCAGATTGTCCCGCAACAGCGCGTGCACCCGCTCGTTGGTGCAGGTGATGTGGCAGGGCACCTGGTCGCAGTCGATTTGCCGAGTAAGGAATGAGAACGGCACGGGCTGCTCGTCGCCGTCCTGCCGGGCGAGGCGGTCGAAGTCGATCGAGTCGCGACGAAGTCTCGGCGGCGTGCCGGTCTTGAGGCGACCGACCTCGAAACCCAGCCGCCGCAGCGAGTCGGTCAGCCCGCGCGACGGCGGCTCGTCGATCCGCCCGCCGGGCCACACGTCGGCCCCGCAGTGCAGCACCCCGCCCAGGAATGTGCCGGGAGCCAGCACCACCGCCCGGGCCGCCAGGCAAGCGCCGTCGGCCAGGCGCACGCCGCTCACCCGGCCATCGGTGACGATGACTTCGACGACCTCCCCGGCCACGAGGCGGAGGTTCGCCGCCTCGCGGAGCGTCCGGAGCATCGCCGCGGCGTAGGCGGCGCGGTCGCTCTGGCATCGCGGCCCGCGGACGGCCGGCCCCTTGCTGCGATTGAGCAGGCGGAACTGGATGCCCGTCTCGTCGGCCACTCGGCCCATGGCGCCGCCCAGGGCGTCCACCTCGCGGACGATCTGCCCCTTGGCCAGCCCGCCGATGGCGGGGTTGCAGCTCATGCGTGCGACGGCCTCCGGGTTGAGCGTGACCAGGGCCGTTGCAGCGCCGAGCCGCGCGGCTGCCAGCGCCGCCTCGCAGCCCGCGTGCCCGCCGCCAACGATGATGACGTCGTACAGGTCCGCCATGGCCGTGCGATTATACCGCCCCGTGTCCCCGCGACAACACGCCGCCGTGGCATGGCGCATCAGCCACGCAGGCCGCGCGCAAGGCGCCGGCGAACGAACAGGATCCGGCAGGGAGGTGTGGCGGCCGGGGCGCACCATAGAAAAGTGGCGTCGGGTGCCACGGCCAAGCCCCTCTGCCCTGAGCCTGCCTGCCCCGAGCCTGTCGAGAAGTCGAGGGGTCGAGGGGTCGAGGGGTCGAGGGGCGAAGGGACTGGCCGTGCAAGAGACCGGGCACGGACAGTCGCCCTGCCCCGACCGCATCGGGGCGGGACGGCCTGTCCGTGGCACCCGCCATGAAAATGAGGTGCACCCGGCGGCTCGGCGCCCGGCGGCGCGGGTCAGCGGGCCAGGAGGACGGGCTGCGCGGCCCGGGCGAGGACGCCGGTCGTGGTGCTGCCGAGAAGCCATTCGCGGATTCTCGATTCTCCGTAGGCCCCCATGGCGATGAGGTCGCAGGCCTTCTCGTCGGCGCAGGCGGTGAGCAGGCCCTCGGTCTCCTCGCCTTCGAGCAGGACGAACTCGGTCTCGACGTCCTGGTAGCCGGAAGCCAGTTCGCGGGCCTCGCTGAGGACGGCCTCGGCTCGGGGGCGTTCGCCGGCGTCTGCGGCGACGACGGCCACGACCATGGGGAGCCCCTCGTCGCTGGCGAGGGCACATGCGACGCGGAGTGCCCGGTTGGCCGCGCGGCTGGCATCGTAGGCCACCAGGATCCGGCTGATCTCGCGGAACGCATCAGGTGTGACCAGGACGGGTCGCTCGGTGCGGTGGAGCACCTTGCGGACGGTGCTGCCGATGTCCTCGTCCTCCCACTGGCCGTGCTCGCCGCGGCGTCCGAGGCAGAGCATGTCGACGGTCCGGGCCTCTTCGAGGATGCAGTCGCGGACGATGCCGTCGCGGACGAGGTACTCGACGTGGACGTCGGCGTCGGCGAACACGTCGCGGGCGTCGGCGATGGCCCGCTGGCCCTGTTCCTTGACCGTCCGGATCAGCTCGTCATAAAAGGCCGGGTACGCCGGGCTCGGGGCCATGCCGACAGGGCCGTAGTAGCCCGTCAGGAGCGGCCCCTGCGTCAGGCGGACGTCCTCGACGAAGAGGATCTTGACCTTCAGGTGCATGGTCTCGGCCAGGTATCGGCCGTAGCGCAGGGCAACGCCGGCGTACGGGGAACCGTCGGTGCAGACAAGGACGCTGCGCATGGTTCGACCTCCTGCGGCCTCGGGGGGCGCGCGGTCGGATCACTTGCGGACCTGCACGGCCAGGACCATCGTCTCGTCACCGACCTTGGGCCCGGCAATGAGGCAGAACAGGCCCGGTGGAACCGTGTACCTGATGGGACCGGCGACCGGGACGTCCTTGTCCTTCTTCTTGCCGTTCTCGGTCACCTGGATTCGCTTGACGAGGGTGCACGTGAGGCGGATCTTCACCTGCTTGCGGTCGTCGACGTCGGCGCCGTCATAGGCGGCTTTAAGGTGGTAGTTGTCGATGAGGGCAAGCGTGGCGGTTTTCTCGAGCTTGACGTCGTCGCCGGCCGTCCGGTGCAGGCGGAAGCGGTTGAACATGCCGGCGAAGTTTTTTTCGAGCAGGCCGGCGATTTCGCCCAGGCTCGAATCGACGTGCCCGACCTTGCCCCTGGAGGCCATGATGACGAGGGCCTGGACGTCGACGGACCTAGGCGGCTTGGGCTTCTCGTCGCCGTCGGCACGGACGTTTCCGGCCGGCCCGGCGCAGGCCAGGACGGCGCACACAACCGCGGCCCCGGCCATCCACCGGACCGCCGCTCGCAGGGCGATGTGGTTCATTGGACGCTCTCCTCCTCACCGGGGGTCCGGTCATCCGACGCGCCGGCGACCCAGACCATGGGGATGCTCGGCCGCCCGTCGCTCTGGAGATACACAATCACCGGCTGCGCAGTCGCGCCGGTCGAATCGATGTCGATGGCAATGCCGACCTGGTCGCTCGTGGCGAACTGATCGACGCGGATCACCGGCCTGACGCTGACGAGGACCGCGGCGACGATCAGCACCGCCGCCGCGATACCGGCGACGTGGGCCCAGAGCCCGTGTCGGCCCCGGGGCATGCGGTGCGGCTTGAAGACGGGCGGGCGCTCTTTCGGGCGCGGGGGCAGGCGGACGGGCTCAGCCTTCTCCTTTCGGCCCCCGTCCTCGTCGGCCTCAGGCTCGGCCGCCTCGGGCGGCCGGGTTTCCGGCACGGCCGGTGGTGGCGCGGCCGGCTCGGTCGTCACGGGCGCCTCGTCTTCGAGGAAGTCCTCGCTCACGTCGAGGTCGCTCAGGTGCTCCAGGGTCACGCGTTTGGTCCGCGCCGGCAGCCGGGCCTCGACGGCGGCCCAGACGGTCCGCCAGTCGTCGGCGGCGGCCTCTTCGACCGGATACGCCGCATAGACGTGCGCACCGGCCCGCTGCTCGGCAAGCAGCCGCGCGCACTCGGGGCACCCCGCCACGTGGTCCTCGACCGCCTGGCGCTCCACGGCCGTCAACTCGTCATCGACGTAGCCGGCCAACAGAGGATGGATGTCGGTACAGCTCATGTCAGCTCGCTTCGCTCTCCTGGTCCGCGGCGTTGCCGGAGGTGTCCTGGCCCGAGAGGATCCGCTGGAGCTTCTGCCTGGCGTAGAAGATGCGGCTCATGACGGTGCCGATGCTGATGTTGAGTATCTCGGCGATTTCCTTGTAGCTGATTCCCTCGAGGGCGAAGAGGACAAACGCCGTGCGGTTCGTCTCGGGGATGGCGGCCAGTGCGGCGTCGATCCGCTCCTTGAGTTCATGCCTCTCGGCCACGTCGGGTGGCTCGTCGGCGTCGCTGCGCTGGCTCGGCTGCGGCAAGGCGTCGTCGGCGTCGAGCGACGCGGTCCGGCGGACGGCCCGGGACCTGCGCATGTCGAGGCTGCAATTGGTCACGATGCGAAAGAACCACGTCTTGAAGCTCGCGCCGCCGCGGAAAGTCTCCAGGGCCGCGAACGCCTTGGTGAACGCCTCCTGGACCACGTCGAGCGCGTCGTCGCGGCGGCCCATGAACCGATAGGCGATGCCGTAGGCCGTCCCGCGATGCTTCTGGAACAGCCGGGCGAACGCCTCGCGGTCGCCGTCGCGTGCGGCGCTGACGAGCCGCGCGTCCTCCGAGGCCACCTCACCCACCTGGTCGGCCACGCGCTGCATGGCCTCCGAGGGCCCTCTGGCGGCCCCGGGCGACTCGTGCGGCCTTCGGCTGTTGGACGCGTTGCCGGCTTCCATGTCGTTAGACGGCCACCTCGAAAGGCTATTCACCCGCTCAACCCGACCAGCGTCAGAACGCGACGGCACGGCACGGGATCATCGACCGTCTGATTCTATCATCGGCCAGAGTCCCCTGCAACTGTCCAGAACACAAACCTGAAGCAAGGACAGAAGCACTGCTTCTTCGCACACGGGGGCCCGCTTTCAGCCTTGGCGGCGCGGTGCCGGCAGGCTTGCGCCGGCTCAGGTTGCGTCCGGGACGCCCCTGGTGCAGTCGCCGGCGACAGGCCCCGCCGCGACGCCACGCCCACGCCCCCGGCCGCGATTGTACTTGACTCCGAGCGGTTCACGGATTAGTATTACTAGCAGTGCTGACATGTGCGCCATGTGTATGCAGCTTCACACCATGAAAGGAGACCGTGATGAGCAAGGAAGGCATTCGCAGCGCGTTGTTTGCATGGGTTCTCGCAGCAGTCGCAGCGGCCCTGATCGCCGGGGTCTCGTCGGCCGACACGCTGGAGGCACAACTGGCCTTCACCGTACCGACCGACAGCACGCCGTGGTCGCTCAGCTACGACGAAGGCCGCGACGAGTGGGCCGTGCTCTATCGAGACGCTGGCCTGGTCCGCTTCTTCTCGCCCGACGGCACGCTGCTCCGAACACACACGCCGAACGTCTCGATCCTGCGCGGCTTCGGCGTCTACGACCAGGCGACGGTCGTAGACATCACGAGCGGCGGCCCGGACTCGAACTACTGGGCGCTGATGGGCAACCCCGATGCGTCGCTGCCGCCGGAGCCCTGGATGGTGACCATGTACCGGCTGGATATCGAGGTGCCTCACTACGACCCTTTCACTCCCGACTCCTATTACCCAGGAAGCGGGGTGCTCAACTTGCGCGCCCCCCTTCAGATGGCCCGCTACGAGATGTTGTTCGATGAGCAGGGCGGCTGCCACTCGGGCGTGGAGGTGGGCCTGGGACACCTGGGGACGAAGCTGTACCTGTGGGACCACCTAACGAAACTCGACGGGAGTGCCTCCGTCGTGCTCAGCCTTCCTGATCACGGCATCCCAGAGGCCCAGAGCGCCACGTTCCGCGCGAGCGACCTCAGCCCGGTCGTGCTTCACGACAACCAGCTCTCAGTCCTTCAGCGGTACATGGTGTTCGAGCGATCCGCCGGCACTCCGTACGTCTGGGACATCGTTTCCTATAGCGCCGAGGAGGATATCGGCAATCTCCTCGTCCACTACGACATCACGGGCCTGCCCGTCGGAGTGCAACTGATCGACGTGTACCAGGTGAGGGCCATCCTGCAACCTCATCCGGAGAACGACGTCTACTATGTGCTGGACCAGGTCGGCGGCGGGGTGTATGAACTCGTTCCCGAGCCGGGCAGCGCTGTCCTGCTCGGCACGGCGATGGCTGCGCTGGTCGCGCGGCGCCGCCGGCGTCGATGACGTGACCCCCTTGGTCGGAGGTGCCACCTCGACCATACGATCATGGCCACGCAAGCGTGGCCATGCCACCCTGTCGCGCGCAATGCGCTCCGCCGCGGCGTGAGGGGTGTTCTGCGCCGCGAGTTCAGTCCTTGAGTACCAGCCCGACGTCGCGGGCGGCCCCGGCCTCGAACGGCAGGACGTAGACGGGCGCCTCGGAGAGCGTGACCTTCACCTTCCCGCCGGTCACGGTCGGCGACGACGTGTTGCTGAGCATGTCCACCATCGCCGCGCCGCCGCCCACGTCGAACTCCCGTTCGACCTGGCCCTCGCCGGTGTGCCAGGCCATGATGACCGGCTGACCGTCGAAGCCGGTGAACCGGTACGCCCAGACGCCGTCGGGCTCCTCCGAAATGATCTTCGCGTCCTTGCGCGGGTCGGGAACCAGGCGGATCATCACGCGGGTGGCCTTGGCCTGTTCGCGCCACTTGCCCGGGGCGGTGAAAAAGCCGAACGAGCGGCGCGTCTGGTCCGGCCCGTAGATGATGTCCTCGATGTACATGACCTGCACCTGCGTCGCGCCGTGCGCGCCGCTCAGGGCGTAGAGCCGCACGGTGAAACACGCCTGCTGTCGCTCGTCGCGGACATTGAGTTCCCGCGGGTACTCGATGGGGTAGCCCACCTCGGTGAACCAGATGGGCCGGCCCTGGAACTTCTGCTCCCTGGCGAGTTCGCGGATCATCTCGATTCCCTTGTCGACGCGGCCCTCGGGGTTCTTCGGCTGCGTGTAGGGGTGCGTGCCGACGCCGTCCCAGCATGCGGTGCCGACGGCCGCGTTCACGTCGCGGACGAACTTGCGCCAGCCGATGTACTTGAGCTTCTGCCACATGCCGTCGGGCGGGACGCCGCGCCCGGTGTAGGGGCAGCCGCCCGCGGTGTTGAACGCGATGATGTGGGCCCCGGGGTCGAGCTTGCGGATCTCCTCGCTCGCGGCTTTGAGAAGCTTCGCATAGAGCGCCGATCGCAGCAGGCCGCTCTCGCCAGGGTTCAGGAACTCGATGTTCGGCTCGTTCCATATCTGCCAGTAGCGGATGGGCAGTGGCTTGACGTCGGGGTTCTCTTTCCACAGCGTGCCGCCGGGGCCGTAGCGGCTGACGGCGTCGCGGCAGACTTCGCGGAACTTCGCGACGCCTTCATCGGGCGGCAAGGCTTTCTTGTGCGCCATGTCGTCCAGCATGAGCGTCGGCTGAAGGTGCACGCCGTTCTTCGCCGCAATCAGGGTGGCGCGGTCGGCGTGGTCGCGGCTGTGCCAACCGCCGGCGCGGAGCCAGCGGATGCCCACCTTCTGCACGTCGTCGGCATACTTCACGTAGCCGCTCGCCCAGCAGTACAGCGCGTAGAGCTGCGGGTCGTAGGGCAAGTCGGCCGCGGCGCGGCTCGACGTCGTCACGCAGCAGACGATGGCAGCCAGTGCGACAGACGCAGTCAGCTTCATTGTCGTGCCCTCCACACATGAATCGGCCACGGGCCCGCAACGGCAGGCGCCCCGACACGGCACGCCGTGCTCCTACAACGGCGAACGGCCGGGCGGACACCGTTCGACGCGCTCACGGCAAGCAAGGCCCGCCCCTACGAACGGCAAACGACAACGGCGTCCGCCTGCGGTGCAGGCGGCTTGTACCCCTCGACAGCTCGGGGCAGGCGGCAACGGCGCACGGCGGCACACGACGGCCGCCGTGGCACCCGGCCATGCCACCTGATCGGTCACCGCTCGATGACCAGTCGGCCGCAGTTGCGCACATCGTCCCAGTACCGGTAGTTCGGCTTGTGCGGGCACAGGAAGGCCTGCTTGGCCGCCCAGCCGGACCCCTTGATGTTCTGCGTCTTGTCCACGTCGCCCAGGAACAGCAGGAAGCCGATCGACCCGCCGACCTGCACCTTGAGGTCTGCCAGCGGGGCCGAGCCCTCGAAGACGTAGCCCTTGAGGGTCCGTCGGCAGGTGTACTCGAAGCCCGCGCGTCCCTTGCCGCTGGTGTCCTTGCCGTCGAACGGGAGGCTGATCGGCCAGGTGACGTCACTCTTCTTGCCGACCGGCGCGATCCAGTCGAGGTACGCCCCGTCGGTGCTCAGGCGCATCGTGCAACTGTCCGCCCGCTTGCACAGGGTCTTCCTGCGGTTCCAGTCCTCTTCGTATTGGGCGAGGACGGAGTCGCGGACCTCGATGCCGACGTAGAGCTTCGTGGCGTCGTGGCAGAAGCGCAGGCGGGCCGAGAGGTCGTCCGGGCCCGACCAACTGTTGGGGAAGTAGGTGTGGCCGGCCAGGTACTCCCCGCCCTCAGCACGGATGTCGGTCGAGTCTTTGGGCCAGTCGTCCAGACGGCCGTTCATCGGCGGGGCCTGGGTGACCCATGAAGCCCCCAACTTCGGCGGATCGAGAATGTCTTTCCGGAGCTGCATTTCGCCGATCAGGCCGGCGCCCATCTCCATCTCGGCGGCATACGCGCGGCGGGCGTCGAGCAGCTTGGTGGCCTGGGCGGCCGCGTCGAGGTAGACCGCCGGCGCCGCCTCCTGGTTCAGGCTTCCCACGGCCTTGTGGAGCTGCGCCAGCTTCTTGACGCGAGCGGTCACCCAGGCGACATACTCCCGGGGCGGCTTGCCGATGACGCGCGGCTCGGCCGACCCGTCGTCAACCTGCGTCACCAACTCGTACGGCGGCAGCGTCACGGCCTTGCCGTCCACGGTCACCTCGGACTCGAACGGGATGCGGCTGACCAGAGCGACATAGCGCCGGCCCTTCCAGGCCACCCAGCGGGCCTTGACGGTGTCGGTCCCCGCGACGTCGACGTCGGCCATCGCCACGGGCGGCAGCGAGCGGAACGCCTTGGCGAACCGCCGCCCGGACGACTCCCAGCCGAAGTACCGGTTGTTCCACGAGCCCGGGATGATGACCAACCGATCGCGATGGCCCAGGGTCCGCGTGAGCGGCGCCTGCGACAGCGGAGGCGGAGGGTTCATGTCCGGGGCCACCCAGTGCTTCTGGTACCAGAAGTTCACCTGCGGGTTCAGCCCGTACCAGCCCTCGTAGTGGGTGTTCCAGAGGTTCGCGTACGGCGTGGCCAGATGGTCGCTCCGCCGCTGGGAGCAGTCGAGGTCGTGGTAGATGAGCGACCGCGGCTGCTGGTCGTAGTTGCTGAAGATGCGGTTGTCGTCGGGCTGGTACTGCTCGTAGACCATCAGCCCCTTGATGGCCTTGAGGTCGGCCGGGTCGCGCCCCCAGCCTTTCCAGGCCTTGAGGGCCTGGTCGCCCAGCCAGTCGGACCACGATGCGCCGCTGGTTTCCCATCCGCTTATGACGTCGGAGCCGGTGGCCGCCGTCGTACCGTTGAAGTACTCCTGGTGCAGGTGCTCGCCGCCGACATAGGTGATGACCTGAAGGTCCGGGCGTTTGGCCTTGATGTGAGCGACCACGTCGGTCGCCACGCCCTTCTCGCGCAAGGTGTCGAGGAACTCGATGCCGTACATCCCGCCCAGGGCGATGCCCTTGAGGGACTTGAACTTGCCGTAGCGCTCCAGGAATTCGTCGAAGCCCTTGACCATCGCGGCGCGCAGCTCGTCCTGCGTCATGTCGGCGATCTTGCGGCCGCCGATCGAGGACGACGCCGACAGGTAGAACTGCGCCGTGAAGCTGAGATGGCCGCGCGCGTCCATGGCGGACAGAACCTCTTCCAGGTGGGTCCCCCGCAGGCCCCACGAGGGGATGGTGGCGTCGTCGCTGTGGGCGACACCCCAGGAAACCTCGTTGACGCCGACGTAGTCGAAGTAGTCGAGCATGTGCTCGACGGCCTTGGGGCTGCGCAGGCCGAAGTAGAGCCTCTGGGCAAGGTAGTAGCCCCGGGAGTTGTAGTGGCCGAGGCGGCGCGGATTCGCGGCGTCGGGCTCGTCGACCTGGAGCTTGGGCAGCCGGCCTTCGATGACGTAGACCCAGATTCGGCTCGCGGCGGCGGGGTGCCCGTAGCGGTGGAAGTTGCCCACGAGGGCGCAGGGCCACGCGTCCTGCGGCCACATGATGAAGGTGTGGTACTGCATCTTGCCGGTCACGGGGAACGGCTCGCCGGTGTAGACGCCGGTTTCGAGGCTCCAGTCGCTGTTGGCCCGGCCCGACAGGCCCGATTCGTGCGTCGAGAAGACCATCGTCCGGTCGGCGTCGTCCGGGTACTCCCAGATGATGAGGACGGGCTTGTCCTTGCCGGCCGCGCGGAACCGGTAGGCGAAGAACGCGTGGCGGTGCGCCGCCGTGATGCGGTACGTGCCCGCGGGCCCGGTGACGACGCTGCTGGTGCCCTGGTCCTTGAAGCCGTGCGGGTCCTTCGCGTCGGTACAGTCGATGAAGTCGACCAGGCGTGTCTTCAGGTCGAGCTTGAGGTCCACGGGCAGCTTCGGGGCCTTGGCCACGATGGCCTCGGCCTGCGCGTCGCTCAGCGGCTGCGGCGCCTCGGCCGCCCAAGCCACGCTGCCGCCCGACGCCAAGAACAGTACCACGAGGATCAGTGCAGCTCTCATGATTCACCTCCGCACCTGAAACGATGGAGTTGGCCATGGCCGGCCTGCGGCTGACCATGGCACGCGCCGCGTATGTTCCCGTAGGGGCACGGCCTGCCGTGCCCGCGAGCCCTTGCCGAAGTTTACCGTTCGGGCACGGCAGGCCGTGCCCCTACAGCCGCGATGCATTCGTCGGACCGCGCCTACTGTCCAAGTATCAGCTTGCCACAGTTCCGCACGTCCGCCCATATCACGTAGTTGGGCCGGTGCGGGAGCAACATGCTCAGCTTGCGGCCCCACGAGTGGCTCGATCGCGTCGGCTCGTCGTCGTCGTCCGAGACGGCGACGAGGAAGCCGACCGAGCCGCCCGGCTGGAGCTTCAGCTCGGCCAGCGGGGCCTTGCCCTCGGCCACATAGCCATCCGCCGTCCGACGGCAGGTGTACGTGAACCCGCCGCGGCCTGAGCCGCTCGTCTCGGCCTTGTCGCGCGGCAGCGTAATCGGCCAGCGGATCTCGGGGCTGGTCGGCACCTTCTCGCCGCGCCAGTCCAGGTACGCCGCAGTCGAGAGCCACACGCCGCAACTGTCGCGCTCCGTCAGCTCCTGGTCGCGGACGGCGATGCCGACGTAGAGGTTCGTGCCGTCGTGCGCCAGGCGCACCCGCACCGACGCGTCCTTCGGGCCGGTCCAGTTGTTCGGGAAATAGATGTGCCCCATGATGTCGGCGTCGCCGGAGGTCACGTCGCTCGAATCCCCTGGCCAGGCGTCCAGGTTGCCGTTCATGGGCGGCACCGTGCCGACGCGCGGGGCCTTCAACTGCGGCGGATCGAGGATGTCCTTCCGCAGCGCCATCTCGCTGACCAGGCCATAGCCGAGTTCCACGTTGGCCGCCCATGGCCGGCCATCCGCCAGGCAGTCCCGTGCCCGGCGCGCCGCGTGCGTGTACACTGCCGGAACGGCCTCGGCATTGAGCGCTCGGACCTCGGCACACAGGCCCTCGTACCGCGCGAGCCGCTGCTCAGTCCACGCGACATACTCCAGCACCACCCCCGCCGCGACATTCGGCTCGCCCGTCCCGCCGTCCGACAAGGCGGCCAAAGCGAACGGGGGGAGCGTCATCGCCTGACCGTTGACCATCACAGTCTGCCCGAACGGGATGCGGCTGACGATCGCGGTGTAGCGCTTGCCCTTGTACCGCGCGCCGTAGGCAACGGCGGTGTCGGAACCGTTGACGGTCAGCGGCTTCAGGTCCACCGGCGGCAGAGAGCGGAACGCCTTCGCCCAGCGGCGCATCGCCGCCACGTAGCCAAAGTGCTTCGCGGTCCAAGCCCCGGCGGAGATGGCCTGCCGGTCGCGCCGGGCCTCCAGCAGGGCGTACGGCATCATCGCCAGCGGGCCCGCGAAATTGAAGTCCGGCGCCGTCCAGTTCTTCGAGTACCAGAAGTTCACGTCTTTGTGGAACCCGATGTGGCCTTCGGTGAACGTGTCGAAGATGGCCCCGTACGGCGTGTCGGCGATGCGGGCCAGCTCCGTGCTGTGCAGCACGTCGTGGTAGATTCCCTGGCGCGGCTCCTGGGTGTAGAGGCCGTGCAGGCGATGGTCGTTCGGGTGTGTCATCTCGTAGACGTCGAGGCCGGGCGTCTTGCGCATGACCGCCGGATCGTGGTTCACGGCCTTGAGCGTCCGATGGACCGCCGAGGCCAGGTGCTCGGGCCACGGCGCTCC
>Ga0272441_10011566_pt1 | contig 13069 bp, 16 predicted proteins | sample SSMProp6N_FD_193582 | JGI IMG/M metagenome (GOLD analysis project Ga0272441, IMG submission 193582) | Marine sediment archaeal communities from Little Sippewissett salt marsh, Falmouth, MA, United States - SSM-Prop-6N | ecosystem: Environmental > Aquatic > Marine > Wetlands > Sediment ...
AACGGCTTTAGGGTCGCAGGTTATGACCGGGTGAGTTTCTTCCATATGACAGTCCTCGCAGAGAACTGCGCCTTTAAACAGGTAGCTGTTACCGTCTGAAAGTTTGCATCCGCAAATCTGGCATTTAGTTTTTCCAGGTTCAGTCATCCATCTTCACTCTTCCAGTTGCTACTGCACCCACAAAATGGGTGTTCAACCTTAAAATGATTTTTAGAAGCGCCTCAAACGGTATTAAGCTTCAGTGAATCTTGAATGGGCGCAGATTTTGTGTGGCTTGCGCTGTTTTCTGGTGTTGAAGTGGATTGGTAATTCATAAAATCTAATAAAGCAAGTGTTCAAGGTAAAAAACATGTGCATCTTACCGAACTTTGAAGCGGCAGACCTTGAAACGCTTAAGCAAAACGCGAGAAAAAGAATAAAGAAAGCCGAAACAGTGGAAATTATAGTCCCTGAACAGCCATTAGAGAACCCGATTTGACGGATGTTTTCTGAGAATCAAATAAGTCTTTATGTTTTAGGCTTAACCTGTACAACAGTTTGTCTAAAAAAGGGACAGGTTTTTATGTGTCACCCATGAAACTGCACTACAGAGCTACACTAACCCCTTTTCGTTTTCTTCGTCTATCCGTTTAACTGCTTCGTGCAGCTTTCTTAGTTTTTGTGGATTTGCAGTGTCAACAAACGTGTATATGTCTCTTTTTTCTCTGATTTCTTGCAGTCTTTTCTTTCTGCTCTTGGGAACTGTGTAGATCGGGTAGACTCGCCAGTACATTTTAAACATCAATGCTTTTGGGTCAATGGTTTTTTGGACAAGGCCTTCATCCACCAGTTCTTTCAGGTAGTTGGAGAGTTTCTGTCTTGAAATGTGTTTTTCTGAGCCGTTTTCAACGAATTTTTTCAGAAGGTGATGCCATCTTGTTTTTCCCTTTTCATCTATGAATAAGGCGACATCATATTTGGTAAAATGTATGTGTCTCAATTTTAGACTTAATCCTCATATAGACTTAGTCCACAAGTTAGACTTAACCTTTTCGGTTCCAGCTTTGGTTTCTAATCCATCTCCGCCTGATCCTGCTTTTCCTTCCCGTTGGACAAGTCTCAAATAGTTTTTCAGTATACTGCTAAGCCATGTCTAATCCTGAAGCGGTAAACGGCGACGAGAAAAGAGGGTTAACGCCCATTCTGTTGTTCTTCTTGCTTACTTTTGTGATATCGTGGGGTTGGGCGTTTGTAGTTTTCTTTCTTCCAGATGTTTATTACGCGCAAAGTTACGCGAGCGTCGTCGGCGTTTTAGCTACGTTGTTCGTGTCGATTCAGGCTTTCGGACCGACAATATCTGCTTTGGTTGTAACAGGGTATTTCGAAGGAAACGGGTTTAAACAGTTTTCTGAAAGCTTGATTAAATTCAAAGTCAAGTATTATTGGTATTTGCTGGTTTTCCTGCTTCCAATTTTCGTGTATTCCCTGCCTGTAGCTTTCAATCTGGCACTGGGTAATCCTTCAAATCACGATTACTTCAACGTAAGTTTATGGGGCATCACATTCGCCGCCGTCATTTCCAACGTTTTCTTTGCAGCATTAGCTGAAGAGCCTGGCTGGAGAGGATACGCCCTTCCAAAAATGAACCAACACTTCAGACCCATCATTTCAGGAGTAATCATAGGCGTTATCTGGGCTTTTTGGCACTTGCTATTCTACGTTTTTGGCAGCAGAGACTGGAGTACTTTCCCGCAATTCGTGTTTACAGTGACCGTTATCTCTTGCATTTACACGTGGATTTACCTGAAAACAAAGAGCATTCCGCTGATGGTGATCTTTCATGTTATGCATAACCTTTCCAACACCGTTTTCATTAATTATCACAACCCCCTTTGGGGCGGCATCATATACTTTGCTGTCTTAATCGTTATACTGCTCTGTGACTCTGCGACTTTGCTGAAGAAAACCAAACCTTAAAACCTAGTTACTTTAAAGGCGGCGCGGGAATTTGAAAATCAAGTGTCTTCCTCATTTTAAACTCACATCAAAACCATCAGGCACTACATTTTCACAATAATATTTGCGTATTCTGAACATTTGTCCAAACTGAAAAAAGAAGGGTAAAAGCAAGTACTATTTGTCAAGTATGCTGCTAAACATTAAAAAGGGGTACTCCGTATAGTACCGTTGTGATTTGATTTGTTTGAGAAGGTTTCTGAGAAAGTATTGACGGATAACACGATAGATATAGATTTAACCCTTCGTGTTGCTAATAAAGTTACGGATTTTTTAGATAAAAACTTGGAAAAACCGTCTGAACGGTACATGGTGGCGCGGCTTGTCTCCATTTTGTACGAGGAAACAAAGGATTACTCGTTAGAGCCAGAATTCGAGTCTAAAATCCGGGAGCTTGCCCAGCAAAAACCAAAGAAAGCCGATTGAGGACTAACACACTTCACGCTCCATCAAGTGTAGTTACATAAGCTTAAACTAAAAATCTGGGCTTTAACATGGAAAGACCCGGAAAAACTCCTGCTTTTAAAGGTCGGTTCCTCGGCGTTGCTATTCTGGTAGCTGTCCAATTCAGCATTGGAGTCATCCACGTGATTTTCGGGTTCGCCCTGCTTTCAGGCAGCTTTTCCGTTGCTGCCCTCTCGGTGACGCCACTGGTTTACAGCATTTACACTTCAGCCTATGGATTGTTGACTTTGCTGTTCACCTATTTGGTTTGGGTGGGCAAGCGTTTAGGCTGGATTGGCACCGTAGCCGTCTCTTTATTCGTGATTCTCGCTGATACACTAACAGTACTAGACTTGCTCAACGTTCTAGGTATTCCCAAGTTTGCAGCCGTCGGCGAAATCCCCTTCAGCACCATAGTCTTAGGATACCTTCTCCAACCCCACGTTAAAGCAAAATACAACATCTAACACGTAAACACTGGTTTTTCCATCTGTTTGGGATTAAAAATTAATGATTCGTCGATTTTTTATGGGGCGTCGTCTGAAGTTTCAGGAGCAACTCCAGCGCTGGCTTTTGATGTCTGTATTAGCTCCAGTTCCCCAGTATCAGCCCACAAATAGACGCGCACACCAGTAACGAAGCCAGGGTAAAATTTATCGAGAGGAATGAGTAGCTCCCAAAGCGGATAGAGCAAATTACCTGTTTTCACAGTCATATACAGACTCGCTGAGGGTGAAATATCCTCATTGACTGTCAAGTTGCCGATAGACCTGTTTCCGAACATGTACGAATAGGCTGCTACATGCTCTTTAGCGATGCTTATTGCTTGCTCTTTGGAAATTTTGACTTCTGAACTTCCGACGACACAGCTGTTCCAATTATCTGAGAATTGCTCAAAAACACCATTGTTCAACATTAGCGTTATCCTTGTAAACCTGTTGTGTATTCCGTTGGGTGTGTACATCCACTGAAAAGTCACAAAATCTTCCCCAACCGGACTGGGTTCCACTTTAAGCCTCAAGTCATTAACAGTTACGGTCATATTCTTCAGTTCGGTGACGTTTTGAAGTATTTCCCTCAGCGGCGTAAGATACGAATCGCCTGCAAAGGTTTGGTATCTTTCCATGAAGCCTTTCGCTGCATCAAGTCTATCAGTAGCTGATTGGGTAAGGAGTATAGGGCCTCGCGAATCCATCCGTATGCTAAGCTTAGTATTACCGGTGAAAAAAAACTGTGCAGTAATTTGACTTCCTCCGTGCACCAAATCATACTCTACGTCTCCAGCAGCTAAGACATTGTACGATTTCAATTCTACTTGGTATTTCGCCAAATCCAGCCCAACAACGTCCGCCAAGAAATTCAACGCTTTCTCTTGATTTGTCAACTCTGCATAGTACATGAACTGCGGCGCCAGCAGAATTATATGTAAAGAAAGCAATGCAAGAATCAATCCCACACAAAACTTCTTTGACAAGTGCATTTCTTACAATCGCATGTTTTGTGTAACTGGTAAATAAATTCTTCCGTCGCACCAAGCAGCAGCATTAAAATTTCATCCAACCATAGAGATAAACACGCAACAACAGCAACAAAAGAAACAAAAGAAGAAAGTGAATTAATATGCATTAGAAGCCCTTGAGAAAATGAAGGAAGAAAATCAAAGATGCGTATGGTCAGCATTCTGCCTTGGCTTTTGTTAGTTTTGCTCTTTCTATTTTCAGGCTTGAATGCCGCATATGTTTCAGTCCCAGACGAATATGGTTTTTATGTCTCAACTAAAACTTGGGATGGAGCTGACCATGTTTACATAGTCTCTCAAGAAATCTATCCCAGCATTAGCTATTACGTTGCGCTTAGAACTTTCTGGAGGGAAAACACCCTTTTAATGGTGGTTGAAGGGGTTCGTCCACCAACTGGCGGATCGTTTTTGATGCTCGGGCCTGCAAGTACATGGATATCGAGGTTCGACGAACTGACCGACGGCACTTATAATATCGTTTCAGTGTGGGATGGCGGGGCAAAATACTATCTTGTTACAAAACAGAATGTAAACATTGAAGTAACGGATGTTAATGGCTCATTCTCGGATGTTTTCGTATGTAATATTCTGTTTTTAACACCTTGGCTCAGTTTACTTGTGTGTCTTGGTTTATTCGTGGTTTATCGATTTAGGGCACAATTCGTTACTCTTGGAAAAAGGATTATTGGAAGAATTATTTCCACTTCAGTCAAGAAAGAGAACCTCGAGTCCTTGAATAAGGCAAGAATAGCTATGCCGTTACTGGTGGTTGGATATGGTGTATTTTACGCTTTTTTAGCCATAACACAAATTTTTTTTTAACCATACAGGTGTTATTTGGGCCATTTATCGCCTCTTCATAAGTGCAAGTATCATTTACTTAGGTTGGCTGTTCTATGGAATAGTCAAAGCAAAACGCAGCAGCAGCATTAAAAATTAATGCCTTCTGAGTAAATGACGCGAAAGCCTTACGTCAGGCCAAACGGGAAAATGCAGGTGCTGCACCAAGAGGTGTGGTTGTTTCTTATTGTTTTCTAAGAAGAACTTCGATAGAAAACGGAATCTTGGGAATCCTGTAAATGAATGGGAAGGGCGCATAGTATCTTTTTTCGATGACGTTCAGGTTGTTTTTTCTGATGATTCTTGTCAATTCTTTTTCTGTTAAAACAGAGATGTGTGTCTTGTCTTTATCCAGAAAACCAAAATACCGTCTGGGCCAATCATCAAGCGGTGTTGACACAATCAAGTAACCACCCTTTTTAAGTTTCGGCACTATTTTCTCAAAGCTCTTTTCAAAGTCCTTTGTATGTTCCAGAACGTCTATGGCGGTGATGCAAGCGAAACTGTTGTCAGGGTATGGAAGGGGGTCTTCCAAGCTGTGAATCTTTAAACTCGCTTCTGGCACTACCTGTTTTGCTTTTTCAATAGCAAACTCTGAGATGTCAAAACCATGTAATTCGTCGAAAAATGAAGAAAACTCTTTCAAGAGAAAACCAAAGGCACATCCAACATCTAATACGTTATTAACTCTGATGTTGTGTTTTCTTACAAAATACAGTATTCCCGAAAAAAGTTTGGATGGGGTTAATTTCTCGTAATTTAGATAATTTGATTCGCTTAATCCGTAGAAGTAGCTTCTGCCAAAGTCTTTGGTCATGACCAGTTAGAGTGTCGTTAGTTATTTAAAAATAAATCTAAACTAAAATCGTGTTTGATAATATTGAGTCTTGTTCATGAATTCCGGTTTATTCGTTTTGTGAGCAAAATACGCGTGCAAACTACTTTGCAACGCAAAGCTTTATATCCCGCAAAGCAGACTATATACTCTGGTGAAAACAGTGACAAAACAGAACACCCTCAGAGACATCGAGAAAAAAACATACATGTCCTACCACCAAGACGGCTTACTAGACATAATCATCGGCCTATACGCGCTGACATTCGGCTTAGGAATAATCATGGACCAACTATGGGAACTCAACTTCTTCACCATACTACCCGGCATTCTAATCGCAATAGTGCTGCCCATCTGGATCGTAGCAAAAAGAAAAATAACCATGCCCAGAATCGGATACGTCAACATCGGAAGAAAAGGTTCAAACAAGCTCTTCGCCCTCTTAACAGGCTTGTCAGTGGCGGGTTTAGGCGTTTTCTTCCTGTTCACTATGGCAACAGCTCAAAACGGCAGACCAGAATGGATTGAGACAATCTTGTTTCAATACGGCATGATCTGGGTAGGCTTAGGCGCAGCAGTCATAGGAAGCCTGTTCGCGTACACCATGGGGCTGAAACGGCTTCACGGCTACGGATTGCTAACGCTTGCCTTGTTCGCAGTCGGCTACTTCCTCAACTTCCCCTTCCAATACCTCCTGCTACTCATAGGCAGCGTAATCATAGCAAGCGGCGTGGTCCTACTGGTGCAGTTCATACACAAGTGTCCTGTGCAGAAAGGTGCCCCAGACAATGCCGCCCAGTAACGAAGGCATACAAAACATTGACAGGCTAATACATGAGCCCTCCAGGCTAACGATAATGATGCACTTGTACGTGGTTGAAAGCGCCGACTTCCAGTTTCTCCAACACCAGACAGGAATGACGCCTGGCAACCTGTCCTCGCACCTGCGGAAGCTGGAAGACGCCGGGTACGTTGAGGTGACAAAAGAGTTTGTGGACAGAACACCGCACACAGCGTTGAAGCTGACAAAGAAGGGCAGGGAAGCCTTCAAAGAGTACCGAAGAAACGTGAAACGGTTCATCGACAAGTTACCCGAGTAAACGGCTCGGAGCGCAAAACAATTTGGTAGTCTTCTATTTAGCAGCAAAATCTCTCGAGTTTCTCAATAAAAAATAGGGTTTTAAAGAAGCGTAGTCTGGACATCAGTCAATACGTTTCTACGGCTCACCTACCAGGCATGTCTTAGCGCGTGCACTAACAAACAACTATCATTGTAAGCATTTTATAGAGTCAATGAAGAACTCGCAGTTTTCAAAAATGGGCCTCGAAAACTAAATAAATTGACGTGTGAACAGTGTTTCCACTGTGGCTATCCTAATATAGTCGGCTACGTACTACGTATTGACTATTAGAGTTCTTTAGAGGAAGAGTCGGATCGGTTAAACGCGCAGATCGGGTTTGCTTGGTATTTCCTTTTTCTCCAGATTGTTCTAATTGGCAAATGTTCGGTGGAGATGGTTGAGATGGGACATAAGGAAATGAGTTTGTGTAACATCCAACAAGTCTCAGATGAATACGTGCCGCCCGTCGAATCAGAAAATTGCACCATATAGAAATTAAAACTTAATGGAAGGATGCGCAAAATGTTGTTGGGTTCTCGAACTTCAAAAAAAGTATGTTATCTTAGCACCTACCCTCCGAGGAAGTGTGGGATAGGTGTCTTTACCAAAGATTTGGTCGATGCCATGGATCTTTATAGTGATTCTGTTTCATCCACCGTGATTGCTGTAAATGAAAACAGGGCTTCTCACTGCTATGATGAACGAGTTAAATGGCAGATAAGGCATGACAGCGAAGAGGATTACATCAAGGTAGCCGAAGAAGTGAATTCTTCAGATATTGATGTAGTTAATATTCAACATGAGTTCGGCATTTTTGGCGGAGAATGGGGTAGTCATGTTCTTTCTTTTCTCGATACGCTGAGGAAGCCAGTGGTAACAACTCTGCATACGTTGCAGCCGGACCTTGACCCGCAGGGGCAAAGAGTTCTGAAGGAAATTCTATCTCGAAGCAACGCGATTGTAGTCATGACTAACATAGCAATAGGACTTTTAGCACAGCTCGGAATTCATTTTGAAAAAATTAATGTTATACCCCATGGTTGCCCAGACATACCTTTCGTTTCCAGCGACTACGTCAAACCCTCAATAGGTTTAAAGGACCGAACGGTATTGTGCACTTTTGGGTTAATAAGTAGAGGCAAAGGCATAGAGTACGCAATTCAAGCACTTCCCCAGATTGTAGCCAAGCATCCAGAAGTTATTTACTTGATTATTGGGGAAACTCATCCTATGGTAAAGAGGATTGAAGGAGAGAAATACCGTAGGATGCTCTTTGAGCAGGTTAAAGAACTTGGGCTTAAGAATCACGTTGTATTCCAGAATCGCTTTCTAAGCAAAATGGAATTAATCAGATACCTTCAAGCCACAGACATTTACATAACTCCCTACCCTGGCGCGAATCAGATAAGCAGTGGAACACTGATTAATGCCCTCGCAGCCGGAAGAGCTGTGGTATCTACTCCCTATCTCCATGCCCAAGCGGTTTTGAACAATGGGCGAGGGGTTTTATGTGATTTCAAGAATTCAGCTTCAATAGCTGATGCGATGGAAACCCTCCTATCCAATGAAAACTTGAAAAAGGATACTGAGACAAAAGCCTATGAATACAGTCGAAGTTTCATTTGGTCCAGAGTTGCCAAAAAATACGCCGATTTGTTTAATCTAATTTCAGAGCATAAAGCAGAGGCATATCCAATTGAAGTTACCGCCCGTGAAGCTTGACTTTATCCGTTCTCTAACGGATGATACCGGTCTACTTCAGCATGCAAAATTCGGGACCCCACGGCGAGAGGAGGGTTACACAACAGATGACAACGCGCGGGCCCTCATCGCTTTAGCAAAATATTTCCAGGCAAAGGGTAGTTCTGAAATCGTTGATAGATTGATAGATACCTATCTGAGTTTTGTTTTGCACATGCAAAAAAAGGATGGCAAAATGCACAACTTCCTCAGCTATGATAGACGGTTCATGGACTATGAAGCCTCAGAAGACTGCATGGGACGGACACTCTGGTCCTGCGGCTTCGTTATAGCCAGCAATCTATCCTCCGAGAAACGTCTAATTGGAAAAGAGATTTTTGACAAATTACTTCCCTGGGCTTTCTTCTTTAAATCGCCAAGGTCAAACGCCTTCGCAATAATGGGGCTAAAATATTACCAAAAGGCTTACCCGGAAGACCTAAACTTGAAGAAAAGCATTAGGGAATTTGTGGAAAAGCTTCTAGGACATTACAAAGCTGAACATTCCAAAGATTGGCGTTGGTTTGAATCTTATCTTACCTACTCGAACGGTAGATTGCCTCAGGCCCTATTTGAGGCACATCAAAAAATGGCATATCCGCATTCGTTACAGACTGCCAAAGAATCAATAGATTTTCTGCTGGAAGTGCAAATGGTCAATGGCACGTTCGTACCTATCGGCAATCGTGGATGGTACAAAAAAGGCGAGAAGAGAGCAATGTATGATCAACAATCGGTAGAAGCCGCCGTCATGACGGAAGCCGCTATATCCGCTTTTCGTGAAACAGGCGACACCAATTACAAATTGGCAGCTCTAGCAATTTTCAATTGGTTTCTTGGAAAAAACACCCTAAAACTGGCGGTCTATAATTCAGACACTGGTGGCTGCTATGACGGGATAACCCCAAAGGGCTTAAATCTCAACATGGGTGCAGAAGCTATCGTTTGTTACTTGTCAGCTGCACTAGAGGTCCAGTCGATGGAACACCACCCCATAACTGCAGTAGCTTCACACGTGTAGACGTTCCACTAGAGTTAATAAATTCTGGAAATACCTGATTACCAAACTTATTTGGGGTTTGCAAGCCACTTGTTGAAGCACTTGTTGAAGATTACTTCACAAAGCCTAAATACGTTGCCGAATAGACACAAACGCAGACTAAGTGACAAATCATCAAGTTTGATTGGAGGAGATAAAACATGCTTATGGTAAGACATGTAATGCTCAGAACCGTCGTCACGACAGACCCTGAAACTTCTATAAGGGCAGCCATAGAGACGTTGCACAAGAAACACATCGGCTCGTTGGTAATAACTGATAGCGATCAGAAATGCATTGGTATATTTACCGAGAGGGATGTGCTTAGAGTAGTAGCTCAGGGCGTTAATTTTGATATTCCAATCGAGGAAGTAATGACAAGCAACGTTATTACAATCGGAGAAGACGCTTCGCTTGAAGAAGCTAGGCGGTTGATAGTAGAACATGCGGTTAGGCACTTGCCCGTTGTTAACAGCCAAGGGAACTTGGTTGGTTTGCTTTCAGTCAGAAAATTACTCGATGAATTATTTGGATTACAGTCTTCGAAATACTGCTAGGAAACGCTGCTAATGAAACGTTATGCTGGTAATCCCATTCTTCAGCCGAGAGTTGAAAACCAATGGGAGTCAAAACTGGTTTTTAACGCTGCAGCTATTCTCCTTGATAAACAGATTCATATACTCTACAGGGCGGTTGGAAATGATGGTGTTTCCAGGATAGGATATGCCGCCACATCAGACGGGTACACAATCACAGATCGTTCATCAACTCCGATTTTTGAACCCAATAGTGAAGCAGAACACAGCGGGTGCGAGGATCCACGGCTTTCCATTTTCGGAGAAAAGATAGTAATGGCTTACACCGCTCTATCAGAACATGACCATGGACAACTCTACCAAATCTCTTTAACTTCTATCGCAGTCGAAAACTTTCTAAACAAATCTTGGAAATGGAACGCGCGTTTGCTGCCTTTTAGAGGCATAAGAAACAAGGACGCTGTGCTTTTTCCTAGAAAAATTAACGGTAAATACGTTATGTTTCATCGTTTTGAACCTGATCTCTGCGTGGCTTACTCCGACGACCTTGAGCGATGGTATGACATCAAATCTGTTTTCAGACCGAGACTTAAGAGTTGGGACAGCTGGAAAGTCGGTGCAGCCGGTCCGCCAATCGAACTTAATGAAGGCTGGCTAATGATTTATCATGGCGTGAGTTTCGAAAAAGTCTATTCTCTTGGTGTAGCATTGCTTGACAAGAACGAGCCTGAAACGGTGTTGCATCGCTCTGAAGTGCCTATACTGTTTCCAGTTGAGGATTATGAACGCTTCGGAAAAGTGCCGAACGTGGTATTTAGCTGTGGCAATGTTGTCCTCGATGACAAAGTACTAGTTTACTATGGGGCTTGCGATAACGTTTTGTGTGTAGCAACTTACGATTTGGCTGAATTGCTACCTAAAAAATAGAAGGTAAGTGCAAATTCTGTTTTTCTAAGGTTTTTTGGAAATTGATAGCATTTCGGTAGCTTTTTCCATCAAATAAACGTCATAAAAATTTTTACACATACTATTTCTCTGTTTTTCGGGAATACTGTTTTTATACGCGCGTGGCTTTGCTTAGAGGAAAAGGATGCTTCACGTTGACTGTTATTGTTGATGACGCGGGCAGCGGCGACTTGCTTTTCGGCGTGGTTATAGGTGCCTACCGCGAGGAAACTGGCGAGTTCAAGTACGACCTTATAGACGTCCGGTTTTACCAAGAAATTTTCTGCCAGAAAGAGTATTGGCAGGAGGCTTCGCGTGTTACGGCTCAGCTGCTGGAAAAGTTGAAGTTGAAGCCTGACGAGGAAGTTCATGTTTGCCAAGGCAACATTTTTGATGTGGCTGTAGCGGACCTGCAGAAAGCCCATGGCGAAGACCTTGTTGTTCGCGTGAGGGTGACTGGTGAAGCGCAGCGGCTGGTGGAGATCTCTTACTTGGATGAAATTAGAAACTTGGGTTACGAGCCTTTGCCTGAACGTGAGGATAAGCGGGCGAAAAGCTTCTTCCACATGATGAGGTGGCTTAAGGCGCACCCGGACATGCTTGGGTACGCGAAGACGGGGTGGCCTCGGCTGAAGCGGTACCGTCTTTTCAAGGAGCCGCAGCCGGAAGAGTTGTATGAGGCGGTGTGCAGTGAATGCGGTAGCTCCTGTGAAGTGCCTTTCAAGCCTGAGCCTGACCGTCCTGTCTATTGTCTGGCGTGCTGGAAGAAACGGAAGCCTCGTCTTAATAAGAGCCGTAGAAAGAGCGTTAGAAACGCGCGTTGAGGGCGCGTTTTTACCTGTTTTCTGTCTTGGCTGTCTTGTTTTTCACGGTTGTTTTTGGGTTTTTGGGTTTTTGTCTGGTTTGTGTTGGTTTGGGGTTGTGTTGTCTGGTTGGGGTGTTTGGGGGGTGTTGCGTGGGTTGTTTTGGCAGCGAAAATGTTTTAAGTGTTTATGGTACATGGTGCGGTAATAGAGCTGTTTAAGTATGGGTCAGGTTGATGAGCCGAGGAAGCTGGGGAAGGGCGAGCTTTACAAGTGTCCGTTTCCGCATGTGCATCCGAAGCATAAGCAGTCGTTTTTCAAGGATTTTGACTCTCACTTCCGAATTTTCGGGGGTAGAGACGACCATTTTGAGGTTGTGCAGTTGCATGAGCAGCTTGCTTGGGACGCGCGGCGCACGGCGTCTGAAAAGGGCAAACTCAGCGACGAGGATGCGCGGAACATTTCGTTGAAGGCTTGGCTGGACGCCATTAAACAGTGTACGGGCAAGCCGATTCAAATAGTAATTTCTAAGGGTAAAAAGTAAAAGAGCAGAAAGTAAAAAGTAAGAGAAAAAATGTGTTGGTTTATTGGACTGCTTCGACGCTTTGGATTTCTGGGACTTTCTGTTTGATGATGCGTTCGACGCCTTGTTTCAGCGTTAATGCGGACATGGGGCAGCCTACGCATGCTCCTCGCAACCTGACCTTCACCACGTTGCCTTCGATGGCTACGAGGTCTATGTCTCCGCCGTCAGCTTGAATCTGCGGCTTAATCTCTGCGAGAGCAGCCTCAACTCGTTTCTCAACTGTTTCACTCATACCTGTTTTTCACCACACCTTGAAGTTTAGATCCTAAACCAATACACACGCGAATAATCATAAAAGCGTTACCGTTGACCGCGTGGTTTGGTTTCCTGGTTTTCTCTGAGCAGTTTCTGGTGCTAGTTCGTTAATTTGCGGGGCATCAATTTTTAGTTGTTGCTGTAGTGGTTTTTTATGTTTCTTGTTTTGTGATTAGGTGTCCGCCGAATGCGGCGAGCCACATGAGTGCTGGGTAGATGATCATGCGTTCCATTCCGCCTGGGCCTAAGCCCATGTAGAATGTGCTGTCGTATGCGGTGGTGCTGGTTAGTGAGCCGCTTGCGACCATGCCTGCTGAGAAGAGTGCTAGTGCTGTGAGTGTCATGGCTCCGAGTGCTATGCTTATCTGGGCGAGTGGTTTTGGCAGGAGTTTGAATGAGGTTATGGCGGAT
>Ga0272441_10011567_pt1 | contig 13069 bp, 13 predicted proteins | sample SSMProp6N_FD_193582 | JGI IMG/M metagenome (GOLD analysis project Ga0272441, IMG submission 193582) | Marine sediment archaeal communities from Little Sippewissett salt marsh, Falmouth, MA, United States - SSM-Prop-6N | ecosystem: Environmental > Aquatic > Marine > Wetlands > Sediment ...
CGAACAGGACAATGGCATCCGACGGCGACTGTCCCAACCTCTGCGGCGGAGTCACCACCGATGGATGCGGACGCCCCAGATCGTGAACCGTATATCGCTCCTTCGCGGCAAAGCCCGCGACGCCCAGAACAAGAACGATCAGCAACAAGTAACCGGCGAACTTCGCCACCCTCGAGCTACACACCATGGCGTTCTCCTTTACCTCGATACGACTGAGAAACAGGGACTCCCGGCCACGCGCCGGAACCTGCGTCCGACATCTTACCGCGCGGGCCTGTCCCGTTCCACCCCCCACTTTCGCTACTGGAGGTACAGGGCGTGTGCCGTCTGAATCGTAGTATCAAGATGACGAGCCGGTCGCGCAGATGACCTCTTCGATCGCGCAGGCGAGGATGTAATCCGGCAGTTTCTGCAGGGCGGGCGCCATCCGGTAGCCGGAGATGATGCTTCGGTCGGGAAATGCACCTGCCAGCCCGATCAGTTCCGCCGCAAGGTGACGTATCGTTTCGTCCGCCATGTCCGGGCCGGCGAGGGAACGGGCGGCTGCGACAAGGTCTGCAAACTCGCCCTTACTGTCATACCAGTCGAGCTGGAACTCCAATTCCGCCGCCAACTGGGAGGGCACATGGCCGAAGGTGTACTGGACGCCTATCGGATTGTACGTCTCCAGGCGTTCGTCGAGGAAAGCCTCGCAGGCGTCACGGTAGGCGGTGCGCTTCTCCTCGTCCATGTCGGGGAAACGGCGTCGCTCGATTTCCGCAGACAACATCTCATCGATGCGCAAGAGAAGCTGAGCCCGACCGTCCACCATGCGCTCGTATAGCCGCTCGTAATATGCCTTCAGAAGCAAAGATGCCGGGCTCATTTGCCACCGATCACGGATAGGCCGCTCAGAAACATGAAAGCAAAGATACAACCGCCAGCCGGATTGTCAGGGCCCCAGACGCGCACGGGTCAACCACGTGCGCGGCGACGGTCGGCCATCGACCCGTTCCTATCGCATACGACGCCCGCAGGCACAGGGCCGATTCCACTCAAACCGCGGTTCCACGGTTCGTCTCACCAGTTCGCGTGGCAAGCAGCAGCGTCAGTCGCGCTGAAGAAGGTCTCCGACCTTCTCCAGAAGCAGGTCGGGCTTGACCGGCTTGTCGAGAAACTCCTCGACGGGCAGCCAATCCTCATCGCCGGCCACACTCTTGAAGTCCAGTCCCTTCTTCTGCTTGACCGCCGTGAGCATGAGAATGGGGATATCCTTGTACTCGGCATTGTGTTTGAGCTCGCGGGAAAGCTCGAATCCTTCCTGAGAGGTCCTCATCATCACGTCGAGGATAATCAGGTCCGGCCGGGCCTCCTTCAGCCGCACCATGCCCTGATCGCCATCCTGCGCACTGCGGACTTCGTAGCCCCTGTTTTCGAGAACCACCGTCATAGCTTCGATAATATCAGGATCGTCGTCGATGATCAGAATCCTGCCCTGTGTCATATGTCCTCCCTGGGCATCCGAAAAGTGTAGTCATCTTGCGATTCTCGACGCATCATGCGTCCAACTCCCGGCGAAGTATCGCCAGGTATTCATCTATTCTGGCCAACAGTGCCGGACTCAGCCCCAGACCCGGCTCGACACGCTCCGGCTGGACCCCGAAAATCACAATCTGCTCGGGGGCCTGACCGATCTGTCGGGCCATCGCAATGATCCGCAGAAGGTCCGCTTCGTGAAGCGATTGATGGGCGAGCACCTTCACGCTCTTAACGTCCTCGGGCGTAAAACGCCTGATCGCCCCCGCCTGATCGCCCATATAGGCGCAATCCACGAAGATGGCCTTCCGGCGGCCTGCCATGGAATGCAAAACGGACAGTCCGCCGGTCCCGGCATCGATGAAATCGACATCCTCGAGTTCCTCGCCGGATTCCGCGAGCCGCTCGATAAGGTAGACGCCGATCCCCTCATCCGCCATCAGCGGATTGCCAAGACCGAGCACTACCGTCGATTTCGGCATGGTCCGCTACCGAACGAACTTCACATCCAGCATATGCGTCGAGCAGGAAATGCACGGGTCATAGGACCGCACGAGCATCTCCAGCTTCAACCGGATCTGGTCCTCGGACTCATCGATGATCTGCGGCACGAGCGACTCGAAGTCCTCCTGGATACTCGCATGGTTCTGGTTCGTCGGGATGCAGATGTCCGCACCGACGCAGTTGCCCTTGCGGTCGAACTCGTACTCGTGGAACAGGATTCCGCGCGGGGCCTCGACGCAGCCGCTGGCCTTGCCGGCCTTGGGGCTGACGCTGACCGTCTCCGGCTTGATCCCCTTCGTCAGCAGCTCGTCGATCATTTCAATGCTGGTCTCCACGACGTGGACACACTCGACGAGTTGAGCCACACTGTTCATGTAGGGGTTGCAGCAACCCTTCTCGAGCGAGAACATCTTGGCCACCGCCTTGGCGGTCGGCGACAGGAGCTCCGCATTGACGTTGAAGCGAGCCAGTGCACCGACGGCGTATGAAGCCCGATGCCATTTCGTCCACTTGGCGGTGGACTGGTCGTTTACATACTCATTGGCCACGCTCTTCCAGTCATTGACCGCGACCGTGCCGTCGTAGTCCGTCGACGTGATTTCGCCGTGATAGAAGGTGTACGTCGGCGGGTTGTCCTGCTTCAATGCGACGTATTCCGTCTGACGCTGGAAGTCCGGAATGTTGCCTGCCACCGAAAGCACGACGTCGGCAACGACCTTGAGGTCGGCCATGCCCTTCTTGAGCCGGCCCTGCAACTCGCGAAGCTGCTTCTCGGTGGGGAACTTCGTCAGGCCACCCGGTTTCAGAGTCACGGGATGTGTGGTTCGCCCGGCAATCAGGTCCGACCACTCATTGGCCAGCCGATGCAGGCCGATGATGGTTTTGACCGCATCCGGGGCCACTCCCACCAACGGTACGACAGACGGCGCGCCGAAGAAATCCGGGGCCGCCAGGTAACCGACGTGCAGGACGTGGCTCTGCAACTGCTCCGAGTAGTGCATGAGGATACGGACCTTGTCGGCCTGCTCGGAGACCTCGATCCCCATCGCGTTCTCCACCGCCTTCGTCGAGGCGAGTGAGTGCGTGATCGAGCAAATTCCGCAGATACGACTGACGATGGTCTGAATATCCTCGTAGCTGCGCCCCCGGACCATCGCTTCGAAGAAGCGCGGAGCCTCGGGCACCTGCCATTCCAACTTCTCGACTTTTCCGTTCGTGGCATTGAGCACGATGTTGCCGTGCCCTTCCACACGGGTCACGTGATGTACATTGATACTGACTGTGCCTTTACTCATAGATCGTAGGCTCCTGCTTGCTTCCAAAGAGAACCATTTTCGTTTTCAAATCATCCACGTTCAGGCCGAACCGATTGATGACTTCTTTGGCCGCCTCAACGTTCGGGTCGCCAACGTAGCCCCGGCAGCCGAAGCAGCGGAACCCATTCGACGGGCAACGCGCTCCGCAGCCGGCGCGAACGATGGGACCGAGACATACCTGGCCGTATTCCCACAGGCACGGATTGCCGTTGGCCTTGCACTCCACACAGACGGGGTAGTCGGGAATCTCGGGCTTCTTGCCCATCAGCAAGGACCGCACGATATACGTGAATTCCTTCCTGTCGATGGGGCAGCCGTGGACGCAGTAATCGACATCGACAACCTCATCGACGGCCTTGGTCAGGCCCGTGTGCAGGTGGGGCTTGCTCGCGGCCTTGCCATAGACGCACTTTTTCACCTCGTCGAGGTCGTCGAAATTGTTCTTGAGCTTGTTGACGCCACCGATCGTCGCGCAGGCGCCGAGGGCGATCAGGATCTTGGCCCGGCTGCGGATCAGCTTAAGCCTTTCCTCATCTTCCAGGCGGGTGATCGACCCTTCGATGATGGCAATGTCATACTCGTCGCTCTTTTCACTCCTTGCCTCGCGCCACTCTACGACGTCAGCGACACCGAGCAGATCGAGAATCTCCTCCTCCAGGTTGACGATCTGGAGCTGGCATCCTTCGCAGCAGGCAAAATCGAATATCGCAATCTTGGGTTTCGCCATTGTTAAATCGCCTCCGGCAGTGAAGCCAAATCGGAATATCGGAACACCGGGCCGTCCACACAGACATATACGTCATTGATCTGGCAATGCCCGCATTTACCGACGCCGCATTTCATTTTTCGTTCGAGATTCAGGAAAATGTTGTTGTGAGGCACGTCGTTCTCTTCGAGCGCCATGAGCACGAACTTGTACATGATCGGCGGGCCACAAACGAGAATCTTCGCCGATTTCAAGTCCGTCTCGACCTTGGAGACCAGTTTGGTCACCACGCCGACGTTGCCGTTCCATGACTCGTGCGGCTCGTCGAGCGTTTCAAGCATCTGCACGTCGCTTCGCTTGCTCCAGGCCTCGATCTCCGAGGCAAACAACCGCTGGTCGTAACACTTCGTCCCCTGGAGGATGGCCACGTCGCCGTAGTCATCCCGGTTGTCGAGCACATAATTGATGAACGACCGCTGCGGGACCAGGCCGATGCCGCCGCAGATAAAGATCACGTTCTTGCCCTTCGCTTCCTCGACCGGGTAGATGCCCTTGCCGAGCGGACCGCGAATCCCCAGCTTCGAGCCCTTCTGGAGATTGTGAATGGCGCCGCTGACGTTGCCGATCTTGCGGATCACCAACTCGAAACCGTTCTTCTGGGTGGGCGACGAACTGATCGTGATCGGGGCCTCGCCGATGCCGGCCACCGAAACCTCCACGAATTGGCCGGGGATGAAGTCGAACTGGCCGTCATCCATTAAGAGCCGCAGATACTTCTCGGTCGCGTTCATCTGGCTGATGTCCTCGACCGTCGCCAACTGGGGCAGGTAAATGTCCTTCTTTTCAGCACAACATTGACACATCAGTCAAGCTCCTTTGCACAGGGAAAGCCTTCTACTTCCATACGCGATTAACCAATCCCCAGATCGTCGATCAGGCGGTTGTATACACTCACGGGGTTCGCGATATCCGGCAGGCAAGCGGCGACGCAGCGCCCGCAGCCCACGCAGGCAATCTGGCCACCGATCTTCTTGGGCACGTAGGAAGCCTTGCGGTACAGCCGGTGGCGGAACCGGTCGGCACGGGCTTTGCGAAACTCATGATCCGGCGCGACCTTCGTAAAGCCGTTGAGCAGGCAACCGTCCCACGCCCGCATTCGCTGGCCCGTTCCGAGGTCCCAGTTCACGTCGTCCTGGACGTTGAAACAGTAACAGGTGGGGCACACTTGATTGCAGGAACCGCAAGAGAAGCACGTCTTTGCCCTCTCTTCCCACACAGGGTGGTCGTAGGCCTTCGCCAGCAGCTTCGGCAGGTAGGCCGGATCGCACTTGAGCTCATGCTTGTTCAGCGACCGCTTGTTGTGAGCCCACACGTCTTCGCGCTTCTTCAATGCCTCCGGATCGGCGGCGACGGCCCCCTTGGCCTTCTCCAGCAGGTCCCGGCCCTTCTGCGTGGCCGCCTCCGCCACGTAGCTGTCGCCGATGTCCGTCAGCAGGATATCATAGCCGTCCTTGACCACGGCCGTATCCATAGAGGAGGCAAATACGTTGTCGGAGGCCCTGACCACGTCGCAGGCAATGATCGTCGCGTTGTTCCGTCGGGTCATGTAGTGCGTGTCGTAATTGTCCTGCTGGAACAACTCATCCATCTGGTTGATGGCAATCATATCGTACGGATGCACGCCGAGCAGAACGAACGCCTGTTCGTCATGCTGCGATTCGTATGCCCCGCCGACCTTGTACGTCAGGAGAACCTCTTCCGGCGGCAGAAAATACTTCTTGGGCGGCTGGAGCGTTACGTCGTAATCCAGCCTGAGATCCTTGGCCGAGTCCAGGGGCGCGAAATCGAACCGGTCCCCCTTGGCCTGAACCCCGATGACATGCTCCGTCTGGATCAGGGCGTCGACAAAGCTCTCGAAATCATTCTTCGTTATCTTCTTCACACTCATGGGACAATCCCGGCTCCAAAAATCTCGAAAACTGTTCCTTCACGTCACGACATTCACTACTGCGAAAGCTTGCCCGCTTTGGGCGGCTCACTCGATCCCCCTACCGGCATATAGTACGGCAGGCGGGCGAGTTCCATGGCGATATCCAGGGTGATCACCTTGACTCGTTTGGGAGCAAGCACCTTGCACGGGGCAAAGTTCAAGACCCCCCGGATTCCGGCTTCCACCAGCTTGTCAACCGTCTCTTGCGCCGCCGTTCCCGGCACCGCGACGACCGCCAGACTGATGCCCCGCCGGGCCAAGGTCTCGATCCGAGCGAAATCCTCGATCTTGACACCCCCCAGGGTCTTACCGATCTTCTTCGGATCGACCTCGAAGGCCGCCACAATATCCAATCCGTACGCGGCAAAACCCGGATACGCCAACAAAGCGGAGCCCAAATCCCCCACGCCCACCAGGGCGGCCTTGCGGATGATGTCCAGCCGCAGGATCTTCTTGATCTCCCGGGCAAGCTTCACAATGTTGTATCCCACGCCGCGGGTGCCGAAATCCCCGAAATAGGAGAAGTCTTTGCGAATCTGCCACGAATTCACACCCACGAAGTCGGCCAGTGATCTGCTGGATATGTGCTCCATGCCCTGGTTGGCCGAAATCATCAGACCTCGCAGGTAGATAGGCAACCGGCGTACGGTTTCATCAGGAATTCTGTGATACCTCATATCGGAAACTACGAATCGTTCGTGCTTGTGTTCACAATCACAAGATAGAACGCGATACTATACGCGGGGGGACGCCGGTTGTCAAGACCGATTCACAAATTTCTCGGGACAAACGCGTCGTCGCTGAGTCAGGCGCACGCGAGACATAGACTGTTTCAGGATCGCCGCTCCCGGAAAACTGCGCGCGACCCTCGTGTTTCCGATGCGGAGACTTCAGGACCGCCCTGACAAACCCCGTTGACGGCCTGAACCGGAATGCGGTTGCGACGCGTCAGTCCCCGACGAGCCGCCGGGATCCATCGATCGTGAAATGGACGAGAAACTTCTTGGCGCCGCCGTAGTCACGACCTTTTCGGCTTGTCCGTCGCAGCGCCTCGATCTTCTCCGGATCGGTCTCCTCCTGCGTCTTCGTCAGATAGAGACGCAATCCGTTGTATTCTCTTTTCCCTTCTTCCGTGCCGTCTTTGCGCTGCTCCAGGAACAGGTATGCCGCATGTGGATTGGCGGCAACGTTGTCGTGACTGAGATGGTCCCCCATGATGAAGGCTACCTGGTTCTCATCGAGCACGTGCGGCCGGGCATAAATCGCGACGTCGACGTTCCCCTGGGAATCAGCCGTCGCCAGAACACCGATCCCCTCAGTATTCTCAAAGTATTCAGCCAGACTCATCGTCTTCTCCTTCAATGATTGCCCGTAAGGCATCTCTTACATCCGGATACGCAAACTCAAAGCCTGCCTCCTTCAGCCTCCTTGGAATCACGCGTTCGCTCGCCAGGAGCACCTCGTCCGCCATTTGCCCCACAGCCAGCCGGGCGGCGAAATCAGGAAGCACCGTCCAGGCCGGTCTGTGAAGAACGCGCCCCATCGCCTTTGTGAACTGCTTCATCGTGGTCGGATTGGGCGACGTGAGATTGAACGCACCATTCAGGCTCGGCTGCTCCATGAGGAATCGAATGGCACGGACCTCGTCAGTCAGGCTGATCCACGGCAGCCACTGCCTTCCGCTACCGACTCGCCCTCCCAGGAAGAAGCGAAACGGAGTCATGATCTTCGGCAACATTCCGCCGTAAGACCCGAGCACGGCGCCCGATCGGATCGCCACGCACCGCACCCCCGACCGTTCTACTCTCGCGACGGTCGCCTCCGTTCTCTTGCACACCCCGGCAAGGAACGTGGTCCCTGCTGCCGAGTCCTCTTCGAGCGTCTCGTCACCTCGCGAGCCATAGTAGCCCACGGCCGAGCCCTGGATCACCACCGCCGGCTTCTTCTTGGCCCCGCTGACCGCATCGACCACAGCCAGGGCGCTGTTGGTCCGGCTTTGCACGATGCCGGCCCGCTTCGACGGTGTCCATCTCCCGCTGGCGATATTCTCTCCCGCCAGGTTTACAATCGCGGAGGCTCCCTCCACCTGGCTCGCCCAGTTGCTCGCGGTCCGGGCGTCCCACTCCACGACCTTGGCGAATTCCCCCACAAGGATCTCACCCTTTCTCGCGTCCCGAGAGAGGGCAACGACTTCGTAGTCGCCCTGGAGATACTGGCACAGAACCTGGCCGATGAACCCTGTCGCTCCCGAGATGACCACCCGCTTTGCCATAGCTTCCTATACGCCCGCCTCAAGTTGCTCGATTCTTCTGACGTATGCGTCCGCGTCGAACTTGCGTTTCAGCCCGGCGGCGTTCATGTACCGCACCTTTCCGAAGACCGGCCGTTCCGCCCAAGCCCTGTCGTGCTTGCCGAAACACCAGGCGACCCCGGCAAAACCGTTCGGGTCCCGCCCATCCAACTCGTACTTGTTGTTCAAATAGAGAGCAATCTTGAAAGCTTCCTGGGGACTCTTCGTCCACTCCAGGATCTTCTTGCCCCAATACATTCTCATATAACCGTGCATCTTCCCCGTCAAGGCCATCTCCCGCTGAGCGGCGTTCCAGTACGGATCGTGCGTCCGGGCGGCCTCAAACTCCTCCGCCGCATAGACGTGCTCTCTCTTGTCCCGGCTGTGGTAGTCCAACGTCCGCTTCGCCCACGGCGGCAGGCACTGAAAACTGTCATAGTGAGGATTATAGTACACGAAGTTGTAGCTGAGCTCTCGACGGACAATCAATTCCTCCAGAAACGCATCACTGCCCCTGCTGGACGCCTCCCGGACTCTCGTGGCGACCCGAAGAGGGGAGATCTGCCCGAAATGCAGATAGGGACTGAGGCCGGACTGCCCGTCCTCGTTGGGATCGTTCCGCCGCTCGGGATAGTCATCGAGCCTGTCGGCCACGAACTTCCTCAGCCGGCGTTCCGCCTCTTTGCTGCCGCCACGGGCCCCCGCCACGGGCCCAACGGAAGCGTCAATCCGTAGCTCCTCGATCACGCGATCCACATTCCTGATGTCCAGGCTGTCAAATGACAGACCCAGCGAGTCTGTCTTTGGCTTATGCCGCTTCAACGCCACCAGATACTTCTCCAGTTTTGCGCTGATTCGAGGACGAAACACGCCTGCCGAGAAGTTCTCCTTCTCAGAGGCTTCTTCCACCGGAACGATCAGATTGGTTTCCACTTCTTCCAGCAGGCAATCGACGGTCTCAGCCACCATGGTGCGCCACTGCCGCTGAATCCTCAGATGGCCGCCGTCCACAACCACCAGACAGGCCTTCGCGGCGAGTTCCGGGATGCACACCGATGGGGAGCCAGCCCGGACAACCATCTGGATTCCCCGTTTCTTGAGGCCCTCCACCACGTCGCGAAGGCCCTCCAGCATGAAATGGTAGTGCCGGGCGTTCGCCTCCGGGAAGTCCGCCGTGAGCCCAAATGCTGCTACAACCGGCTGCTTCAACTCGTTCGCTCTGTCGATCGCGTGCTCCAGTGCATGGTTGCAGTCCACCCGCTGGGCCGCCTGCATCCAGTACAGCACATGTTGGCCGTCCCGGAGGGGCTGACGATTCAGGCGACTGATCCGCTCAGGGTGGATCATGGCAGCATTCATCTCCAGAGAACCTGCACGCAACGTAACGACCGGCAAAAAAGCCGCAGTCACGGGAGATTATACATCCGCGACAGCCGCAGGTTCACCGCAAGTCCCACAACGCCAAGTCGCGGAGTGTCCGCCGACCTTATCGCCGTAGAGCTGATAGGGCGGCTCGCCGCCGTATGGCTTGCGTTTTTCACCGGCCGGGATACACTGGCTCCTGTCGTTGCATCAGTTTTGAGAAATGGCCCTATCACCGGACAATGCGGTGTTTCAGAGGGCCTGTAGGTGTGTGAATGCCGAAGTTCAGGTCAGCAAGTGATATCCTGGATTACGCCATAGCCCGGGAGATTGAGGCACACGACTTTTACCTGGATCTGGCCGGACTCGTAGTGAAGCCGGATTTGCGGAAGGCCGTCGAGGATTTCGCGGTTGACGAACTGCGACACAGCCTTCGGCTCAGGGCGATCAAGGCTGGAGAGGCGACATTCATCGACGAGGAGATTGGCCATCTCGGGATCGCGGAGACCGTCCCCGAGGTTGAAGTGCATCCGGATATGAGCTATGTGGACATGCTCGTCCTTGCCATGAACAGGGAAAAGGCGGCATTCAGGATCTACACGAATCTCGCGTCCATCGCCACAAAGAAAGAGTGCCACGACGTGCTCCTGGGGCTCGCGCAGGAAGAGGCCCAACACAAGCTCCGGCTGGAGATCGAGTACGATCTAACGACGTTCTGAGTTTCTGGAGGCCGCCCCACGACTCTTCGCTTGATGGACTGACAGGTGTTATGCGAATTCTTGCTCTCGAACCATACTATGGCGGCAGCCACAAGGCCTTCCTCGACGGCTGGTCCCAGGCCAGCCGACACGAATGGACCCTCCTGTCGTTACCCGCGTACAAATGGAAGTGGCGGATGCGGCACGCGGCCGTCACCTTCGCCGACCAGGTCGGCCAGCGGCTCGGACAGGGGCGAGAATGGGACCTGCTGTTCTGCTCAGACATGCTGAACCTCGCTGAGTTCCTGGGCCTGGCCCCCGGAACCATACGAGACCTCCCAAGCGTCATCTACTTCCACGAAAATCAGTTGACGTATCCCGTGCAATGCGAGATGGAGCGAGACTATCAGTTCGCGATGACCAACATGACCAGTGCTCTGGCGGCCACGGCCGTCTGGTTCAACTCCGCCTTCCATCGGGGAACGTTTCTGCACGCCCTTGCAACATTCTTGAGCCGCATGCCGGACCACCAGCCTGTCGATGCCACTGAGCACATTCGCCGCAAAGCGGAAGTCTTTCCGCCGGGCGTCTCGGAGATGCCCACCCGGTGCGGCAGGAAACCGGGACCGCTGCGCATCCTGTGGGCCGCGCGCTGGGAACACGACAAGAACCCAGAAGGATTTTTCGAAGCCATCCGCCTGCTGGAAGAGCGGCACATCGCCTTTCGCCTCAGCGTGATCGGCGAGCAATTCCGCGAAGCCCCGGGTGTCTTCGCCCAGGCCCGTCGGCGGTTCGCGGACCACATCGACCGCTGGGGCTATCAGCACGACGGGAGGGAGTACGAGGCCGCCCTGCTCGAAGCGGACGTATTCGTCTCGACGGCCATCCACGAATTCTTCGGCCTCAGCGCTATTGAGGCCACGCTCGCGGGCGCATACCCGCTTGTCCCTAAGCGACTCGCGTATCCGGAGGTCTTTGCCGAGGACAATGCAAGTGAGTTCCTCTACGAAGGCGGGCAAGAGACACTGGCCGACAGACTGGCAGATCTGGCCGCGCGCGTGGAAAACGGCATTTCGCTCCTCCATGACGCGGAGCCGATCAGGACACGGCTGAGACGATTCGAATGGCCGAACCTGGCTTCCATCCTGGACGATGCTGTAGAGCGGACCGGGGCGGACCCACGACTGTGATGGTCACGCGACGGGATTCTGCGTACAATGCAAAGCATAGTAATCCATACATGGTTGTTCCAGACGCGATGGAGGTCTGTACTATGGGCAGTGTGAAAGTCCTGACCACAATCATCGTGCTGATGACGGTCTCGTATGCCCTGGCGGACGATTGGCCTGGATTCCACGGCCTCCAGAAACAGGGGCGGTGTGACTCCCCAAATGGACCGCTGCACTGGTCGCCCTCGTCGAACATAACATGGAAGACGGTCATTCCCGGTCGCGGTCACTCCTCACCGATCCTGTCCGGGAACTCCATCTACCTGACAACCGCCTACGAGCGATCCCGGCCCTCTCCCGCTCAGTTGATCTGGAGTTACACCGTCTTTGGGCTGGCTCTGCTCTGTACGGTAACGGGGCTCGTGGCAGCAGGACAGAGCCTCGCGGCGCCGATCACAAAAATGGATAGACTCCGGGCACAGTCCAGGCTGTTCCTGTTTGCCATGGTCCTGAGTGGCACGACGATCGTGGTCTTCTTTGGCCGTAACCTGCTCAACCTGGAGGACGATTCCGTACGCCGGTGGGTAGTATCGATTGTGGCGATGCTGTGCTGTTTTGTGCTGGGCGTACTGTTCACGCCGTTGAGATCACGTCGGCAGTTGGCCGTGGCTTCTCTGTCCCTTCTGTTCACCGTCCCGGCATTTCTAGCACTGGCAGACAAGAAGTCAATTTTCGCCTTCGGCTCTCTACAGGGGTTGATGGCAACCACCACGTTGATTCTACCCCCGGTCTTCGGGATTGGATTGTTGGCAGTACACCTGATCGGGCGAGCGGCACTACCCCGAGCGGTTCCACGCCGGGTCGATGCTACGGAAACTCCACCTTCCAGGCAACAGCTCATGGCAATGGCGATAGCAGGCGCGGGAGTCGTCATTTCTGTAACACCGTTCTTCCTCCTCCTGTATCGAGCAGCCGACCATCAGATCCCGGACCATATCCTTCTGCAGAGTCGCATCAGGCCAGATGTCGGTTGGAGATGGATGGGCCTCTATGCCGTGCTCGTCGTCGCCACGATTGCACGCCTCGTGTGGAAACCGGTTCGAAGCGGCGTAACAGAAAGACTCACATGGCGCATCGCTTTCCCGGTCGCCGCGGTGGCTCTGGGGACCGCCTTCTTCATCAACAGCAACTTCGTCAAGAAACAGGAGGAGTTCATCCGTGCGGTCGTATGCCTGGACCGCAACACCGGCGAGATCGTGTGGACGTGTGATGGACTGATGGGACGAACGAGAGGGGGAGAAGGCCGCACCGTGACGCACGCATCGGCGACGCCTGTCACCAACGGTGAACGGATCTACGCCTACTTTGGAGAGGACGGCCTGATGTGCGTGAATCGAGAGGGCAAGCTCCTGTGGAAGAAAAAGGAGCCCTTGTCTCGTGGAGAGTTCGGCGTAGCGACGTCGCCGGTCTTGCACGAGGGAGTACTGATGATCGTGAGCGACGTCATCGAGTCTGCGGA
>Ga0272441_10011569_pt1 | contig 13067 bp, 10 predicted proteins | sample SSMProp6N_FD_193582 | JGI IMG/M metagenome (GOLD analysis project Ga0272441, IMG submission 193582) | Marine sediment archaeal communities from Little Sippewissett salt marsh, Falmouth, MA, United States - SSM-Prop-6N | ecosystem: Environmental > Aquatic > Marine > Wetlands > Sediment ...
ACAAGGTGGCCGTGCCCGGCGTGTGGGAAGAGACGCGGCCGTTCTACGACGGCGTGGGCTTCTACCGCCGCACGTTCGACCTGCCGGCCCCGGTCCTGGGCACCGACAGGCGGCTGCAGCTCAGGTTCGGCGCGGTCAACTACTTCGCCGAGGTCTTCCTCAACGGCCGCAAGCTCGGCGAGCACGAGGGCGGCTACACGCCGTTCGCCTTCGACATCACGCGCGCCGCCCGGGCCGGCGGCAACGAGCTGGTGGTCCGCGTGATCGACCCGCCGCGAAAGCGGAAGATCCACGGCTTCCGCTCGGGCGCCCCGCTGAGCCAGTCGGACATCCCGACGTGGAAAGCCGGATGGTACTTCAACTTCGGCGGCATCTGGCAGCCCGTCGAGATCGTCGTCACCGACCGCACGTACGTCGACGACGTGTTCGTCCAGCCGCAGGCCGACATGAAGACCGTGAAGATCCAGGTCACGGTGGTCAACGGCGGCAAGGCCGGCCGCTACGACCTTGCCGTCTGCATGGCGCCGAAGAAGGCCGGGGAGAAGACCGGCGCCTGCTTCCACAGGACGGTGCGCCTCAAGAAGGGCGCCAGCACGTTCACCTTCACCGGCGAGGTGACGCGCCCGCACCTCTGGTCGCCGGACGACCCGTTCCTCTACACGGCCACGGCGAGCGTGTCGGCCGCCGGCAAGGAACGCGACCGCCTGGCCGTCACGTGCGGCATCCGGTTCTTCACGGCCGAGGACGGCGTGTTCAAGCTGAACGGCCGGCGCATCGCCCTGCGCGGCTTTCTCCAGCAGGGCGTCTATCCGCGGCACATCGTCTTCCCTGAGTCGCGCGCGGCAGCGCGGCAGGAGCTGATGCTCCTGAAGAAGAACGGCATGAACTTCATCCGGGCGCACCTGAAGCCCCCGCCCCGGTGGCGCGACCTGGCCGACGAGGTCGGTATCCTCCTACTGGAAGAGCCGCCCATCGGATGGATCGAGAACACCGAGCACACCGTCGAGCGCTGCCGGCGCGAGATCGAGGAGCTGGTCCGCCGCGACCGCAACCGCCCGAGCGTCGTCATGTGGGGCCTCCTGAACGAGGCCAATCACTACCGCACCTTCACGCCCGAGCAGCTCAAGGCGTTCGAGGACACGCTGCGCCGGCACTGCCGCCGGTTCGACCCCACGCGGATCGTCATCCAGAACTCCGGCGGCGACATCGGCGGACACCACGGCCGCGGCGTCGGGGCACTGATGCCCTTCGACAACCGGCCCACGCAACTCCTGGACTGCCACACCTACTGCGGCGTGCCCGTGTCGATCGGCGCGCTGGAGAACTACCGCAGCCAGGCCGGCGGCGACACGGCCCGGCCCGACGGCGTCAACTTCGTCAGCCGGTCCAAGAAGTCGCAGAGACATCTGATCGGCCGCGGTGAGCCCGCACTGTTCATCTCCGAGTTCGGGGCGTTCGAACACCCGCCCGACTTCAAGAAGGTGCTCGCCCGCTACACCCCCGCCGAGCGACGACTGGGCCTCGAGGACTACGTCCAGCACCGCAACTACTACGAATCGCTCAAGGCGCAGTTCAGCCGGGCCCGGCTCGGACAGGTCTTCGGGTCGCTCGATCGCTACATCCGCCGGTCGCAGCTCCTCGGGTGCGAGAACATCCGCGCCATCATCTCGGCCATGCGGGCCAACCCGCGGAACTCCGGCTGGGTGTTCACCCAACTGGCCGACGCCTCGGGCGAGATCTTCGGGGCCACCGACATCTGGCGCCGGCCGCGCCTGTGGTTCAAGGACATGGCCCAGGCGTGCGCCACGCCGCTCGTGGTGCCGCACGTGTCCCGGCGCGTCGTCGCGCCCGGAGAGACGGTGGGCCTCAACCTGCGGCTGGTCAACGAGGACCGCGTCGGCGACTCGGTCCGCTGGCGGGTGGCCGTCCGCGACGCGCGCGGCCGCAGCATCCGGACCGAGACGGGCCAGTGCCGCGCGCGCGGCTGGGTGCAGGAGGTGCTCGACACGGCGATGGACGCGCCCCGGCGGCCCGGGCGGTACACCGTCGAGGCCGAGCTGCGCCGCGGGTCGAAGCTCCTGTCACAGAACTCCATCCGCTTCACGGTCATCGAGCCGCCGGAGGCGCCCGTCGACCGCATCGGCATGTTCGACATGGATAACGAGATCCGGCCGACGCTCGAGGCCCTCGGCATCCGGCAGATCGACAAGGGCGGCAACAACTACCGCCACAAGAACGTGCCGTGCGTCTACGTCATGCGGCCGCACCAGAGCATCGGCCTGCTGACCGAGTACAACAAGCAGCTTCGGCGCATCGTCGAGCTGGGCGGGGCCGCACTCGTGCTGGAGCCCATCACGCCGATGCTCTACGACGAGCTGCTGCCGAAGCTCATCCGCCTGATCACCCCGATGCGGAACCTGCTCTACATGCGCCCGTCGCCCGTGTGGGACGGCCTGCCCACAAGCGGCGGCTTCATGGACTACGAGTTCGCCGACGTGCTGGCCGGCCGCTCGAACGCACGCCACAACACCGACGACGTGCTCGCCCTCGGCGGCACGAGCATTGCCGGCGGACTCTGCGCCCACATGTGGACCGGGCCCGAGGCCTACCAATGGGGCTCGATCATCGACCGGGTGCCCGTCGGGCGCGGACACCTGATCTTCTGCCAGTTCCAGCTCGTCCGCGGAGCCCGCGAGAATCCCATGGCGGCGCGGCTGCTGGCGAACCTGATCCGGTACACGGCGTCGCTGGTGAAGCGCGGCGGCGAGAAGCGGCTCCTGTCGCGCTGCATCGACCCGCTGTAGGCTGTGACGCTTGTCAGTCAAGGGGTGCCATGGCCACGCTTGCGTGGCCATGCCAGCCGTCGAGAAGCGGAGGCCGGGCAAGGGTGGCGGACCATGCTCGCACGGCGGCGCACGACGGCCGCCGTGGCACCCCCCTCCCCTCAAAGCGGAGGGGTCTGCCGCCGCGGAGAGTGCCTGTGGCCCTGATGGCGGGTGGCATGGCGACACCGTAGGGGTCGCCATGACCCGGGGCACACCATCATGGCGACCCGCCGACGGGCGTGTCGCCATGCCACCCCGTACAAGCCGCCCGCACTGCCGGCGGACGCCGTTGCCGTTGTAGGGGCGGGCCTCGTGTCCGCCCGGCTGTTGCCGTTCGCCGTTGCCGTCGTAGGGGCACGACATGTCGTGCCCGCGCCGTTGGCGTACAAGCCGCCCGTACGGGCGGACGCCGTTGCCGTTGTAGGGGCGGGCCTTGCGAACTGTTGAGTGAGTCCGTAGGGATGTCCGCCCGGCTGTTGCCGTTCGCCGTTGCCGTCGCATGCACCCACCCGTACGGGAAGGTGCCACCCGGGGGCGCCCAGCTTCTGTTGGGGCGCCAGCCGTCGTCGCGGAGACCACCCATGGCCGGCATTCTGAAACGACTCGTTCGGGGATTCTTCTGGCCTCACAGCCGCAGCGGCAGGATCCGAATGCTCGTCGCCGCGGGGCTGCTGGTGGTCCTCGCCATCGCCGGATGCGGGTCGGCCAACCGCATGTTCTACTGGCCCAACCGCCAGCAGTACAACGATCCGGCCCGCGAAGGCGTCGCCTACGAGAACGTGACCTTCGCCGCCGCCGACGGCACGCGGCTCCACGGATGGTTCATCCCCGCCCAGCCGGGGCCGCCCCGGGCCACGATCATCTACTTCCACGGCAACGCCCAGAACCTGACCGCCCACTACGAGTTCGTCTCGTGGTTGCCGCGCGAAGGCTACAACGTTTTCCTCTTCGACTATCGCGGCTTCGGACGGAGCGAGGGCGAGGTGACCCGTGAGGGAACGTTCCTCGATTCGGTGGCGGCGCTCGAGTACGTGCGCAGTCGCAGCGACGTGGACGCCGGCCGGCTGCTCGCGTTCGGCCAGAGCCTCGGCGGGGCGTGCCTGCTGGCGGCCTTGGGCGAGACCGACCCGCACCAGGTGCGCGGCCTGGCCCTGGAGAGCACCTTCCATTCCTACCAGGGCGTGGCCCGCGCCCACCTGGCCGCGAACTGGTACACGTGGCCGCTTCAGCCGCTTGCCTGGTGGCTCGTCACCGACGAGCACTGCCCGTCGCGGTCGCTCCAGCGGCTCGCCGGGGTGCCGATGCTGGTCATGCACGGCGACGCCGACGAGATCGTCCCGTTCAGTCAGGGCCGCACGCTCTACGACCGCGCCCCGGGGCCGAAGCGGTTCGTTCACGTGCCCGGCGGCACGCACTGCGAAGGCACCGGCGGCTACGCCTCGGCCGACCGCGACCGCTACCGCCGCCAACTCCTCGACTTCTTCGACGAATGCCTTGTGGAGAGGTCGAACGAGTAGACTGGCCGCCCGCAAACGCCGAACCACGCCTCGGCTAATGGGGTTCTGAGTCAGATTCCTTGAGTACCGGAACATGAACAAGGGGCATTACAACGGGGCCAAAACCGGACTTAGCAGTAATATCCCAAACAAGTTGTCGGACATACGGAGAGAGAATAAAAAACGACGCACCCTTACACCACGATTCCACCTGCTCCCGAGCAACCCGGTCAGGCTCGAATGAGAAGCTCCCGCCAATAGACACTTCCAAACGGTACGGGGCCTCTTGCTTCGCCTCGTCGCGCTCACGCACATCTGGTGCCCCTGCCTCTTCGTCATCAGCGCTCGGCACTTCTGGCTTGAACTGCGCCTTTACTGTCAATATTACTGCACCTGTATCACTGTCGTCATCAAGTTTGTATTTCGTTCTCGAGTCAAAGCCGGAAGGTTTCCCACCGAAGTACCGGGGCGACCTAGCCATGCTTGGGGGAACAAACGCTTCGAAGTCAATGCGAATCGGCTCGATGTCCCCAATCTGGAGCGGAAACAGCACCAACTTCGGCTTTGTCGTGCCCTCGGTCATTAGGCCGCCTTCAGCATGTCGGCGTCTGCTGCGGGCGGACGCGGCGTGCTGACTCGCTCCACCGGAGGTTCTCTCATTACCTGCACGCCTTGGCGAGCGAAGTACGCTTCAAGCCGCGCACGCTCATCTCTCGCCAGGGACTCGAGAAAGTACTTCTGGGTGGCTTCTGCGGTATGAACAACCGTTACAGCTTCAATGCCGCATCTCTCGTCCAGCCAGCGAGCGATTACTTTAGCCACGAAGTCATGCACCTCCATGAGACGCTCGCGCGGCACAAAGAAAACGTGAATCAGGCAGTCGCCTTCTACCTCGCGACTTGTGGCCCCATCGAGCGGCCGAATCAAAGCCAGAGCTTCAGGGAACTGACGCATGATCTTCGATTCGCCCGCCAACAAAGCAGCGTCTGTGCCTTGCGGCTGATGGGCAAAGACTTCATCCCATCGCACGAGGCCCTCGACTGACCACCCGCTGGGTCCTTCCATGCTCTACTCCTCTTGCAGTGCGTCACATACCTTCCCAACTACCACCTTGGTCCAATTCAACAACCATTGGACTTCCGCCTCTTCTGGAGAATCAGGCATGTAATCTGCCTTCACCCGAAGACCGTAGGCCTTGCGCGCATCGGAAATCCAGTCAGAGCCAACTAACTTCTTGAACTCAGCCAACTCGTGGTACTGCGTTCTGAGTTGCCCGTGACGATACCAGTCCTCGCCATAGTCGTGTCTATCCATCTGCACAGACTGAGACTCGAAGAATGCCCAACACGCATGATACACCGCATAGTAAAGCCTGCTTGCCGCCGAGGAAGTAAATGCAAGGTCAGGATCATCCTCGTACGTGAGCTTGTTCGCGGCCTCGATATCGTTCAGGGCCTTGTCAATCATCGGACCACCCATGCCCCAGACGCCACAGAATATCTTATGCCTTTCACCGCTCTGTGTATAGGGCGTCTCTACCCACTTCACTCTCGCGAGGGAACCAAGCGAAGCTGAGAAATCTACACTGAAAGAGCCCCCGTGTCAAGCCCCAAAGCACCGCCTCAAAAAGGACGCCACACCCCTACATCTTGCCCGCGGCCAGGGCGGCGGTGTCGCGGGCGATGACCAGCTCCTCGTTGGTGGGGATGACCAGGACGCGGACGGGCGAGCCGTCGGCGCTGACGTCAGCCTCGGTGCCGCGGGCGGCGGCAGCGGCCTTGGCGTTCCGGTCGCGGCGGGGTACAATTGTCGCCGGAGCCTGCGGAGCGGATCATGGATCGCCACAGCCTGCAACTGCTGGAGTTCGACCGGATCACGGCGTCGATTGCCGCCGGGGCCGTCCTGGAGGCGACGCGCGCCGCCGTGGACCGGCTCGTCGTGCCGACGACCGACCGCGTGGCCATCGCCCAGCGCCGCGACGCCATCGCCGAGATGGTCGCCCTGATGCGCGACGACAAGGACGTGCCCGTCGTGCCGCTCGAGGACCCGCGCGAGTTCCTCCATCGGGCGCACATCGAGGACAGCCACCTCTCGGGCCCCGAGCTGGCCCAGGTGACGCTGCTGCTGGCGAACGGCTCGGCCATCAAGCGGTTCTTCAAGGCCCACCACGACACCGCTCCGGGCGTCAGCCACCTGGCGGGCCAACTGCTTGCCCTGCCGGAGGTGCAGAGGGGGCTGGCGCGGGCCATCGCCGAGGACGGATCGGTGGCCGACGGCGCGTCGCCCGAGCTGCGCAGATTGCGGCGCGACATCAGCCGCACCTACGGCCGCATCGAACGCAGGCTCCTGACGCTGATGCACGACGGCGACCTCCAGGACACCTTCAGCGGCGACCGGCCGACGCTGCGCAGCGGGCGCCTGGTGCTGCCGATGAAGAGCAACCGCTGGACCGCCGTGGGCGGGCTGGTGCACGACCGGTCGCACACGGGGCAGACGTTCTTCGTCGAGCCGGCCGCCACGATCGAGATGGGCAACGAGCTCCAGAACATGGCCGCCCAGGAAGAGACCGAGGTCCGGCGTATCCTGCTGGAGTTGACGGGGCGCCTGCGGCCGCACCTGGACGACCTGGCCGCGTCGTTCGAGGTGCTGGTGCAGATTGACCTGCTTCGCGCCGCGGCGCGGCTGGCGTACCGTCGCGACATGGCGCCTGCCGAGATGGCCGAGGCCGGCGGGCCGCTCGAACTGGTCGAGGCCCGCCATCCCGTGCTCCAGTCGGCGCTCGAGACCGAGGGCCGCGCGGCGGCGCTGGTGCCGCTGACCATTCGGATCGACCCGTCGCTGCGCGTCCTCGCGGTGACGGGCAGCAACACGGGCGGGAAAACCGTGGCCATCAAGACCCTGGGGCTGCTGGCGCTGATGGCGCAGGCGGGTCTGCCGGTGCCGGCGCGGCGGGCGTCGCTGCCGGTGTTCGACCGGGTCCTGGTGGACATCGGCGACGAGCAGTCGATCGAGCAGTCGCTGTCGACCTTCTCGGGCCACATGTCGCAGCTCGTCGGCGTCCTGCGGCGCGCGACCGACCGGTCGCTCGTGCTGCTGGACGAGTTGGGCGCGGGGACCGACCCGGCCGAGGGCGGCGCGCTGGCCTGCGCCGTCTTGCAGACGCTGGCGGAGCGCCGGGCCACCGCCGTCGTGACGACGCACCTCAGGGAGGTCAAGATCTACTGCCACGAGCAGCCGGGGATGCAGAACGCCGCCATGGAGTTCAACGCCGAGACGCTCCAGCCGACGTTCCGCCTGGTCCAGGGCGAGCCGGGGCAGAGCCACGCGCTGGCGATCGCCGAACGGCTCGGGCTGCCGCAGAACGTGATCGGCCGGGCCAAGGAGTTCCTGTCGGACGAGCATCTGAACCTGGAGAGCCTGCTGGGGCGGATGTCCGAGGAGCGGCGCCAACTCCGCGAGGAACTCGATACGGCCCGCCGCGAGCGCCAAACGGCGGCCGAGCAGCGAGCGCGGCTCGAGGCCGAGCTGGCCGAGTCGAAAACCGAGCGCAAGGCCCTCCTGCGCGAGGCATACCGCGAGGCGTCCGGCATTGTGGACAATACCAAGCGCGAGATGCAGCAGGTGATCCGCGAGGCCCGCGACAAGGCGGACGCCACGGCCGACGTCGAGACTCTCCGCCAGGAGGTCCATCGGAAGCGCAAGCGGCTGGCCCAAGGCGCCCGGCAGACGCACGAGCGGGCCCGGGCGAAGCTGCGGCCCGAGGACATCCGCGAGGGGCAGACCGTGTACGTCGAGACGCTGCGCTCGAACGGAACGGTCGAGGCCGTGAACCGCCGACGCAGCCGCGTGACGGTCAACGTCGGCGGCCTGTCGGTCGATGTCCGGGCGGCCGACCTCTCGGAGCCCGAGGCCGAGGAAACCCGGGGCCGCACGCCCCGGCGGACGCGCGTGGCGCGAGCGACAAGCGAAACGCCGATGGAACTGAACCTGATCGGGCAGCGTGCCCACGAGGCGGTGGCCAATCTGGAGCGGTTCCTCAACGAGGCGTGCCTGGCCGACATCGGCCGCGTGCAGGTCATCCACGGCCGCGGCACGGGCGCGCTGATGCGTGCGGTGCACGAGATGCTGCGCGGGCACCCGCTGGTCGAGTCGTTCCGCTCGGGCGACGGGAGCGAGGGCGGCATCGCCGTGACCGTCGTGACCCTGAAGGAGTGAGGTGCGACATGGACGCCGCGGAGCGCGACGCGCTGATCACGGCCGAGGACGCGCGGTTGCTCCAGCGGGTGAACGCCGAGTTCGTCCGCTCGGGCGGGCCGGGCGGCCAGCATCGCAATAAGGTCTCGAGCGGCGTGCGCCTCCGGCACGCCGAGTCGGGCATCATGGTGACGGCGACGGAGCAGCGCAACCAGCACGCGAACCGGCGGACGGCGCTGCGGCGGATGCGCCAGGCGGTGGCCCTGGGCGTTCGCGTGCCGGCGGCGCCGCTGGAAGGGTGGCCGGCCGACCTGCGGGCGGTCTTGCGGTCGTCGCGGTGGCCCCGGCTGTCGGCGCGGGCGCAGGATTACTGGCCCCTGGCGGCGCGGGTGCTCGACCGCCTGGCGGCCGACGGGGCGAAGCTGTCGGATTCGGCGGCTGCGCTCGGCGTCTCGACGGCGTCGCTCGTGAAGTTCCTGGGCACCGACACGGGCCTGTGGACCGCCGCCCTGCACCTGCGCAAGGACGCCGGCCTGGCGCCGCTGAGGAAATAGGCGCCGCCCGGGGCCTTGAATCGGTGCAACAAACGCGCGTATCATACGTTCCAGGTTGTGTCAAGGCACGTGGTCATTTCCGACTCAAGGGGCCGCCGAGCCGTCGCCGACATGTCCGGAGCCCCGTGAACTAAGGAGACGCCCCATGAACGCCCGCCAAACCGTCCTGCGCGTGACCGCCGTCGCGGTGGTCCTGTCCCTGGCGTTGTCAGCTGCGCTGTACGCCGCGCCGCCCCGGCGCGATCGCGACGGGCCGAGCGCCGCTCGCGTGGAGCTGCTGGAGATGGTCCGCGTGGCCCGCAAGGCCAACGCCGAGGCCCTGCAACTGAGGCGTGAAGCCGTCGAGGGCAGGATCCCCGACCGCTCGAAACCCGCCGGCAAGGATCGTGAGGAACGATGGATCGAGCTGACCGACGCGCAGCGCCTGTCCCGGTTCGCGTCGGCCCAGAAGAACCACACGACGGCCATCAGGAAGACCATGGAGATCGAGCAGTACGTGAAGAAGCATCCCGGCGTGGCCCTCGAAGGCACACCCGAGGCGGGGCTGGAGAAGCTCCAGAAGGACTATGCCGTCACGCTGGTGGCCGAGGCCCGGTTCAAGATGTCCAAGAAGATCGGGACCATCAGGGACTGGCAGAAGCTTGCCCTCCAGGCCTTGAAGCTCGACAAGACGTGCGCCGAGGCGCAGCAGCTCGACCAGGAACTGAAGGACATGCTCAAGAAGCAGCAGGAGGACAAGAAGAAAGAGAGCGACAAGACCAAGGACGGCGACGAGGATGCCAAGACGGACGCGGACAGCAAGTCGGACGATTAGGCCGGTCGGCCCGTGAGAGGACGCGGCGCGCAAAAGAGCGCCCGGCAGGCTCGCGCTTGTGACCTGCCGGGCTTGGGCGTCGACCATCGACGCCTCACGTCACACGAGTATCCCTCTCCCCTCGGTCGCTGTTCCACGCTGGGCTCTGTCTGACGAATCCGTACAGGGGCTGTTCCCGTAGGGGCACGGCATGCCGTGCCCGCGAGCGGTTCCCATGGTTGTCCGTTCGGGCACGGCATGCCGTGCCCCTACAACGGCAACGCATTCGTCAGATAGAGCATGGTCTTTCTGTGCACCGTCACTCGCGTTCCCTCTTCCACGCTCTTGGTTCGTTTCCTCCCACAGGTATTCTATGCCGGGCGTCGCGCGGGTCAAATCCGGCTGGTTCCGGCCCGGGCCGGGATGCCGCGCGGCAGACCATGATCAGCGGTCGGGGGCCCTCCCCCGTCCCGGCGGGAGGACTGGACACCTGACGGCTCCGGAATCCCGAGGCTTGAGGCCATCCGCCGCAGCGGGTATCATTCGGCCGTCATCGCAGGGCAAGGAGCGAGCCTATGATCTCGGCCGAGGTGTTGGAGGCGTTGATGCTCATCTGTTTCGGCTGGGCATGGCCTGTGGCCATCGCCAAGACGTTGAAGGTCCGCAAGGTGCACGGCAAGAGCATCGTCTTTCTGTTTCTCATTCTCCTCGGGTACCTGAGCGGCATCGCCGGCAAGGTCATCCGGGCCCAGGGCGGCATGCCTAACTGGGTGACGGCCCTCTACCTGCTCAACGCCGTGATGGTCACGACGGAGATCGTGCTGTACTTCCGGTTCCGCCGCCCGGACGACGTGGCCGGCGTGACGATCGAGCCCGAGCCTCCCGTCGCCGAGGTGATCGAGGACCAGCCCTGAGCGCCGGACCCGCTCTAAAGGCGGTTGGCGCATGGGCTTTCGGCCTACTGCGGCGGGCCGTTCCACGGTATAATGCCTGCCCGGACAGGCAGGCGTCAGGCCTCTGGAGAGCCGGCGGTCAACGCCGCGGCTGAGATCTGTTGGCACGGTACATGATCATTCACAATCCGATCTCCGGCTCGGGCCGGGCCCGCCGGCACATGAAGGCCATCACAGCCGAACTCGAGGCGCACGGCCACCAGGTCGAGCCGCAATCCAGCGAGGGCCCCAGCCTGTCGGCGGCGCTGGCCCGTGATGCCGGGCCGCGGTGCGACGCCGTGATCAGCGTGGGCGGCGACGGGACGCACAACAGCGTGATCAATCAGCTCATCGGGCGTCCGCTGCCGCTGCTGCCCGTGCCGGCGGGGACCGAGAACATCCTCTCCAAGAGCGTGAGGATTCCCGCGGCTCCCGCCGCCATTCGCCGCATCCTCGAGGCCGGGCGCGTCCGCCGTTTCGACGTCGGCCTGGCCAACGGGCACGCCTTCGCCGTCATGAGCGGCGTGGGCTTCGATGCCACGGTCACGCACGAGGTCCACAGCAACCGCCGGGGCCCCATCGGACGCCACTGGTACTTCTGGCCCACGTTCAGGACCCTTGTGACGTACCGCTGGCCGCGCCTGGCGGTCGAGGTGGACGGCGAGCTCATCGTCCGGGACGCCGCGTTCGTCGTGGTGGGCAACATGCGGCTCTACGCCAACTACCTGCACGTCTGCGCGAACGCCCTGCCCGACGACGGGCTGCTCGACGTCTGCATCTACACCAGGCCGGGGGCCCTCAACCTGGTGGGCTACTTCCTCGCCACGCGGTTCGAAAGGCACTTGAGCCGTCAGGACGTGCTCTACCGCCAGGGGCGGCATATCGTCGTGCGATCCGACGAGCCCGGCGTGCTCTTTCAGGTGGACGGCGATGCCGCGGGAACCGCGCCGGTGGAGTATACCGTGAGCCCGGGCGCCCTCAGCATGGTCGTCCCATAGGCGGCGCGAGCACCGGGCGCGGGAACGAACGACGGCCGCTGCGACAGCCAGGCGGGAGGAAAGGAGCGACCGAGGTGACCGCGAAACCCGTCAAGGTGGGTACACTCTCGGTGGGCGGCGGGCATGGCGCGCCGCTGTTCCTCATCGCCGGGCCGTGCGTCATCGAGTCGGCCGGCCTCCTGAAGCGCGTGGCCGGCCACGTGGCGCCGCTCGCGAGGAAGCTCGGCATTCCCTACGTCTTCAAGGCATCGTTCGACAAGGCCAACCGCTCCAGCGCCGGCAGCTTCCGCGGCGTGCCCATGGACGAGGGGCTCGCGATGCTCGCCGAGGTCCGCGAGGAGTTCGGCTGCCCGGTCCTGTCGGACATTCACGAGCCGGCCCAGGCCCGACCGGCGGCCGAGGTGCTCGACTGCCTCCAGATCCCCGCGTTCCTGTGCCGGCAGACCGACCTGCTCCTGGCGGCCGCGCGCACCGGCAAGGCCGTCAACGTCAAGAAGGGCCAGTTCATGGCCCCGTGGGACATGCAGAACGTCGTCGATAAGGTCACCGGCCGCGACGCCGGCGACAACCGCAACCTCCTGCTCACCGAGCGCGGCACGAGCTTCGGCTACAACCGCCTCGTGAGCGACATGACCGCCATCCCCCTGATGCGCGAGCTGGGCTGCCCCGTGGTCTTCGACGCGACGCACTCGGTCCAGCAGCCCGGCGGCCTGGGCACCGCCTCGGGCGGCTCGCGCGAGATGGTCCCCACGCTGGCCCGCGCCGCCGTGGCCGCGGGGTGCGACGGCATCTTCCTCGAGGTCCACCCCGACCCCGACAAGGCCCTCAGCGACGGGCCCAACATGCTGCCTCTCGGCGAGATCGAGCCGCTGCTTCGGCAACTGGTCGCCATACGCAAAGCCCTCCGATAAACGGGTGCCGTGGCCACGGCGTTTGTGGCCACGTCAATGCGGCAGGATCGAGAGGGCAGTGGTCGGTGCCGTGGCCGCGGTGTTTGCGGCCACGTTCAGGGCGACAGGATCAAAGGAATCAACAGTGGCCACTGGCCCACGCCGGCGTCATGCGCGACACCTCGACTTTCCGGGCGCAGTGCATTTCCTGACTTTTTCCTGTTTCCAGCGCCGCGCGTTCCTTCGACATGATCGCGCGGCAACGTGGTTCCTGGACGCCGTGACCCGCGCACGGCGCGAAGGGCTGTTCGAGCTATGGGCGTACATGGTGATGCCCGACCACGTGCATCTTGTTGTCCGGCCGGCGGCGCGTGGAACGGTCGGC
>Ga0272441_10011571_pt1 | contig 13066 bp, 11 predicted proteins | sample SSMProp6N_FD_193582 | JGI IMG/M metagenome (GOLD analysis project Ga0272441, IMG submission 193582) | Marine sediment archaeal communities from Little Sippewissett salt marsh, Falmouth, MA, United States - SSM-Prop-6N | ecosystem: Environmental > Aquatic > Marine > Wetlands > Sediment ...
CAAAAACATCGACATCGAAATTGTCATCTGCGCCGAAATCGCCGCTGCTTACGGTTATTTTGATTCCATTGTATATTTCAATCCGATCACCGGCGGCATAACCATCCCCGATATTCACAGTAGCTATCATCTCACCAGCCCCACCTTCCGTCCTTACTTCCAACTGCAAATCGCCGTTACCAACCGAGCCTGCACCCGAGACCGCAAAATTGTACGTATCATTTTCCGTACCGGTGTATATGCCCGAGACAGATATAGTCGGTGGTGTCCCTCCCGTCAGAGTCGATGCAGTCGGTTCGGAATGCACTGCAGGAAGAAAATCAAATTCATAGCCGGAATCGGCTCGTATATGAAGCCTTGAATTATACACGGAAGCATTCATGCCTGTGATTAAAGAAATCGCATCGGCTATCGTGCTTAAAGAATCGGTTGACACATCGACCGGAACTTCTGTGCGTGTCACAGCCCCGGTATTGGTATCAATGACTCTTATAAAGATGCTACCGTCTGTAACCGGCTGCTCAAAAGCATCCAAATCCTCATTTACTATCGTCCAGCCTGTCAGCTCGGTTAACGAACCTTCCGAACCCACTCCCTGAACGTGATATTGATTTATCTGCTGTATTATTACATTTGCCAAATTATCCAGACTTTCGTGAATTTCAGCAACTGTTTCATTTTTCAACTTCAACAATCCACCAAGCTGACCACCCTCTATCTCCGTTTGATAGTTGGCGTTTCCGGCAACGGTGATACCCAGCCCAAGGCCTTCCTTAAAACCAACCTCCAGTTCAAGAGAGGAAGTGTTCGTTACTACCGGTATTCCGGCAGCACAGAGGTCAACCGAACCATACTCACGAGGCTGCACTTGGACACCAACTAATTCGGACAGTTCAGATATACACTGATCTCTATGGTCTCGCAAATTGTTGGCCTGGCCACCGGTCAATTCCTGACTTTCAATGCTGTCATTAAGCTCGCCTATTCTGCTGATAAGCAAATTAACCTGCTCAATCATATTTTCAGCTTCCACCGAAATCTGGTTTTCCAGTGTCGCTAAAAATTCTCCCAAAGTTCTGAATTGTCCAGCCATAGTTTCGGCGGCGGCAACGGCCTGGTTTTGCCAAATGCTCTCCGAAGGATGAGCCGAAAGTTCCTGCAATGCGCTGAAGAACTCATCTATCGCCGTGCTTAAACCACCTTCTTCCGAAGAAAGCTCACCGAACGTGCTTTCAATCGTCTGCAAAGTTGAAAGTTCCTGTGAAACCTGCCCCAACGACGACTGCTGTCTTAATATCTCCTGCTCTAAAAGATTATCAATAATTCTGCTGACACCCCCGATATCGACACCTCCTCCGAAGAGAACTGTGCCGACTTGTGACGAATAAGATGGAGTCAGTTCTAATTGTTGACGATGGTAGCCTTCAGTAGCCGCATTGGCAATATTATTGCCGATGACTTCAAAGGCCTTTTGTGCCGCGTTAAGGCCGCTAATTCCTATGGAATAACTATCCATATTTTTACTCCGTACAGAAAACAGTTCTCACGATATCCATCCTGAGTTTATTACACACGAGCCCGGGCTAAATATGCTCAGAACAGATTCTCAGAACTGCAAATTTACAAAAGCCGTGTCACTTTCTCGTTCGGCCGTACCGCTGGAGTCGTAGCAAACTCCCTCTGTCTTACGAAAATCAAAAATACTCTTTAAAAGTAAATTGTTGAATCGAGCACATTCACTCAGAAGCATAGCGGTGCCGAGGTGCTCTTTCTTATATTCATTAATCATAGATTTTAACTGTTCTTTTCTCTCGGCTATCTGAACTCTTTTCGATTCCGGCCCGGAAATCTCAAGAACCGACAATGTCATTTGCTCAACAGTAAAACCAAAGACATTCGCTAATTCTCTTCGTATCAACTGCCGCTTCAATTCGTTACATTTATAGCAGTCAGACTCACTCTGGATGCTCTGTAAGAGCTTGCCCAAAGCGATATCGTCACGCTTTATGACTAATTTTCGCATTTCATTCAGTTGCGACAAGCTCCTTTCTATATGCCGAATGTCCTCATCGAGACACGCCAGAAGCTCATCCACCTTATCTTCTATAATAATCGCTGCTGGTTTCATAAATTCCCGTCCAGTGTTTTTCCTGCTGTGCTCGCCTGGTCATTATTAGTTATGAATTGATGTATATCTTTCCATAATCCAATGCCGCCGTTGTTCGCAACGTCACGTGCAAGGCACAACCAAAATATACCATGAACCTGTTTTGAAGCGCCGTCTTCGCTGGAATCCCAATCGCCGATAGTATTTTTCATCTCATCCAGCAGTTTATAGAGCAGAACCGACTCGAAATCTTTTGCTATCTGCTCTTCTTTTTCTTCCGATACGCCGTCAAGCTCTGATTTATCAAGATTTTCCAGCGGTGTCGGCGGTGATACCGGTGCGGTTAATATTAAATTGGCGCCATCCATAAAACTACTCCTACATTATTACAAGCCTGGCCTGAAGAGCACCAGCTTCTTTAAGGGCGTTAAATATCGCAATCAAATCACTCGGTGTAGCTCCTATGCTGTTGAGATTTTTCGCAAGTTCAGATACTGTCACAGACCGGGACACAGGAATCAGATATGATCCCTGTTCCTCAACGTCTATGGTAGTATCCGGGACTCTTTCCGTCGTGCCAGCATCAGAGAAGGAAGCAACCGGCTGAGATACCAGCTCTGTCTCTTTAATTTTTACAACAAGGCTGCCCTGTGAAATCGCAACTGCAGATATACCAACGTGCTCACCGACAACAATAGTGCCGGTGCGCTCGTTAATAACAACAACCGCGGGAACATCAACCTTGACCTCAGGTTCTGTAATTCTAACTATGAAATCTGCTATAGCAGCCTGGTTTATCTCGCCCGGAATCTTAACTTTGATAGTGCCGGCATCAACTACTACGGTACTGTCCGGATAATTCTGATTGATAGCTTCACTAATTTGCTCTGCGGTCGAAAAGTCACTGTTCCTCAAATTAAGCGTAACAAATCTGTGTTCCCCGATGTATTCGATAAACGTGGATAATTCCGCCTTTTCGACTATCGCCCCGTTGGGAATTCGCCCAACCGTCTGGTGGTTTTTAGTAACCGAGGCCTTCTCACCCGCGGCAGTCCATCCTCCGATTGAAACGCCGCCATCAGCTACAGCGTAAACCTGACCATCGAGACCTTTGAGTGGTGTCGGTAAAAGTTTTCCACCCTGAAGACTCTCGGCATTTCCAATCGCCGAAACATCAACGTCAATACGTGAACCTTCACGAGCAAAAGGGCCTAATTCCGCCATCACCCAGACAACAGCAATGTTTCCTCCCGTCAAATCGGTCGGAGAAAGAACAAGACCCGAATCCCTTAATAAGTTAGTAAGCATCTGTCGCGAGAGCAGGGAAGTATCGCCTGTGCCAGCCAAACCAATAACCAAACCGACACCGGTTAGCGGATTGCTCCGAAGCCCCTGAATATCAACGATGTCTTTTATACGCTCACAACGTCCAACATCAGCTACAAGTACACAAATCACAAGTGCACAGGTCACGATTATCGTTATATTGCTTTGCTTTTTTGCTCGTTTTGAAAACTTCATAAGCTATTACTCTCAAATAACATGCGCAATGGATATAATCAGAACGGCCAGATAACATCAAATACTCTGCCGAGCCAGCCGACTCGGGTATAAGGAGCCGAGACACCCCCATTTTTGGTTATAATATTGAAGTCCGCAACCTGCTCGCTTTTTACCGTATTATCAAACGCAATATCACTGGGTCTGACTATACCACTGACTTCGATGGTTTGAATGTCACCGGCTATATTACGTCGGCGAGTCCCCATAACCACAAGGTTGCTGTTCGGCAGAATATCCATAACAACAACGGTTATGCTGTCGACAAATTTACGTTCGTCCTTGTAATCAGCCTTGCTTTTCAAGTCGTTACTGGACTCGGCATCCATTGTAAAACCCGGTATCTTCGGCAGGATATGGTCGATATTTAACTGGCCATTAAAACTGCTCGACCGGTCGGTTTTCTTTTGAAGATCTCTCTTCGCTTTGTTATCGACTTTGCTGTCTTCCGTTATTTTAATTGTCAGAACATCACCTATCCGGCGAGCCACATCGTCTGCGTACAAAGCCTTCATATTTTTATCTCTCTTTGCCCAGATAGAACCTGCATGTAAACAAGTAGAACAGGACAGAAGAAAGACTATTAAGAAAAGCATTGAAATTGTTTTTTTACTCATTGTTACTCCTTTTCAGACGATAAGATTTCTTACTGATAAATTCTTTTCCTACAGGACCGGCTCTACACTGCCATCTTCCTTAACTTCGACTAAAACAATTCTCTGTGAATCAACATTGCGAACTCTGATATATTCCCCGGTCCGACCTTTCTCCATAGTTCTTCCGACAGCCGTAATTAGAAATCCCGGTCTTTCAATCCGGATAATAACATTCTGATTACGTTCAACAACTACTTCCGGCTTAACAGGACCTACCATATACGATTGAAGCAGGGTGTTTGCCGAAAGCTTGCGTTTTGCAATCTGTCCGTAAGGCGGTTTCCAGTCAAGAGGCTCAGGATAGTCCGACTGACCTTTTTCTATTTTAATGTTTTCAGGGTTGATAACCGAACCTGCCGGAATATCAACCAGCGTCATTACTTTATGGCACTCATATTTCAAACGAAAAATGACTTCACGAGCGCCTATCTCTTTGCCGTTTCTTAATACAAGAATATGTACCTTGGCTCGATTTCGTGAATTTTCCGCTGTAAGGCACGGAGACAATTCTACATCTCCGATGTCACCGGGCAAAAACAGGTCTTTCGGTATCCTTATAGGGCTCGTTTGGCAAACAAAATCGGAAGGGGGATTCTCTCTTAGAAAAGATTCCGCCACCTCGACAAATTCCGACCCGGTGATGGTCTTTTCTTTCTGTCCCACAGTAATCTTCTCTGCACCGGTCAAAACCACTTTCGAGGCGGGAATTCCATTGCAGGCCAATCTGCTTAGAAGCATCGGTCTGTCGATAATAATTTTCTGACCCGGCACTGAAATCTGACCTAATTCAATCTTTCCCGCTTTGGTTACAAGAGATTCGTGGCCCCGGATTACACTAACCTGACCAAGACTCAACTTATTGTCACTAACCGTAACCTCCCTCGGCAAATAAACCTTCAGAGTGGAATCTTCCTGCTGGTCAGTCGCTTTTTCATCCGCCGATATCGGGAAGGTAAACGCAAACATCAAAAATACACAAGTTATTAGCATTTTTGCGTTAACATGTTCCTGTACTTCTTTAAGTTTTTTTACGCTCATGGTGATTCCTTATCTGACAATACCATTAGCCGTTTGAAGCATATCATCACCCGCTTTGATCGCCCGTGAGTTTATCTCGTATGCCCTCTGGGCAGTTATAAGGTTGACCAACTCGGTCACCATTTGCACGTTGGATTTTTCAAGAAATCCCGACTGGATTGTCCCGAAACCATTTTCTCCCGCAGCACCGGTAGTAGGTGTCCCGCTCGCTTCGGTCTCCGCAAACAGGTTATCTCCTTCGCTCGAAAGACCCGATGCATTCGGAAATCGAGCTAACTGAATAGTGCCCACAACCGACTGGGTCCCGGAAGAATCCGTGACATTAACACCTCCATCTTTTTCGATACTCACAGAGGAATAATCTGTTGGAATGCTTATGGCCGGCTCTATGGAATATCCGCTTGTCGTAACCAACTCACCGTTTGCGTTTATCTGCAGCGAGCCATCTCGCGTGTATCTTAAATCACCGTTCGGCATACTTACCTGAAGAAAGCCTTCGCCTGCAATCGCTATATCCAGAGAATTGCTTGTGCTTTGAAGCTCACCTGCTGTAAAGACTTTTACTGTGGATGCGGCACGAACTCCACTACCTATCTCCAGACCACTGGGGGAATTTATGCCGGAAGCTACCTCCGTACCGGCTTCTCTCAACTCGACATAAAGTAAATCCTGAAAATTAATCTGGCTTCGTTTGAAACCCGTGGTATTGACGTTTGCAAGATTATTGGCGATTACGTCAACCATCATTTGCTGGCCCGTCATACCCGTCGCCGCAGTGGAAAATGCTCTTAGCATAATTTATTCTCCTTCTATTTCAGTTCTGAATTCGCAGCAGAACCATCACAGATTGATTCCTTATCCCATGGCCACACTCATTAAACTGGACGATGCGTCCTTCCGGGCCGAGATGAACCTCATATTTGCTTCGTACAATCTGGACACCATTATCATGTCCACCAATTCGTCTATAATCTTAACGTTGGATGCTTCCTGGTAACCCTGTTTGACCACAATATTTTCAGCCGTCACCGGCTGGATACCCTCTTCCAGCATCCGATAGCAACTGTCACCGGCAGGAACAAGCTCGCTCTCATTGTCCTGGAAGTCAACCAATCTGAATTTTCCGATAGCTATGCCGCCGGCACTGATATTTCCGTCACTCGAAACGTTAAATCCCGACATTTCAATATTGTTCGGTATCGAAATCGGACCCGCTTCACCGGCGACAATGCGTCCCTGAGAATCCACTATTTGACCATTTTGATTCGTCTGGAATATGCCGTTGCGTGTGTAAAGCGGCCCATCGGGCGTCTCTATCAGGAAGAAACCTTTACCGTATAATGCGAAATCCAGCGGCCGGGACGTCTCGACAATGCTTCCCTGAGAAAAATCATAAGTAGAATTCAAATCAGCGACACCGGGTGAGTTTTCCTGTGACCCTGCTTTTTGTTCCTCGAGAGATTGTGAAAACGAATTGCATCTACGCTTGTATCCGACCGTGCTGACATTGGCCAGGTTATGCGCGATAATATTGAATTCCTGCGATAATCCATCGATGCTCGAACTAATCTGTTCTATAAATCCCGCCATTTCAGATTCCTTACACAGTCGCAGGCTCCGGGACATCCCGGGTCTTGCCTTTCGTTTTCATCAAAGCTGCATTTGTAGCGCGAATTAACTCGCTAACGTTCGAGTCGTTTACACCCGTTAGCTCGACCGCTATCGAAAAACCGCTTTCTATGACTTTAGCATGTCTGACTTCGCCGATATCTTCCACAATCCTTAACGGTATTTTGGAAGCGTCTTTTTGTGAATCCGAATCATCACTCTTTTCTTCATTCAACTGCAGCACTACCAGCACTCTGTCTCCGATTTTGACTTCCAGGGGTGTTTCTATTCTCAAGCCGGGACCGGCCAACTCAGTGACATTTGCAGGTACGAATTCCGGCGGTCCCCATTTGTCTCCTGTGCTGTTTGCCGGGTCCTGACCCTCTCCAAAATTATCAATATTATTTTCATCGTTTGTTGACAGTGTCTTTGCAAATGGAAAATGTGCAATGAATGTCGGCCTGTTTACCGGAACACGTACAAAACGCCTACGATTGATAAATCTCACATTATCACTGTGATTTAGAACGAGAATGTTATCATCGCAACTGATGACTGATGTCTCGAATTCCCATACCGATGCGCCGAAATAGTAACGCACGCGCCACTGCTCACCGGGTCCGCTTTCCAAAGACACTGAAAGTTCGATAGTTAACTCTATATCATTATTTTCCAGAACCGTGGATTCGATATCAGCTACGTCACCATCTTTTCTACGCGTAACGTGAAGTTTTTTCCCCGCGGGAATCTCCCTGCTGGTCGGTTTTTTCGGCTTCGCAACCGGAGTTTTCTTTTGAAAGCCGAGCTTTTCGCGCATAACGGACAATTCGGTGCTTAAACTTTTAGCCGTTTCAACTCCATGCTGTGCCCGTGACTCCTCTATTAATTCCGCAGCTCCGCGATCAAAAGCGGTAACCATAGTGAAAATCGATTCACTTCGCTTCAGCTTTGTTATTATCGTTATGTCCAACAAAATCTCACATTCCCGCTGGCTTAGCCCCTTGCTATTCGCATAATCAAAAAAAAGTTGATTTGTAATGTTCTGTTCCTTCTTCCAGGTTTTTCGGCTGATTAAAATGAACAATACAACCAGCATGATAATGGCGGCAATGCCGGCCAGTATAAACCAGCGTTCCGATACAACATCAGCATCGAACCTACGGGCAGCCTCCCATTTTTCAATCGGAGTTAATCCCAGCAAAATCGTATTAATTCCCGTGTTAATTAAAAATGTGGTAACCATTCCATTTTTCCGAAGTCACTACCTGATAAGGCTGGTTAATTCTTCCAGTATCTCGTTTGCAACTCTAATACTTCTGGCGTTTGCCTGAAAACCGTTTTGTGCCTGAATCATATTCACAAACTCAGTAGCCACGTCGGCGTTGGATTTTTCCAGCGATCCTCCATGAATCGTTCCGGCACCACCGGTCATAGCCTGTGTTGCGATGGCTTCTCCAGAGTTAGCCGAGGGAATCAAATATCCGTTGCCGATAGTTTCCAGGCCCGTTGCATTCTGGAACAATCCTATCTGGATGGTTGCAATGTTTTTCTTGATACCGTTGGAAAATGCACCTATCAGTATACCTTCGTTATTAACCGAAACAGTAGAGAGACTACCAGCCTCGTAGCCGTTCTGGTCACTTGCCACTGCGGTAGAGTTACCTGCAAACTGCGTCAAGCCATCCAGCATCTCCGGTGTTCCCAAGTTTACAGCAATTGTTTGTGGATTTATAGAATCATGCTCGAAAGTTACGACAAACTGGGCTGTATCCGAACCACTTAATCCTGCGTAAGATCCATCGTTGGCGTTAAACGCTATGTCGTCGATACGGCGGCTTTCCATGCTTATCTCACCTATGTCACCGGTAATCGAGGTCAGCACCATATCCCACGTATTAGCTGTATTAGTTCTGACAAATGCACCCGAAAGAACATGTGCGCCTCCCTGGGAGTCATAAACTGTAATGTTAACGGTCTTGAATTGCTCACCGCCGACAGTTGAAACTTCGAAATAACCCGGCATTGTTAATGTGCCGTCACCTGAATAAGATAAAGCCATATCAGTCTTGCTGTAGCCGGCGGTATCGTCGGTTATTCTGATTTGCCCATTGACTATCGAAGCGGTTGATCCGTCAAGAACATTTGTATTCAAGTGGTCAATGAAATCTCCCACTGTGGTAGTGCCGTCAATATCGAAAGTAAGGCCGGTGTCGAAATCAGCACCATCCTGGTCGAAACCTTCGATTGTAATTGTGCCCGAAGTTAACGTCCCGCTGTACTGATCAAGCTCACTTATCAGCGTCGATTCGGTAGCTGCAGTACCGTCATCAGATGTATAGGCCACGTTCGAGGTCATTACTTGTGTTCGTGTTATGGAGAATGTGGCATCGGCACTTAAATTTCCCGATACATCAATTGATGTTGTAGATTTCGCCGGCATCGCCACATCGTAAGGGACATGAATATCACTGTTGCCGGGAGTTTGGAAACCGTCGATTTCACCCTCCGAGCCGATACGCTGGACACGATAACCGGTCGAAGGATCAACCAAATTAGAGTCCGCATCAACTGCGTAGGCACCCGCACGGGTATAAATATTTTGTTGACCATCACTCAATACGAAATAACCTTCTCCTTCCAGAGCCATATCCAGAGGATTACCTGTATTAATGATATTGCCCTGTGAAAGATTAGGCGTAATACCCGCTACTGCAACACCGCTACCCATTTGCTGAGGATTGGTGCCGCCGACACCAGATGTCGGTTGAGACGCTTTCTTTATGGTCTCGTTCAGCAGTTCTGAAAAAGTTATTCTGCTGGCCTTGAATGCGGTCGTGTTAACGTTTGCCAGGTTGTTACCGGCTATATCGAGCATTTTTTGATGGGCCTGCAAACCAGTAACTCCGGATGACAGTGCAAAACTCATTTTTGTCTCTCCTTATATTCTTAATCTTAAAATCGATTTTAGTTCTCTACCAACACAACACCATCTAAACTAAGGCTATATTCCTGCATCTCGTCACCTTCGCCAACAGTGACACCCAAAAGGACCTCCTGTGTCTCAGGATCATGGTAAATCGAATTGACGATACCATTCTGTTCACTATATTCACCTGAGGTCTCATTCTGTGTGTAGAACGTAACGTTCTTGTCCAACAATGAATTTGCATAGTTATTTTGCGTAGCAGTCAATACTTCAGCAAAACTCGTGTTCATTGTCTCCAGTTGCTGCAGTTGCGAAAACTGCGCCAACTGGGAAGCCATGTCTGCATTGTCTAAAGGTTCAAGCGGATTCTGATTCTGCAACTGAACTATTAGCAGTTTCATGTAATCCATCTGAATTTCACTTGCAGTGCTTATTGACGATACCTCACTCATTATTTTTACCTTTTGAATTATCCAAAAAATCTAATTTCCAGGTCACTCACGTCACCACACCGGTACGTGCACCATCAATTGGCAATGTGCAATTATCGTGCCACGTCACCGCCAATACAGGTTCTAAATCACACATCCTCCTGCTATGACGAGAGTTACGTGAATTAATAATTTCAATAAATATGGAAATTCACTTCGTTAAGTTGTTCTCGTAGGGGACAATTTTTCCTGAATCCCAGAAGATTTTGCCGTCTGTATTTTTTCCGTTTGAGATTTCTATTACTTCATCTTTACTCTTGCTTTGCACCACATACACGTCCTATAAAAATATCAATATTGAATCACCACTATTTCGCGTTTAAAAGGAATGGTGACATTATTGGGCGGTCCCATAAAAAGATTAAAGTTGATTCCGTCTGTCTGTCGATTTATGGCTGTGAGTTGTCCACTACCTATGGGACGGGAATACTCATAGTAGTTTCAAAAACAACAAAGTTAAAAACGCTTTTAGTCTCGCAAAAGAATGAGTCTGAGTAGAATTGTAGCAGTAAGCAGGGACCCCGAAGTCCAAAGATTAGCTCAACGATTCGGCCATGAAGTATTCGGGGCTGACGACTTGAATGATGCTCTGGATTTCGCTCAAAAGATCAATCCGAATCTCATTCTTTTCGACCATCGGTTCAACCCGGATTACAATCATGAGTTTTTCAATAAGGCCGATAATAATTCAATCGATGTGCCAATCGTTGTCATCGGCAGCGAAGACTTCGATAACAAGGTCTCTGCCGAATTCATAGAGATGGGAGCATATGACTATTTACAGGGAAAGCAGGATTATAATCGACTGGAGCAAATCATAAGCAACATAAAGAACAAATCCTGTTCGGCTGATTCGAGCAACAGCCAAAAAGATACACGTATGGAAGAATGCTCCGAACAAAATATAAATCGATATTTCGCTGAAGAATTAGCCAGCTCCGTGTCCATGGTGGGTAAAAGCAGCTCGATACTCAACACCCTCAAGATGATTAAGCTTGTGGCAGCAAGCCAGTGCAATCCAATTTTAATAGTTGGAGAAACCGGTACCGGCAAAGAACTGGTGACCAAAGCGATTCATACTCTCAGGCATCCGGACAAAAAATTCATAGCTGTCAATTGTGCCGCTCTAACGGCGAATCTCCTGGAAAGCGAGCTTTTCGGTCACGTCAAAGGCGCATTTACCGGCGCCGACCGTGAGAAAACAGGACTGATGGAAGTGGCCGGTTACGGAACAATCTTTCTGGATGAAATATCGGAGATGCCGATGGAATTGCAGGCTAAATTGCTGCGCGTACTGCAAGAAAAAAGTTTCCGGAAAGTCGGAGGCATTAAAGATATCACCTGCCGCGCAACTATTATAGCTTCGAGCAATCGTAACCTGAAAAAAGAAGTACAGGCAAACCGCTTTCGACGCGATCTTTATTATCGCCTGAATGTCAGTCCTATCACAGTCGCTCCTCTCAAATCGCCCGACAGAAGAGATGACATTAAACTCTTAGCAGAATATTTCCTTAAAACATCGACTTTCTGTCCGGAGAAACGCGATAAAGTGACATCACTGACCAAATTAGCTATCGAAGCCCTTGAGAAACACGACTGGCCCGGCAACGTTCGTGAACTGCGTAACGTAATCGACAGGGCGATCCTGCTGGAAACAACAGATAAAATAGGGCTAAGTGGCATAATAATTGATCCAACCGAGTGCAGCGAGGCATCGCAAGGTCCGATATCCGGTTTCGTCGGCAGTTACTCACTGGAAAAAGCAGAACGTGAACTAATCTCACGGGCCCTTCAGGAAACAGGCTGGCAAAAAACAAGAGCAGCAGCGCTTCTTGGCATAACCAGGGCAACACTTTATGCCAAAGTCAAGCAATACAACATAGAAAAGAATTCGGATGCCGCAAATCAAAGGCCACATACAGTCTCATCACCATCCTCATCTCAGCTTACCTCGGTCCACTGATAAAGCGTTTGCACGACATATTTTGTCAGAAAATCTACCGGCTCGTATAGAATCCTGACACACCTTTACAGCAAAAACAAAGCCACTTCAAATACATCAACGTCGTTTTGACGTCTGAATCCCCATTACATACATACCAATCTGCACATGATTCAATCTGGCACAACTATTGCTATTAAATTCGTAATAAGTTTTGAATACGGCTCTATACTTTCCGAGCCGGTTACAGTCTCCCGGCTTCATCCGGGAACCAAGAAATAAAAAATGGCAACAGAAGAACAAAAAGATGTTCTCGAAGAAAGTGCTTCCGAACTGCTGTCGGACCAGGAGCTTTTTGCAGGTGAAGTACACATGGAGCTTTCCGAACGCGATGTTTTTGCGGGAGATGAGGATTTATACAAACTCCTGACGGATTCTACGCAATCGAACATAAACCAATCTGTCGCCGAACCAGTAAGTGCACACGCAGGCCGATTTTCGAAAAAATCGATTCTGCCCAGGCTATCATCCTTGCAAAAAATCCTTATCATCTGCATCGTTGCAATTGGTTCAATACTACTATATGGATTGCTAAAGCCAAAATTACGCCCTATAATCGATTCCGTACTAACAAACAACAACCAGCTAACGTCGAACATTCAGCAAACGCCAACATCAACATTACCGGCTGCGAACACCGAACAATTAACTCAGGAACAAACCCAAAATCCGAAACCT
>Ga0272441_10011572_pt1 | contig 13066 bp, 12 predicted proteins | sample SSMProp6N_FD_193582 | JGI IMG/M metagenome (GOLD analysis project Ga0272441, IMG submission 193582) | Marine sediment archaeal communities from Little Sippewissett salt marsh, Falmouth, MA, United States - SSM-Prop-6N | ecosystem: Environmental > Aquatic > Marine > Wetlands > Sediment ...
TTATAAGAATGTTTGATTTATGTTCTAATAAAATCCAGAAATAAGCTAACATTTCAGGAGAAAGCGAATTAAAAGAGAGTAACTGAATGGGTGTAAACGGAATTTTTGTAAACTTTCTAATTGTAAAAGTAGGTCCTTTGCTAGTTACATCTGTTGTATATGTTGCATTAACTCTACTTCCGTCTGCCAAAGTTCCGTCTAATAAAGGAGAGGCGTAAGAAATATATTTTCCACTTCTTTGAGCTAATTTTTCAACAAAACTAGCCAATTTATCTATATCTCTAAACATAATATTTGTTCTCATGTTCCTATAGGCTCTGTGAACAATATATACCGGTGTATTGATACCATTGCATTCTATATCTTCAATAAAATAATCTTTTAGTAATGGCTCTATCTTCTCTAAACCAATAAAATCTCTGTAAAGATAATAAAATACCTTATTATATGTCTCCTCTGTAATTTTTATATTCAATTCCTCTATGATTAATTTTGCTGTCTTGTCTATATAATCTAAAACAGCTTCTTGTGTTTTTTCAACAACAACATTTATGTTTATTATTTCCCTCATTGCAATGGAAATTTTTTTCAAAATTTCCCTTTCTTCTTTAGAAAGAACAGGCTCTTCTATAAAATAAACTAATTCAGACTTTTTTTTATCCCAAAAAACATGCGCAAAAGCAAAAGGAGAAATTAAAATATATCTTAAATTTGCTCTTCTTTTATCAATAACTTTTGGAAGCGCAGGAATAGAGGGATGTACATTAATTTCAACGTTTCTATTTGTTTCTTCTTCCATTTTTACCTCTCTTTTCATATTAAAGCAAAATCATATTAATAAATTTAACTAATAGAATAAATATCTATATTAGTGAGTTTTCCTGTTTCTCCCCCAATCATAACTTCTTGATCCCCCTTATTTTCTATAGCAAATCTATAAGGGAGACTTGCTTGATTAAAGACTTTTTTCTCATCTTTTTCACTATAAGTAATATTTAAACTATCGTATTTTAAACTCAAACTAACATTAATAATTCCTTTTTGTTTCTCAGTTAATACATATAAACTTCCTCTTTCTATCTCTCTTCCTGGTTCAGAATATTCTACTTTGCTTTCGTCTAAAACAAAAACAATCTCCTCTGTTTCTCCATTTATAATTAATCTCCCTTTTTTTAATCCAATATCTACTATTTCTTTTTTTCCATAAGCTAATTTCACCCCATTTATATCTTTGTCAATTGTTTCTAAACCAGAAATCATGCTCTCTATGACTGCTTTATCTTTCATCTGATTAATTTTAGGATTTATTATTGCTAAAAGCACAGCTATTATTGTTAATCCAATCAAAATATAGATAACAGTTTCAACCCAAACTTGTGCTTTTTTCATTTTAACAAAGATATAGTTCAGCAGAATCCATTTCACAAACGTGATTTTTTTCTGAAATTATATTTAGTGTTGCTTCTCCAGGGCTTTTTACAAACTCTGTTGTTATGTTATATGTTCTTTCTAATCCTCTATTTACTATTTCCCAGTTTCCATCTAAAATCTCTATGTTTTCATGTCCATCTTCATCTGCTCTAAACCTCTCACTCTTTCCTTCTGCATTAATATTTATAATAAATCCATTAATATCTGTTTCTTTAATTTTAATACTTATTAGAACTTGATGGCCTTCAATTACTCTGTTTTCTAAATCTTCTGGGTCGTCATACACAGGATAATAACAAGCATAAGCCCCTTTATCAATCTCTGCCTCCCCAATTAACTTAAAACAATCCTCACTTAAAGAATTTCTAACATATGGAATTAATATTCCAGCAAGAATTGAAACAGCCACAACCCCTAATAATACAAGCATGATTGTTGTAACAACCTGGCTTAAACCTCTTTTTCCTTTCATACTATTATTTCTTTACCGTATTTTTCATCACAGGTAAAGCTCTTTTTAATACCTCCGGATTTTCCTAAAAGAATAGGTATTACAGTTATTTTATCTCCACTAACATCTAAATCTTCTATTGTCCCACTTTCTCCTTCATTTATACTTTTTGCAGGGTATTCCTCAACATCGCTCCTCCCTCTCCCACTAATCATTAGTTTAATTCCATAAATAGGGACATCTCCCCTATTTATTATGTCCAAATTTTTTGTTACTGCATCATAATCTACATCAATACTTACCTCAGAGCAAGCTTGATCTTCTGATTTCCCAAATTTTTCAACTCTTTCTCCAAAAAAACTACCTGCCCAAAGAAAAATAATTATAGCAAGAATAATTACAACAGCAATTAGTAAGACAGTTGCAATTACCGGACTTAATCCTCTTTTATTCATATTAATTTATTGGGTTTTTTGTTTATTAATCTTTCTATCTAACAATTCTCCAATTCTTGTCTTATAACTGCATTTTCACACGCAATTATTTCTACAATAGGATCTCCTTCTGTTACATTTCTTACAATAAAGGGCCCTATTTCAATAATATCTATCTCCATTTGGTCTATTAAAGTTACATTTACAACAAAATTAGTATTTGGCATGCTTGGAATAGGAATTTCATTTGTCTCGTCTGTTAATCCTCCATAATCATATTCCACTTTTTCAACAGGAAGCCCCTGACTTCCTTTTTCTCTTACTCTTATGTAAAATCCTCCTGTTTCAAATAATCCTCTATTAGATATAGTCAGTCTTAATTTCTTGATTGTTTCTCCATTTGTGACAGTATAACACTCATAATCTTCTATAACTAAAGAAACATCATCTGGACAGGTTTTTGTCTCTTTTGGAGTTATATACTTTATCCAAGCATAAACAGCAATACTTATGCTTAGAGCAATAACTATCAATAAAACATATCCAATCATTTCACTTAATCCTCTTTTATCTGATTTCAATATACCTTTCATCTTCTGCCTCTTTTTTTAATACTAGAAAAAAATTCTCTCCAGAATTTAAACTAAAAGGATAACCCTTTCCATTAATCTCTACTTCTACATTATTTTTTCCTGCTTTAGAAAAAATAGATAGGGTGTTAACTGTTTTCTTCTTTTTCCTAATATTTGTTCCTATTCCTCCTTTTGTATTTATTTTTCCTATAATTTCTTCTTCATATCTATATTCTTCTATATTATTTTCATCACCATAAACAAAAAAAACATCTTGTGCTTTTTCTTTTAAATAGTCTTCAGCCACTTCATCCATAAACTCTTGCATTTTTTCCTCGTCATTTAAAATACCATAATCAATAACTCTTACTCCCTCTTCTTTTAGCTCATTAGAAAGATGATATATTTTAACATCTTCTCCAACACTTCTAACATAGTTTCTTGTAGCAAAAAACCCAAAAACAACCCCTATAATAATGATTGCTGCAACAAGATAAAATTGTCCTCTTTTATTCATGCAGGAAAAAAGTAAAACCCATATATAAATCTTATCAACAAAACACTTAAAAACCTCTTAACACTGGTTTTTTTGCAGACAAACCGGCATGCTAGCCCTATGCCTTATGTGAGCGGGCTTTACACAGGTTGAAGGAGCGAGTGAGATTAAGGTTAGAAGGTCTTTAATTTAACGTTGAGGATTTGTCCTGATTGATCTTGTTTCTGTGAACCGGGTCAGACCTTGATCGGAGCAGCCCTAAGCTGAGATTAAGATGCTTTTAGGGTCGCAAATCTGAGGAGAATTAAAGGTTAGCTTTCTAGTTTTTTTCAAGCAAACTCTGGGTCTGCTTAATATCTTCTAGAAGCCAAGAAAACAATTAAGAAAATTATTCCTATAACTAAAAATATATCTAACACAACTAAAAATACCATTCCACAATCAGTCAATTTCCAACTGCTTGTTCTAGTTGTTTTTGTTACAGGCTTTGTTTCTAATTTATCTAAAGAAATATCTGAAATAGGAATTGTTAATGGTTTTTCACACTCAACAATTACTTCTTTTGTAACTGTATCTGTGTCAGAGAATTCTGCTCTTGCCTCAAAACTATAAATTCCATCTTTATCTTCTGGTATCTGTAATAAAAATATCTTGCTAGCTTTGTTATCTTCATCATATTCTTCTAATTCAAATTCTTCTGTTTGTTCAAAAATACCTAGAGAGTTGCTTCTTAATTCTATTTTCATATCTTCTGCTTTTTCTCCTCTATTCTCAACAAATATTTCCGCAATTGCTGTATCTCCACAATTTACTAATGGCGGAATATCAAATCTACTAATAACAACATCATGTCTTTTTCTTTCTAAATCAATATAGACGTGTTCTTGATTACAATAATCTTCATCGTTCTCTCCCTCTGCTCTTACAAAAATAACATATTCATTATCTTCATCAATATAGTCTGGAACAGGTATATTAAATTCTATTCTCTCGTCTTCATTTTCATCTAAACTAAAGCTTTCATCTAAATCTTCTAATTCTTCATCTTCTGTTACATCATATAAATAAACATATAAATCAACATCAATTTCTTCATCAAACTTGTTTTTAACTTTAACATCTATTTCTATATCTTCACCTATATCAAAATCATCGTTTTCATCTGGCTCTCTTATTTGTATTTCTAAATCTTCATCAATGCTTTCACATAAATCAACATCACCAAATGTAGGTATACATTTTGTAGGGCAGCACCTATCTTCTAATGCTTCCATAAAATCTGAATTACATACTTCATTTGACTTACAGATATCTCCTCCTTTTTCAGAACAACTTAGAGTATCTCCTATTTTAAAACTTGAAAATGTTGTTAAGAAACTCAAAGTTCCATTTTGATAAGTTGTATTTGTACAAGTTCCAACAGGGCATACTTGGTTTATTGAATTTCTATTTAGAGTGAATCCATTATCATAATAAATTGTTGGTGTTTTTGCAAATCCCAAATTATAAAGTGTTACTCTTGCTGGAATTCCTTTTAGTGTTGGGAAATAATCTGAATCTAATGCTGCAAGGCCTTGTTGAATATCTGCATTATTATAAAAATCAACAGCATCTCTTAGATCAACAGGTTGAAGCCATTCTATTCTTCCAAATGGAAGTTTTTCTAAAATAAGCCATACAAATTCTAAGTCTGTGTCGTTCATTCCTGTAAAATTGGTTGTGTTTCCATTATATGTATCAACAATTGGGACATTTGTGGCTCTTAAATTCCAAACTTGTTCATCTTGTAATTCAGTATCATTTACAATTGCCTTTATTTCATAATCTCCATTTCCTAAAGCGTTAAAATTATAATTTTCTCCAATAAATGCTTCTATTCCATCAACAAACCATTTTACAACTACCTGTGCTGGGGTATTGTCTATATCTGTCCATGAAATACTAAATGCTTGTGTTCCATCTTCTGTTATTATTGGATCATATGTTGGAGAGTATGAGTCTATTGTTGGCGCATCATTTACATTTGTTACATTTATCTTAACTGTTTGTTCATCTGTTGCTCCTCTATCATCTTCAACTTCAATAGTACAATTAACTGTTCCAAACCAATTTTCAAAAGGAGTGACTCCTAAAATAGCGTCACTTACAATACAATCTACTTTATTTGTATCTTCATCTATAACTCTAAATATTTGAATTGTTCCATCATTATCAACTGCACTTAAAACAAAACCATCTGTAAATCCAGAGTCCTCTAAAATATTTATGTCTGGGATAGGATCAAAAATTGGAGGTTCATTTTTGTCATTTATAGTTATTTGAACTATTTGTGAATCCTCTAATAAGCCATCACTAACACTTATATTTACAAGGAAAATCCCTTCATCTCCAAATGCTGTTAGCCATGTAAAATTGCTTCCATTTTGTGTAAATCTTGTATCATTTATACTAAATGTTAGGGCATCATTTTCTATATCTGTAGCAGAAGTTAAAATCTCAACTAATTCTGTTTCTTCTACTTCAACATCTGCTATTGGATCTAAAACAGGAGCATCATTCACAGCATTAACTGTTAATTGCACAGAATTACTATCTTCTGTTAAATCTCCATCAGATGCAGTAAATATTACATTTTCTACTCCAAACCAATTTTCATTTGGATCTAGAATTGCAGGACTATTAATTGTTACTGTTATGTTTTCTAATATTGATGCTGTGTATGTTAATGTTTCTCCATCTGGATCAGAAAAATACATTGATAAATTAATTTCTCTAGTTGTATCTTCATCCCATATTTGATCTGGAATCGCAGCATCTAATATAGGGGCCCTATTCACATTATTTACTGTTATTGTAATTGTTTCTGTATCATTAAACTCTGCATCTTCAACAACAAATTCAACATCATAATCTCCTGCTTGTGTATAATTAGGTGTCCAGTTAAATAACTGATTAACAAAACTTGCTCCTGCAGGAAGATCATTTGCACTATATGTTAATCCATCTCCATTAAGATCTGTTGCATTAACTGTAAAAGATAATTCTTGAGATTCATTTACTTCTTTATTCCCAATAGAATCTAAAACAGGAGCAACATTTGGTATAGTGCAATCTAAAACAATTAAATCTGTTTCAGGTTCAAACCATCCGTTTCCTCCATTTTCAAATGTTCCTGTTGTATTACAAACATAATCTATTAAACTAACTCTAAATAAATCACCTGTTGAAAATTCAGCTTGATCTAGAGTATCAAAAAAACCCATTCCTGTTAAATCTGTCGGAGTTGTAGGAATATTTTCGTCTACTTGTCCATAATAAATATATCCTGAATTTGCTCCAGATAAAACTTCTACTTTATATTGTGTTCCAGCCACTGCTGGTAGAGTATCTAATAAAATTTTTCCTCTAATATAATTAACCATTAAATCATTGTCTTCTGTACTTGCTCCATCATTTGTTGCATCTTTTGTCTCTTCCTTAAAAATCCAATTATCTATTCCATCAGGCACCCTTTGCCATGTGTTATCGTCTCCACTTGTATCTGCTAAAGTTGGAGTTTGATCTATCTGTACATCAGAGTCATCTTTTAATGTAATAAACTCATCATCATTATTTAACACAGTAGAGGTTAAATCAAAAGCATAATAATCATTGGCATTGATTACAGTAGATGCAGGAACAGTATATATTAAACTCTCGCTTGCTAATCCATCGTAAATCTTCCATCCAGATATATCGACATTAAATGCATTTGGATTATATAATTCAATCCATTCATCTCCAGAAGCGGGATTTGACTCAAATTCGTTTATCTCTATATTTGCAGAACCTGGTGGAGAGACCCCTATTTGGGTGTCTCCTGTAATTATCTTGCTTGTTGATGGAAATCCTCCAACAATTTCTCCACTAACAGTTCCGCTTCCGCTTGTTTGATATATAATTGTTCTTTCTGAAGGACTGTCAGAGTCACAAGTTAAAACATTTCCAACTAATCCACAATTTGCCGGGAAAGAAGTAATTGTTGCCCCATTAACAGTCTCTTCTAAAGTAAATATCCCTGTTCCTCCGGATTCATCTATATTGAGCGTAATTTCATTTATATTTATTGATCTATCTGCACCCCAAGCAGAAACAATTCCAATTAACATCAGTGCCAAAAGTATCGAGGTAATTATTTTTTTCATCTTAACAATTTATGACCCCATTTTTATATCCATATTTAATATCATTATATTCAGTAAGAGTTACTCCTTGAAATAATCCATTTTTATATCCATATTTAAAATCGTTGTACTCTAAAAGATCAACACACCCATCACAATCAGTATCTGCTTGTGTATTGCAGGTGCTTTGGCCATCCAATTCTATATAAGGCCAATAAAACTCCCCACCTGGAAGCTCTTTTGAATATAGTGAAGTATAAACTCCTCCTTGGCTTTCATCAGAACTTAAAATAGCAATAGAAACTGTATTTTCTCCTAATAATGGAGTCACGTCCATTTCATATCTTCCAGGAGAGTGTGTTACAATATTATTGATTAAATTCCCATAAACAGGAGCATTATTCCAGGTCAAACTATTTTCTTGCCAGGAATCATCTGAAACAGAATAAACTTCTAATCCAACATCTATTAATTGTCCAGAGCTATTTATCTGCCCTTGAGAATAAACGCTTAACACAGCATTTGTTGCGGAAATTCCAGTTAAATCAAATTTAAGATAGCTTCTTTGAACACCTTTATTTAAATCATATCCAATTTTCAAAATATCATTATTAATATTTGTTGATTTTCTTGAATCATCTATGTATGCGTCTTCTGTTGGATAAACTTTTACAGCAGCCACTAAAGGAAGAATTCCCAAAGCTATTAATCCAATTGCCATCATTTTTTTCATTTTATGGATAACTCCATACAGCTCCCCCATCTAATTTAAACCAATATCCTTTTTCTGGCTCTAATTCAAATTCGTTATACCATCCACCAGAGTATCTAGTTGCTGTTTCATAATTTCCATTTACTTTTTTAGAAACTTCTATAACTTCAATTGGAAGTGTGCTAAAATTAATATTTGAAAAGGATGTTACTCCAACAAGATTCATCCCATCATTTAATGTTATGCTCTCTGTTGTTGGATCTTCTCCTTCTAAAACAAGAGTAAATCCAGAAGAACTCTCTATAAAATATCCTTTTCCATTTACAATTGTTGTTGCATCAACAATATCGCTTCCATTGTATTCTTTAATTGAAATTATTTGAGGATTATCTAACATTAATTCAGCAACACTATTTGAACCAACTAGAGGAGAAGAAATTAAATTAATTCCAGAATCTAAAGTAACATTATATGTATTTCTTTCTAAAAGCCATAAAATGGAATTTTTAAATAATTGTTCTGTTTCATTTGTCCAATATTGTGTTTCTGCTATCCCAAAAAACACAGAGTTTCCATTAATTATTGTGTCTGGTTCTCCTGCTTTTGTTAAAGTTGTTCCTGCTTCTGCAATTCCAATAACTGCATCTCTTTGGTCTTGAACCATTGAAACAAGTATTTGAATTCCATCAAAAATATAATAATTGTCCAAACTATACAAATTTGCGTCTTTATCGTTATAAACAGGAACATCTCCTGAAAAACCATTTGTAATTGTATGATTCTCTTCTATAATTGTTGCTGAAAACGGAGAATTTTGCTTTGATTTTGAAATATATGTTACCCAACCCCATTCTTCTAGATTTTTTCCATTAACCATTAGTGCAGGATAATCGTTAACAGGAATATCTTCTGAATTAGAAAAATATTCATTATTTAATAAAATCATATCATATAATGAAAAATCAGTGGTGTTTGCCTCTCCGCTTAAACTTACTTCATAACTTAAACCAAGATCATCCAACGCGTCTGTGAATATCGGATTTACTTTAGATTGACTAGAAACAAGGTAAATAACATCTGTTGCAGCTACAAAACTAGTTAATAAGATAATTCCTATCATCAATAATATTATTTTTTTCATCTTATTTTTTTAGCGACAACTAAAAATAAAATAGCTAAAACAACAATCCCTCCAATTAACATTGTCGAATTTGATTCTTTTTCAACTTCTTTAACATAGACAATTAGTCTTTGAGTTAAAGATAATTCATTGCTTCCTTTTGGATCTTTAAAAGTAACCAAAATATCTCCGAAATAATCTCCCTGTTTCTCTATATTGACAGTATAAAATACTTCTTCTCTTTCTCTTGCTTCTAATTCTAAATTTTCTTTTTCTAATTTAATTCTATCTTCCCAGTCTCCTGAACTAGATAAAATCACTTCAACAGGAAAATCATTGTTATTATTTACAATAACACTCTCTTCAAATTCTAAAACCTCTCCCTGTATTATGTTTTTATTTAAAATCATTTTTGGCTTATCAATAGAGGCTATTAAATCATCAGATGCAGATATTAGTGATAAGCTAATAATTATTATTAGCATTAATACTCCCTTAGCTTTTTTCATAGTTATTTTTCAGTTACAATCTTTATAAGTATTATGACAATCTAAATAAAACAATCCATAATATATTTTTTAAAATAGTTTTATTTAAACTATCAAATTATCACTACTCTGTTTCTGTGAATAATTAAACTACCCTTCCAACAAAGTGGAACTTACCGTCTGTAAACTTACCATAGCAAGGGTCTGGAACATTTAGTCTAAAAGTTATACACATTTCAGATCCTTGTGCTAACAAAGAATCTCCTTCGTTGTTGTTGATAATTCTACACATATCTCCAATCTCACCTGAATGGCTTGGTAGTGTTGTAAATTCATCACAGTTGGCTTTACAAATTCCACTGCCTGAAGCTCCTAAAGCTGGAAAGTTGTTGTTGTTTGCTCCAGAATTTAGAGAACCTTTTGTTGCATAATAACTGAATTGGTCATACTTGATACCGTTTCCAGTTGGACATAATGCATCTGGTGCTGTTGAACTTACATCTTTGAAATAGTCAGATGAAGCAATATACATATCCATCACAACTCCAGATTCTGCCTCAGCATTATTCTTCAATCTTACTGGATCTGCTGTTGCAACTGTTCCTGGCTCTACAGCTCCAAAGTTAATTGGACCGCCAGTTAATGTTACAGCTAAGCTAGGATTAAAGAATAGTTGGTCAACTCCTCTCTTAACAACTTGAGGATCACAACTTGTATCTGCACCATCAGTTACCTTTACAGCAACTGGTAAATTACCATGATCTGCTCCAACAATTAACTTACATACATAAGTTTTGTCTTTTGCACCTTTCTTTGTGGTGCCAAAAGCAGCAGCGTCTATTGTGTAATCTACTTGTGCACATGCGCCTACAGCAACATCGTTCACTAATAGCTGTACAGAGTCAATATCTTTCTTTCCGTTTTCATCTCTTACTAATATATAGTAATCTACTGTCTCTCCCTGAAATACATAGTTCATTCTTTCTGAAACTAGATATCTTGTATACTCATTACCTAAGTTGTACTTTCCACCATTGTCTTTTGATTCTTTATAAACATCAGCAGTATAAATAGTCTGGTCATTTGGGAACCATCCTCTTGCTGTATGGTCAACAAAAATCTCTGGTGCTTCACATTCATCTGCTGGCTCAGGTACATCAACATCTATCCCAACTTGTTCTGTTCCTGCTGGAGGAATAATATTGACAGTTGCATTTTGTGGCAAATTTCCAGCACTAACTAAACTAATCAATAAAATTCCTAAGATCAATAAACTGATTTCTTTCATATTTTCCTCCTTACATATAATATTGCCTGAATAACTAAAATTGCAACTAAAACAATTCCAATTATTATCCCTCCTTTTTTTACACCATCTCCAATAACACTTCCTTGTATTTTTGGCTGATTGTCTTCCTCTAGTTTTATTGTTTCTTTTTCCTCTTCCTCTATTGTCTTGTTTTCTTCTTTTATTATCACACTTCCTCCTCCACCAGAAGAGCCCGTACTAGAACTTGGACTGGTTGTTTCTTCTTGTTCTTCTTCATTTATTATTGCTTTTAGCCAAATACCCGCACGAATAATCGTATTCCCTTCTTGTTCTTCTCTTAATAATAACACACCATGATACTCTCCAACATTGTTTCCAGATAAGCACACTTCTATCTCATTTTCTATTGTAGAACTTGGATAATTTATTGAAATCCCATGTTCACTAGCAGAAGTTTCAAATAACTCTACTTTCCATTCAATATCTTTATTTTCAGCCCATTTATCTTCTATACTTATTGTATCTGAATCAGAAATTATAGAAACTATTTGGCAATCTTGTTGTCCTTTTTCTAAATTATAAATTAAGCTTGAAGGTGAGAACCCAACACCAAGAACTAGAGGTATAACTAGTAAAATTCCAATGATGACTGTTGTTTGTTTCTTCATTTATCATTCCTATCACCTCTTCAATGAAAATAAAAAAATAAAAACAAAATTTTTATGTTGGTGGCAAACCAGTTACAGTGTATGTTATTGTGCCAGATTCTGCTCCAGGGCCTGTTCCTAAAGGTATTGTTATCCTTGTATCTACTTCTTTTTCTTCTCCTGCCAAAAGATCAATTATCGCTTCTTCAATAGCTGTCCATTCACCTAAATCAAGGTCAACCCCCTCAAATAAATCATTATCACTAACCTGCGCTGTTATTCTAACAGGAACATTACTACTTGAAGAGTTAAAATATATTTTTGGACCTAATTTTGGACTTTCAGAAGGTTTTACAACACCAAAATCTAGATTTGATGGGTCAACTGTTACTAATATGTCTTCTCCGATTGTTACAGAAACACCTTGTTCATCTGAAGCATCAGCAATTATTAATTTAAGAGTAATTGTTCCATTGTTTGTTCCGTCTGTATTTGCAATATTTCCTTGAACAACATATGTTCCCTCTGGATAATCTCCTGGAACAATCATCCCAAGTTTAATGCCGCCATTATGATCATGTTGCGCAGCATCAACTAGAGTTGGTTTTTCTGTTGTTCCATCAACATAAACAAAAGGTTCTGTTCCATCAACAGCGTCTTTTAAATAACTTAGATATGGTTCAGGAGTTCCCCTATCTTCATAGTATTGTTTTAAATCCTCTCTTAAAACAGTAGTATCAATAAGGAATAAACCAAATAAACCGTCTGCAATATCATCGTCGGCGTCTGTATTCTCATCAAACTGTATTTCGTAGTTAGTTCCTGCGTTTCCATCTGTTTCTAAAATAAATCCACCTTCTAGACTTCCAGCCATCGCAACAGCCCCGGTTCCATCATTTGATGTAACTCCCACATCAGTGAGTTCAAGAGCAAAAACAAAGCTAGCCAAAACTAAGATAAATATTCCTGTTATCAAAGCATATATTTTTTTCATTTTATTCTCCTCCCGGTGGTGTTGGTCCTGTTACAGTATACATAATCACATTATTTACAATTCCAGGCTCAGTATTGTTTGGGATTGTAATTTGCATCTCAATTGTTCCTGTTCCAAAAGCATCAAAAGTTTTACTAAAACTTGAATAAACAACTCCATCTAAAGTCAGGCTGTTATAAATCGGATCTGAATTTTGTAAAGCCACACTTTCTAAAGTTACATCTACATTGCTTCCAGTATTATCTACATTTACTGTAATTTGGGGCGCATCTCCAGGATAAACAGTTC
>Ga0272441_10011573_pt1 | contig 13065 bp, 6 predicted proteins | sample SSMProp6N_FD_193582 | JGI IMG/M metagenome (GOLD analysis project Ga0272441, IMG submission 193582) | Marine sediment archaeal communities from Little Sippewissett salt marsh, Falmouth, MA, United States - SSM-Prop-6N | ecosystem: Environmental > Aquatic > Marine > Wetlands > Sediment ...
CGAAGTACGGCCGGCCCGTCTCGGTCGCGCCGGCGTCGAAGACTTTGGCGATATTCGGATGGTCCATCATCGCCAGGGCCTGCCGCTCGGCCTCGAAGCGGGCGATGACCTGTTTGGTGTCCATGCCAAGCTTGATGATCTTCAGCGCCACCTTGCGGCGCAGGGGCTCTTCCTGCTCGGCCATGTACACCACCGCCATCCCCCCCTCGCCGATCTTCTCCAGCAGCTTGTACCGCCCGATCACCGTCCCCGGAGCCTCGGAAATCGAAGAGGGAGGACTTACAAAGTTCATATCGGCCACTATCGGGGCAAGTATATCATTCTGTGCCTCATGAACTCTAAACAAGGCTGCGATTCTCGCTCTCAGTGCAAGATCGTCGCCGCAAGCTCGATCGAGGTATGCGGTTCGCTCTTCAGGCGTTTTGAGCTTGACCGCAGCCTTGAAAATGACCTCTTCCTTCTGCCGAGATACCATACTATGACCTCCACTCTTTAATGCGAGATTTGGCCCGGTCATTCCGCGAAAACTTGGAGAATTCAGAACAATCTGCTGTCTGAGAGTCCGTGGCCATCCTCCCCTGTCGATGGACCGGGAGCGATGCGAGCACACCCGCCTCTTGCGCGATGCCAAGATTCAGCATTGAGATTGGTCATTCGACGTGAATCCGGGCACTCAGCCGCATGAGATATCTGCCAGATGTCCCACTCAGTTCGGCTGGAATCCAGCCCCTCCCTCCATCTCCAATTGGAGCCAAGCACGGGCATAGGCCAACTCCTCGTACGCCTTGGACGGTGAGATACCCAGCAATTCGGCCGCCTGTGTCCCTGTCAGCCCAGCGAAGAAGCAGAACTTGATCAGCTTGGCTTTCTTGGCGTCCGCCTTCTCCAGCTTGCTAATCGCCTCATCCAACGCAAGTAAGTCCTCCGGGGATGCAAAGATCGGGGCAACCAACTGACACTCGTCCACATCAGCACGCTTCTGACCACCACCATGCTTCAGCGTTCTCTTGCGCCGCGCGTTTTCCACTAGAATTCGTCGCATGGCTTCAGCGGCGGCCGCAAAGAAATGACCGCGACCGTCCCAGTTCTGCGGCGCATCCCCTACCAGCCGCAGGTAGGCCTCGTGAACAAGAGCCGTGGCCTGCAAAGTCTGGCCGGGAGGCTCGTGGGATAGCTTCTGGGCGGCCAGAAGGCGAAGTTCTTCGTAGACCAGGGGCAACAACTCGTCCGTAGCCTTCGCGTCACCCCGTTCGATGGCGTTCAGGATGCGTGTAACATCACTCATGCCAACTCCCCACCGTTTGTGCGTCTACAATGACACTATTTTCGCAAAAACGTGGGGAGATTTCAAGTCTTTTGAGCGGGTGAGCACGCGGCGGTCGCAGGCGTGTGTCGGCACGGAAATTCAAGTCTCACCATATCTGAAATAGCCCCCTCTTTCGCCAGCCAAACCGTTACAACCCAGCTACAACCCGAGACCCCGTTATCTGCCAATCCCGAAAAATTGCCAAATTCATAAGTGCTTTTCTGAAAGGCTCTTGTGCGCACCCTGGGATATGTGAAACTGTTGCAATGGCCTTCGCTGAGTGCATTGAAAAGGACTGGCAGCGTCCATAACTGCCAGCCCATTGTCTCTCATTGTCACAACAAGGTTGCTCTAAGGCTTCACCGCCCGGTTGTAGATGCGGACGTCGTCGATCAGGCCGGTGAAGAAGGTGTTGGGGGCCATCAGCTTGCCGCAGCCGATGTTCACACCGCCGCTGCAATCTGCCAAGGCAACATCTGTGTCTTCGGCGACGAGAATGTCGTCCACATAGAGTCTGCGATTTGTGCCGTCCCAGGTGAAGCACACGCGGTGCCAGTTGCCGTCGGCGATGACGACATCTGAGTACAGTGCCTTGCTCTGGCGGCTGCCGCTGCACAGCTCGGTCATGAGCGCTCCAGTGGCAGAGTCCAGGATCAACCAATCATAGCCAGCCTGTTGTGAGATGATCGACTGGCCGGGGGCGCCACCTTTGACCCAACCGGATACGCTGAAGGGTCCTTGTTGCGGATTCAGGACAGAGCCGGCCACTAGGAAGGTCGTCCCGTTCAACTCCAGCGCGCCATTCAGACCGCCACCATCGGGCTGCCATATCGGCGCGCCCACAATCGTGGCGTCGCGGTCACCGACGCTGTCGTGGGCAATGATGCCCTCGGCTTCGTCCAAAGCCCAGTGGGCTGCCAAGGTCGGATCGTCTACTTCCTCGCCGATGTATCGGGCAAGCACCTTCAAATCCTCGACATCGACAACGCCGTCACCCCAGGGCATCGGCCCAATGTCACACACCGAGTCGCCCGTCGCCCAGCAGTCCACCATCGTGCAGATGTCCGCACCGTCGACTTTGCCGTCGCCGGTGAAATCAACCAGCGGTACGATCGGCGCCTGCCATACGTCTCCGGCATTCCCTCCAGGTCGAAAGCCTTCATAGCTACGGTAGGTGAAATAGAGCATCTGTCCGTCGGCCGAGACACGAGCGGCCATCTCGGAGTATATCGTGTTGACGCTCGATCCAAGGTTGACTGGCTCGCCCCAGGGAGCATCTGTCGTTTCGCGTCTGGCCATCCATAGGTCGAAGTTCCAACTGCTCATTGTGCTGAAGCCACCGAGCCGCGCGGAGGAGAAGATGAGCGTCAAGGCATCGGGTGAAAGCACGGGAGACCCATCCCAGTCCGCACTGTTGACCTGCGGACCCGCGTTCACCGGCTCACCCCAAGGGGCTTTTCGTGTCGAACGTTTGACAGACCATACATCCCAGCCACCATAGCCGCCGGGAATGTTGCCTGAGACGAAGAACATCTCCAGATCATCTGAGGAGATACTCAGGGCCCATACATTCGTTGATCCATTCGTGGGGGGGGGCAGGACAACCGCCTGACTCCACGGACTATCTTTAGTCTCACGCTTTGTCATCCAGATATCATTGGAACCGTATCCACCGGGTCGGCCAGAACAGAAGTACAGTTCCAATCCATCCGATGTAATAACGGGATTGGAGTCTCCGCTCGGACTGTTGACCGTGGGCCCAAGATTGACAGGCTCACTCCATGGATCATCCGTGGAGCTCCGTGTAGATACGTATAGGTCATCGCCACCATACCCATCGGCACGATCGCTACCTGAATAGAAAGTTAGCTCGTCAGAGGAAAGTCTTACACGATCATCACCTATGGTGTTTGTTGGTGGCCATGGAGTTGTTGTAGCTTCACCAAAGGTGAAATCCGCGCTCGCTATGCCGCCGACAGCCAAGATGACCACTGTAACGGCCAACCCGAGCATTACCCTTCTGTCATCATTTGTCCGTCTCATGTTCGTGTCCTCCAAACAGGGTTTCGTCTTGTTCTCTGAAGGTAAACACAGCAGAATTTGGCGATCTTGCGCGAAATCTGGATTTTCTTCTGTGTCAGGAGTTGCAGGGTCGCCTCAGAAGGGAAGTAAGCTCTTGCCCATCAAGGGCTTATCGTGTGGGCTGCAAGGAGGGTGGTTTTGAGGCACCCGGTTGGAAGTTTGGCCCGCGCTGGAGAAGGAGCCGGCGCTCCGTTTCGCGCCGGCCCTTGTGGATCTGGCGTGCAGCCAATCGTCGTGACGGCCGCACCGCCCGGTTGTAGATGCGAACGTCTTCGATTATTCTGTCTCGCTGACTTCTGCTACCATGTGCTCCACCAGAACGATCAGGTCCTTTACATCGACTACGCCGTCCCCGAAGGGTGTCGGGCCGATGTCGCAGAGCAAGCCGTTTGTGCCCCAATTCTCGAGCATGATATCGATGTCAACGCGGCCCAACGCGCCATCGCCGTCAAGGTCCACGATCGGCTCGATCGGGGCCTGCCACAGATCATACGATCCCTGTCCCCCTGCACGGTCGGAGACGAAGTAGTAGGTAAGCCCGTCGACCGAGACAAAAGGACACGTGTCCCAGGCCTCAGTATTGGCCGGCGGTGCCAGGGGGACGGGTTCACTCCACGGGTCAGACAGGGTCGGCCGCCTCGCCATCCACACGTCCTCGCCACCTCCGCGGCCCGAACAGAACAGGAGGACCAACCCATTGGCAGCGATGTGTGGCCAGTAGTCTGCTGCCCCGGAATTGACAAGAGAACCAAGATTGGCAGGCGGCCCCCATGCATCCAAAATGGTCGCCCTGGAGGTCATCCATATGGTCAAGTCTCCCTGGTAGAAGTACAGAGCCGTACCGTCTGGTGAAATGCACGGCCCACAGCTAACGGTCGCAGTGTTGACCGTTGCCCCAAGACTCGTCGGCTCGCCCCAAGGATCGTCGATCGAAGCCCGCTTCGCCACCCAAAGCTCACCAGTCCATGCGTCGTAATTGAGTCGGGTGTAATAGAACTCCAGGCCATTAGCCGAGAGAGAGGGGCCAATATCCCAATCCGGCGTGTTGAATAGCTCGCCAAGATTCACCGGGTCTCCCCATTTGTCGCCAGTCGTGGGGCGCGTCGACATCCATAGGTCGACTCCACCGAATCCGCCCTCCCGGTCGGAACCATAGTACAGTTGCAGCCCGTCCGGCGTGACGCAGGGGCTTGCGTCGACCCCAGGGCTGTTGACTAAGGCTCCCAGGTTCTCGGGTTCGCCGAACGTGAAATCCGCCTGGGCCACATCGCTGGCCAGCAGGACAGCCACCAAGACCACCAATAGCACCATTGTCATCTTGTTGCCGTTTGCCCATCTCATGTCTGTGTCCTCCTAAAAGGCGTTTGTGTTCTGGTCTGAAGGTAAACACAGCAGAATTTGGCGATCTTGCGCAGAATCTGGATTTTTTTCGTGCGACGGGCAGCGCCGGTGGCCTGTTGCCAGAGTAAGCCCTTGCCGATCAAGGGCTTATCGTGTATGTTCGAGTGACGATAATCTTGAGGCACGCCGTTGGAGGTCTGGCCCGAACGGAAGAAGAGGCGGGCCGCAGTGAAACGGGCCATGGGAAAGAGAGACGATACGCAGATCGGGGGCGCGGGAGGGACCTTTCTCACTACTCACTGGTCCATGATCGAGGCGGCCGGTTCCGACGACGACCCGGATCGGGCTCTGATCGGCCTGCTGCTGGAGTCGTACTGGCGGCCTGTTTACTGTTATCTCCGTCGCAAAGGCTACAGCAACGCCGATGCCAAGGACCTGACCCAGGGCTTTTTCCACGAGGTGGTCCTGGGCCACGAGCTGATCCAGAAGGCCGAGCCGGCCAGGGGGCGCTTTCGCTCATTGCTGCTGATCGCGCTCAATCGCTACCTGATCAACGTGCACAACGCCGAGACGGCCCAGAAACGCATTCCGAAAGAGAAGCTCGTTTCGCTGGATTTCGTCGGATCTTCCGAGCTGCCCGAGCCGGCGGCTGCCTCCAGCCCGGAGGAGTCCTTCAACTACGCGTGGGTCTCGAACCTGCTGGAAAGGGTCCTGGAGGAGGTGGAAGCGCAGTGTCATGAGGACGGCCTGAGCGCACACTGGCACCTCTTCCGCGACCGCGTGCTGGCACCCATCCTGGACCGAACCGAACCAGCTTCACTTTCGGAGCTCTGTAAGAAGCATGGCGTCGCCGAACCGCCCAAGGCCTCGAACATGATCGTGACGGTCAAGCGGCGTTTTCAGGAAACGTTGCGGCGGCGCCTGCGCGATTCCGTCCTCTCCGACGAGGGGATGCGCGAAGAACTTCACGACTTGCAGCAATTCTTCCCGGAAATCGCGCAAGATGGCCAATAGCTGCTGTATGTAATAGGGGACGGTGGGCCGTGTCGGTTCTGAGCCCTCCGGAGCTGTTTCTACTGGAGCAACGTAGGTGCAAAATCATGGGCAAGAAACGCATCTATGGCCTGGAGCGCGATCAGATCGGCCGCCTGTTGTCGCTGGGCACCGCCGGCGCAGAGGAAGCGAAGGACAAGGGGCCCCGCACCCATCAGCCATGCACGGAGCGTCCCGGTACCTGGGTCGGGCGCTACCACCTCCTGCGCGTCCTGGGCGAAGGGGGCATGGGGATGGTGTACTTAGCCGAACAGGAGCATCCCATCCGGCGGCAGGTAGCCCTGAAGGTCATCAAGCCCGGCATGGATTCCCGACGTGTGATCGCGCGCTTCGAGGCGGAACGCCAGACGCTGGCGCTGCTGGACCATCGCAACATCGCACACGTTTACGACGCCGGAACTACCGAGAGCGGCCGACCCTACTTCGTGATGGAGCACGTCCAAGGCCAACCCATCACCGAATACTGCGACAAGCACAAGCTGACGATCGAGCAACGGCTCAGACTGTTCCAACGGGTCTGCGACGCGGTGCAGCACGCCCATCAGAAAGGGATTATCCATCGCGACCTCAAGCCGTCCAATATCCTGGTCGCTGCTGAAGGCGACAAAGTAATCCCTAAGATCATCGACTTCGGCGTCGCCAAGGCCATCGCAGCGCCGCTGACCGAGCGGACCCTGGCGACGGAGGACAGCCATCTGCTCGGCACGCCGGAGTATATGAGTCCCGAACAGGCCGACATGGCCACCGAAGATGTCGACACGCGTTCCGATGTCTATTCATTGGGCGTGCTCCTCTATGAGCTGCTGACCGGCACGCTGCCCTTTGACTCGGATACTCTTCGCACGGGCGGGATAGAACACATTCGCCAGGTCATCCGGGAAAGCGATCCGAAGACCCCCAGCACACGACTGACGAAGCTCGGCGACGAGGCCAGAACCATTGCACAGAACCGTCGCACGGAGATCCGCGCGCTCGCCCGGCATCTACACAGGGAATTGGAATGGATTCCGCTCAAGGCCATGCGCAAAGACCGTGCGGAGCGCTATCGGTCCGCTTTGGAGTTGGCCAACGACATTGGCAACTACCTACAAGGCGCTCCGTTGCTGGCAGGCCCACCGGGGGCGGCGTATCGCCTCAAGAAATTCGTGCGGCGACACAGGCCCTCTGTCGCGGCCGCTACACTCGTGGTCGCGTCACTGCTGTTTGGCCTGGCTGTCAGCATCTCGATGTACCTCCGCGCGGAGCGATCCCGGCAAGCGGAGGCCACCGCCCGTGCGGAGGCCGAGACGGTGATCAACTTCCTGCGCCAGGACCTCCTGGGATCGGCTCAGGAGGCCGAGCAGCGGGAGCCCACGCTGCGCTACGTGCTCGACCGCGCAGCAGAGAGCCTGGAGGGCAGGTTCAAAGACCACCCCCTTGTCGAAGCGCAGCTTCGCAGGATGCTGGGTGTGACCTACATTGGCCTCGGCGACCCGGAAGCCGGCTTTCGACATCGGGAACGCGGATGCCGCATAGTGCGCGAACACCTCGGCGAGACACACCCTCAGACATTCGATGACACCAACTGGCTTGGCGTATCGTACAGTCGCGGCGGAAGATACAAGGAAGCGGAGGCGTTGTTCGAGAGGGTCATTCAGCAGGCCGAGCGCGACACATCCCGAAAACACGACCGCTGGATGCGGTGGTTCAAGTGCAACCTTGCCGGCGTCTACCGGAACCAGGGCCGCTATCAGGAGGCCGAACAACTGTTCCGCACGACGCTGGAGACCCGTAGGTACTGGGATACAGAAACTCAGGGATGGCGGATCTATGGCATGGGCTTGGCCGACACCTACGTAGGCCTGGGCCAATATGACGAGGCCGAACGAATCTATCACCAGAGCATGAAGCTCCAACGCCAGGCGGGTCAGTCGGACCCCCACCGGCTCGGGATGAATAACCTGGCCCGGCTCTACGTGATCCAAGGACGGTATCAGGAGGCTGAAGATCTCCTGAACGAGGCACTGGAAATTTGGGACCGCAGCCCAAGTGGGATGACGAACCTTGTGCGGAGGCTGGTGACCGTCGAGCAGCTCGCCGTCCTCCGGCGAGAGCAAGGCCGGTACGAAGAGGCTGAGCGGTTGCTGGCGGAGGTGTATGACGGAAGGCAAACCTGGCTCGGTTCAGATGATCTCGGGACGCTGTACACCATGCACGAGTTAGCCGTGCTGTACGTGCGGCAGGCCCGCTACGAGGGCGCCGAGCGACTGCTGCTGGACGCCTACCACGGCCGCGAGGCCAAGCTCGGCCCCAAGCACCCCCGCACCATCGACTCGCTGCGCGAGCTGGTGCGCCTCTACGAAGCCTGGGACAAACCCGACGAAGCCGCCAAGTGGCGGGCGAAGCTGCCGCAGACGAAAGCCATGGAAGAGTGATGCGACACCACACACTTTTCTATGAATCGCAGGCGTGAAATGCCTTGTTTTGAGGTCGCATGTCACTACACCAGCACTACAACCCGAAACCCCGTTATCTGCCAATCCCGAAAAAATGCACAATCCATAAGTGCCCCATTAACAATGACTTCTGAGAAACAGCGGGTTGTGCAACGTTTTCAATGCCAGATTCACGACCAAAAGGGCCGACAACTCTGCCGAGATGCCAGCCCTGGTTGCCCAGCGCGAGACATGTCCTACGGCCTCACCGCCCGGTTGTAAATGCGGACGTCATCGATCAGGCCGGTGAAGAAGGTATCAGGGGCCGCACTCTTACCGCAGCCGATGTTAAACCCACCGTAGCATTCGGCCAAGCCAATATCGCCTCCTTCGGCGACGAGAATGTCGTCCACATACAGGCTACGACTGAAACCGTCCCAGGTAAAGCCCACCCGATGCCAAGCGTCATCAGCAATGACCGCGTCCGAGTACAAAGCCCGGCTCAACCGACTACCGCTGTGCAGCCCGGACATGAGGGCACCGGTTGTAGGGTCCAGCGCCAGCCAATCGGTTCCCCCTTCTTGAGAAAGGACCACCTGGCCGGGCGCGCCCCCCTTGACCCAGGCCAATACGCTGAAGGGACCCTCGTTCGGATTCAGGGCAAAGTCGGCGGAGACAAAGGTTGCCCCGCCGAGTGCCAAGGCACCGGCGACTGCACCGCCGTCAGGATTCCACAGAGGGTCGCCGGCCACGGTACCATCGTTGTCACAGGCACTGTCGTGAGCGACCAGGCCCTCGGCCTCGTCTAGGGCCCAATGGGCCACGAGCGTCCCGTCGACTATGGGCTTCTCAATGTATTCAGCCAGGACTTTCAAATCCTCCAGGTCGACGACATCATCGCCCCAGGGCATCGGGCCGATATCGAAAAGGGAGTCGTCTGTGCCCCAGTGGTTCGCCATCGCAAGAACGTCTTTACCGTCGGCCTTGCCGTCGCCGTTAAAGTCCGCGATAACATCATCTGCATACACCGCTGAAGTGAATACCCAATTTCCACCGGGATGGGTCGCGACGGTTCCTCCAATGACATAGATCTTTCCGTCCACGACGCTGGCGGACATGCCTGCCAGTGTTGTGGGTATATCGAGTTCTGTCATCCAGTTATCCGTTTCGGGATCATAGGCTTCGACAGTTGAGTATATAGGGCCTTGTATTGAATGGTGATAGCCCCCAATCACGTAAATCTTCCCATCTACTACGACAGCGTCGAGCAAGTATCTGGCTGTCGGCATACTGGCTTTCTTTGTCCAAGTGTCCGTTCTTGGGTCGTAGGCTTCCACGGTCGCGAGAGCGGTTGCCCATCCCCCAATGGCATAGATGATCCCATCCACCACGCAGGTGGTTAAGAGCGAGCGGCCTGTGGGCATGTCAGCTTTGGGTGTCCAAGTGTCCGTAGATGGATCGTAGGCTTCCACAGTGCCGTAATGGTAGGTCCACCCCTCACTCTCGTTTCTGACTGCGGCTCCAATGACATAGATGATCCCGTCCACAACACTTGTGGAGTGCCAGATTCTTCGAGTAGGGTGGTTGCTCCGACGTGTCCAGGTGTCGGTAGCCGGGTCATAGACTTCCACGGCAGAGATGCCAGAAATGTACCCGGCTGCATCACCGCCAATAACATAAACCTTGTCATTCACGACGCAGGTGGACGTATAACCCCTTGCCGTCGGCATGTCAGTTTTCTTCGTCCAGGTACCTGCTGCCGGATCATACTCGTCTACCCTCGTAAGGGCACCCCACTGAGCCCCCCAGCCCCCGATAGCATATATCTTCCCACCCACGACACTGGTGGAATGCATATACCTCGTTGTTGGCATGTCGGCCTTTTGTGCCCAGACGACATCCGCCTTCGTACACGCGCTGCCAAGCGCAAGCCCGGCCACCCCTCCAAGTAACAGCAATCTAATTCTGTACCCGTTTGGCCATTTCATCTCACACCTTTCCTTTCCGCCTTTGAGGCCTATTTGAACCTTCTTTTTGGTCACGTATGAAAGGCCGTTTCCGACCTTCCCTGCGGATGGTGCGCGCAATCCAAGCGCTGGGCACATCTCCACGGCATTTCGATTGTGATTCGCTTCTACTTTACCGAGGGAGCAGACTCCCTCGTACCTGCATATTGTTGCGCGCAACCGACTTCATCGGTCCTTTGTGACTACGCTGGTGACAATCGTATTCAAATCTCAATCAACAGGATCCGGTCGGCGATCCAGCCATGCCAGTACGTCACGCTTGACTTCCTTGGGGAACACTCCAATTACGGAGTGGCCGCAGGGATATGTCTTGTGCACTTTGTCCTCGGCAGGTGTTCCCAGGAGTTCGAACGTAGGTTTCTGCGACGTTCCGTACGGACAGAAGTGGTCATAGACTCCGTTGATCATTATCGTAGGGACCTTGATGTGACCGGCGAATTTAGCCGGGTCGGCTGCCGGATGATAGCTGTCGTGCCAGACCCAGCATCCACCGGCGATGAAGATCGCCGTTCTTATGCGGTCCTCCAGAGCTGCAAATGGGTATCCGTCAATTGCTCCCCAGCTCAGCCCTAGAAATGCGAGTCTTTCCAGATCCATGTCATCGCGGCTTTCCAGATAGTCGATGGATCTGGCCAGGTCCTGATACACCTGCACGGACCAGTCTTTATGGGCACTTGCTCCCCTGGCAGCATTGGGACAGCCCTGCTCGATTCTGCGCTCGTAGGTACCTTTGTATACGGGCCACAGAAAGGCTCGACCGTTGCGCACGACAAAATCTAGTCCATTGAGTTCGCGCAAATCCACGCGTGTGGAATTCCTCCTTGCAGCATCAGTCGGGAAATACACAACCGGCTGGAAAGGAGGTTTGCCCTCTTTGGGGATACACAAATAGGCAATCACCCGCTCGTTGCCGTAAGTAGCATTGAAGGTAATTCTCTCCGTGCGCCAGTGTGTTGGGCTTTCATCTATGGATTCGATTTGAGCCTCGAGGTCAGTCCGGTCATACGAGTAGAATTGTCGGTACGAACGGAACTCCTCTTCGGTGTGCGCCGTTACCTTGGTCAAGTCGCGTACAACGGGTCTTTCTATTGGCTCAAACAGAGATTTGGGAAGCGATTCCCCTTTACCGAAATAGCGTGCGCATCGAAATCCGTTTCTGGGTGACCGGTCCCACGATGCTGCAGTATTATCGTGATAGAACATATATTCGGGATCGATCCATGCACCACCGAGGATGTACCGCAGGTCAGCCGAATCATCGACGGCATTGAAGCACCATTCCCTGACGTTACCGGCCATATCATACAGACCTTGAAATCCTATCCCCGGATGGCTTCCTACAGGGGCCGGGCCTCGCCCAAAATTACTGTAAGGCATAATCACACCGGCATCCGAAATGCAAGCCGCTTCGGACCACTGAGATACGGTCGGCAGATGCTTACCGACGAACTCCGCATAGGCAGCCGCCTCATACCAACTGACGCCGGACACGGGATAACTGCCATGCCCTTCAGGATAAGCCCCTTGCTCCCAGGTGGCCGGACCCGGTTGGCCCGTCCTGTCGCGGAACTGACTCATGGCCTGCTCCCAGGAAACCTCTTTCCCATCCTGAGTGAACGGTTGCTTCCAATACCGCCGTTTCTCATAGCCACCCTCATCTACAAACTCCTGGTATTGCTCATTGGTGACCTCGAATTTGTCTATCAGATACGTTCCCTGACTCTGCGAGTCTATGGGGACCATATCAGAATGCCCGCTTTGCTTTTTCAAGGGGATATCCCGTATCTCGACATTGGGACTAAATGAGCCGGCCACACATTCTCTCGTTTCAAATCCATCCTTGACGATTTTCCAGCGATACACGCCTCTTGGAAATCTCCTCTCGTCGAACGGTGACTGGCCAAGATACAGCCACTGACCTTCAATGTCAGAATACTCTTTGTAGTACACTCTGGCTCCCTCCGGCGGCGTTATCGGTACAGACGTCCAGGATATCTTGGGCCAGAGGTTTGCAAGCACGGGGTCATTAGGGATGGATTCTTCCGCCTTCTCGGCCAAGAAGAAAGCCGCCAGGTAATCCTTCTGCTCAGCGAACTTCGTTATCATGGGCAACGCTTCCTGTCTGGCCCATCGCGCTCTCATGCTGTGCAGATACGCTATCACGCCCACCGCAGAGCCGACCAAGATCACTACCGTAGCGGCCGCCGCCGCAATACCTGCGCGATGCCTTCGCCAGAACTTCTGCAAGCAATAAATCGTCCCAGGTGACCCGGCGAGTATGGGCTCGTGCCCCAGGTGTCGTTGAATGTCAAGGGCCAACCCGTGGGCTGTCTCGTAGCGTCGTGTACGGTCCTTCTCCAGGGCTTTCATCACGATCCAGTCCAGGTCGCCGCGAATCGTTTTTCGCAGAAGACCGGGTGTGGAGTCGCGGTGCTTCGCGATATTCGTCAGTCGTTCGCCGAAGGTGCCCAGTTTCGTGGAAGGTCTCGTGGGCTCTTCTTCACGGATGATGCGCTGCAGTTCGAGGTATCCGGCACTACTGAGCCTCTCGCCATCAAACGGTGTTGTTCCCGTCAGGAGTTCGTACAACAATACACCGAGTGAGTAAATATCCGTGCGAGTGTCAACGTCCAACCCGCTCATCTGGGCCTGCTCAGGACTCATATACGCCGGCGTGCCAATCATTTGAGCGTAACGCGTAAACAGGGTTCTTTCTGTCAGCCGCTGGTTCGTGGCTTTGGCAATCCCAAAGTCGATGACTTTTGACACGGGTCTGTCGTCGTGCAACGTGACCATCACATTGGATGGCTTGATGTCTCGATGGATGATCCCTTTTTGGTGG
>Ga0272441_10011574_pt1 | contig 13064 bp, 6 predicted proteins | sample SSMProp6N_FD_193582 | JGI IMG/M metagenome (GOLD analysis project Ga0272441, IMG submission 193582) | Marine sediment archaeal communities from Little Sippewissett salt marsh, Falmouth, MA, United States - SSM-Prop-6N | ecosystem: Environmental > Aquatic > Marine > Wetlands > Sediment ...
CGCAGCAACCCTGTACGCTACGTTCTGGGGGAAACCAAACTTGGATTCAATCAGCCAAATCTGTTCACAAATCCGCACGCTCACAGACAGGGTTGTACAAAAGAATCTGACCGACGGCATGCTCTTCTCCGGAGGATTAGACACCAGCATAGCAGCGTTTGTGGCATCAAAACACGCCAAACTGGAGGCGTTCACAGTTGCCTTCGAAAACTCGCCTGCGCTGGACCTCAAATATGCAAAGCTGATGGCAGACCTACTGAAGGTGAACCACACAGTCAAGTTTTTTGGCGAAGAGGAGATGCACTCAGCCATCCAAGACGTCATCACGGTTCTGAAGGTTTTCGACCCCATGGACGTCAGAAACAGCGTGGCAGCTTACGTGGGCTTGAAAGCCGCAAAAACAAACGGAATCAAAGGCATAATGACCGGCGACGGCTTGGACGAGCTGCTGGGCGGCTACAGCTGGCTATTCGGTCTCAACGAACAGGAGCTGAAGGATTACCTGTCCAACATGTGGCAGGTGATGCAGTTCACTTCGATTCCCTTGGCAGAATCGCTTGGGATGGTGTCTAAGCCCCCGTTTCTTGACCCCGACTTCAAGTCTTTCGCTTACGGTGTGGACACGAAACTGATGATTAGACGTGAGCGGGGCGAAATCTGGGGAAAATGGATAATGCGCAAAGCCTACGAGGGGCTACTGCCCGACGAGATTGTGTGGCGAACAAAGACGCCCTTAGAGTTTGGCTCCGGAACCACCATTTTTCCGCAGCTTTTCGGAGAAAAAATTTCTGACAGTTACTTCCAAGAGAAAGCCAAAAAGTACCGGGAAATGGATGAGGTTACGATAAGGGACAAGGAGCACCTGTTCTACTACGAGATTTTCAGGTCCCACTTCGGTATACCCTCTGAATTCTTCAAGGACAAGCAAGGCAAACAGTGCCCACACTGCAAGGCTAAAGGCGGCAACCCTGAAAGCAAGTTCTGCAAAGTCTGCGGGGCTTACCCCATCTAGCTTCATTTTAATAGTATGTGTTGCCAAAGAATGACCGGGAACCCGAATCAAACATAGGGGGCGCGCATCCATGAACCAGAAGCTGAAGGTAGCCGTATTCAACACGCAGCCGCCTCACCTCTACTTCGGAGGCGTTGAACGACGAATAGTTGAAACCGCCAAACGGTTGGCAGACAGAGTGGACACCACGGTTTACAGCGGAACAAAAAGGGGCTTCAAAGAAACCGCTGTGGTAGACGGAATAACCGTTGTTCCCTGCTTCTCCACTGACAGGCTTTATCCGCTGGACAACTGGGTTTTCAACCGTTCCCTCTCCGGGATGGTTGACACGATAGAAGCAGACGTTTATGAGGCGCACACTGTCAGCGGTTACGGATTCTTGAAGGCTCTCAGGAAACATGAAGTCGGTAAGCCCTTCATACAGACGGTTCACGGTGTTCTGGCGGATGAGCATATTCAATCGTCCAAAACCGTGTCTCCTTCCCTTAGAACGAAGCTCTCAAACGTTTTCATGGGGCGCCTCGCAGGAATCGAAAAGGAGGCAGCCAAGGAGGCAACCCTGATAGTCACAGTCAGCCAGTACTCAGCCCAAAAGCTGGTTCAACTGTATGGCGTTGACGAAGAGAAAATAAGGATAGTTCCGAACGGCGTGGACACCCAAAGGTTCAAGCCCACAGAAGACTGCAAAAAAATCGGGGACATCATCGGCGTAGACTGCGAGCATGTTGTACTCTTTGTTGGCAACCTGATACCCCGAAAGGGGCTGCATTATCTGGTCGAAGCAGCGAAGCAGGTCGTCAAAGACGGTGTGGACACCAAGTTTGTGGTGGTTGGGGACGGTCCGCTCAAAAGCCACCTGATTTCATATTCAAGAGAGCAGGGTGTATTGGACAGGTTCGTTTTTCTAGGTTACGTCCCCGAAGAGATGCTTCACCAGCTCTACAACTGCGCCGACGTTTTCGTTTCACCCTCAGTTCAGGAGGGACAGGGCATCACGCTGCTGGAGGCTCAAGCAACAGCTAAGCCGGTGGTTGCCTTCAATGTCACCGCCATAACGGAAGTCGTGAAAAACGGCGAAACTGGGCTGCTGGTCGAACCAAACAGCAACGAGTTAGCCGACGCAATCTTAACCCTCATTTCAGATGAGTCCTTACGGGAGAAGATGGGGCGTTCTGGTCGAGAGTTCGTCAGCGAAAGTTTCTCTTGGGATGTTTGCGCCCAAAAAATGTTTCAGGTCTACTCTGAAGCAGCGGAACACTAAAGCCTAGACGCGCTTCGTCAGTCGCTAATCACAACAGGCGAACTTCTGTCCCTTCTCTTAACAACCACGTAAGCAGCAACAGCAACCAAAACAAAGACGACGGCGACAACCGCAGCGGCGACATGCTCTGAGGGTATACCCGAATCTGTTTGCTGGTTTTCAGCCACACTGAAGCACAGATACGCATCCTGCATGATGTACGTTGCCCCTGAGCACCCAATGGCAACTATCCAGTCTCCAGCCACGTCCGGTGAGTAGCTGAAACTGAATGCTCCGTTATCTTGGGCTGCAGCCTGTATGTTTTCTGTGGCGCCGTCCGGCTTCACGAAAGTCACGCTTACGGGTGCATAAGCAATTTCTGGCGATAGTTGACCGCAACCCGTGATGGTTTCGCCTTTTTCAACTTCGCTCCTGTCTAACTCGGCGAGAATCTGACCGTAAGTCACTTTTTTCTCGTCTAGGCAGTAAACTTTGCCGTCGTTGTTTCCGAAGTATAATCGTCCCTCATACAGGGAAGGGGATGACCAGCTGTTAGAGCCTGTGTCAAAGAACGTTATTCTGTCGCCGTTTGTGGCGTTAATGACGTAGACGAAGCGCCTGTCTGTGGTAACGTAAACTTTGCCGTCACCGTAAGTGGGTGAAGTGTACAGTTCAGTTCCTATCCAGCTCTTCCAAACAACTTCTCCGTTGCTGGCGTCGAGGGCTGTTATGAAGAACATGTCAATAACGTAGAGTTTCCCATCATTGTACGCCATCGAGGCAATCAAGTAGCCGCCTATGCCTTCTGTTCCCTCAGTGGTGTAGTATGCCCATTTTATGTCGCCTGTCTCTGCGTCTACTCCATAGTAGTTGTACTTGTTCGCCGCCACAAACACCATCCCATCCGCAACTGTTGGGGACGCATGCAAGTCCGTGCCTCTGTCCGCCGCAATCACATACGGAATCTCACATCTCCAGATGAGTCCGCCATCGTCGGCAGCTATTTTGTAGAGTCCACCGCTGTCTGGCTCCTGCGAAGTGATGTAAACTGCGCCATTCGACACAGCTGGAGAAGAAGTGATGTAGCCCTCCGTTTTATAGGTCCAAACAACGTTTCCCGAGTCGGCGTCAAGGCAGTATAGATTGGTGTCCAGAGACCCAACATACACTCTGTCCCCCACCACCATGGGAGAAGAACGAACCCCAGTCACCGCCTTGAAGCCTGCTTCGATGTAGCCTCCAGCCTCTGTCCTCCATATCTGGCTGCCATTCTTTGCATCCAAACAATAAACGTAACCGTCGTCGGGTCCAACATACACTCTGCCGTCAGCCACAGCCACCGACGACTTGATTCGCGACTCAGTCATGAAACTCCACACGAATCCACCGTCTCTCGCGTCTAAGCAGTAAACGTTCTTGTCCTGCGAACCCACATACACCCGCCCCTCAGAGATGACCGGCGTGGAGCCGACTCCTCCGCCTGTTTGATAACTCCACCTGAGGTTCAGTTCCGCGGGTCCTGACTGTCCAGCACCACTGTTCTGCGCATCACTGCGCCACGTGGACCATGAGTTGCTGCCGATAGCCCAAACCTCGTTGAGGGTTATGTAGCTGTCCATCTTCATTTCTTCAATGTATCCGGGGATGATGTACAGGTTACCGTAGGCAACAGCAATCGAGTCTCTTGGACAATGAGTCTCTATAGGCAACTCCCATATGAGCTCCCCAGTGAAAGCGTCTAGACACACAAACTCGGATTCGCTGTACTCCAAAGTGTAAGGATCAAACGACGTCATCTGACCCGTTGTAGCGTAGACCTTGCCGTCCGCAACCACTGGCCACCCTGGCCAAAACATGTAACCCGGTCCCTCATACTTCCACATCAGCTGTCCACTGTTTATGTCTATAGCGTAAAGGTGCCCGTCCTTGTTCAGCTCGTAGACCATGTCGTATGCTGCTGCGCAGCCGCTTATCCAGTATCCAAGATGTGTTCCTGGATTGTATTTCCACAAGATGTGCCCTGTTTCAGCGTCGAAACAATAGAACGTGTTGTCGTGCTCGCTTGCCTTGAGCAGTTTGCCTTCATAGTAGGAGCCGGAGAAGCTCATTGCCCCTGTTGTCTGTGTATCCCAGAGAAAGTCGCCTGTGGTGGCGTTAAGAGCCACCTGATGAGTTTCAAATGAGCCTGGGAAAACTCTTCCATCGCCATACTGTATGCCTGTTCCTGATGATGTGCTGCCAGGCACATGGGTTTCCCAAGCCAGTGTAGGCGGCTCTGCGGGGTTAGAGAAGTTCCATGCTTGAACCACCGCGTCGCCTTGAACATAGAACATTTCTTCTTCTGGGCTGTAAACACTCTCCGCCCAGTAGGATACCTTAGCAGAAAACTCTTCGCTTGTCCACAAGATTTCTCCGGTTTCGGTTTCAAGGCAGTATTCTGCCACAACAAGGCGTGTTTCATCTATTTTGAATACTGCTGGCCACCGCAGCCTGCCGGGAACCGTGGTGTTCCATGTTACAGTTCCTGTGTCTTTGTCTAGGGCGATGACGTTCGTTGCTGTTGTAACCAACACTTTGCCGTTGAAGGCTGCGACGTAACTTTGTATGCCCTCTATGGTTGTTTTCCACAGTATCTCTGACGATTCCGGGGCTGGCCCCTCTGAGAAGCGTGTGAAACCCGGGTCGCCGTGAATCTGTGTCCATTCGTACTGGAGTAAATCTTCTTCAACGGTGCCGCTCGCAGAATCGGAGAACACCATGAAAGGCGACAAAACTAGTAACAAAACCAGTGCGGATGCGACTATCATGTGGGTGCACTTTGGTTTTTTCATGTTTTTCACTTCAAGGAGTTAGTTTGCGTTTGGGCAAAACCGCGATTTATTCTAAGCATAGTAGGCGACTTCACCCCATCTGGTTTTACCATACACGGTTTTTACTGTGTATCATGAATTAAATGTTTCTAAAACATGCTTGTGTGCACATGATTTCATCCAAGTGGGAAAAATCTTTCATATCCGTTTCTTGTTCGAAGTGTTTTCAGTTCAAACGTCTAGATCTGGTGCACTGTAAATTGTGCTTCTACCGTTTTTTGCTCGCTGCATCCTATTTTAGGTCTGTATGCGCCTGTTTTTTTGCCTGGAATCCAAGAATTTGTTACAGAACTTAACTCGATAAGCCTTATTAACATAAAAGTTAAATATAATCTCTCGGCTTCCTACCTAACCCCAGAAGGTTAACCTATGGCACAAGCGATGAGTGATAGACCTCTCTTGTATATGATGACTTGGAGATGTACAAGAGCCTGCAACTACAACTGTTTGCACTGCAGCTTCGGCTCCAACCCCGTTGCCATCAACGAGATTGACACCAAAGGCGGAATGAAAATTGTCGACGAACTTTATGAGATGGGGACAAAGTGGTTTGGGCTGAGCGGTGGAGAACCGCTGGTACGGAAGGACATTTTCAAGATTATTGAGCATGCCAAGAATCTGGGCATGAACGTGAGCCTCATAACCAACGGCTACTACGTTAAGGGGCGTATTCTCGACAAGCTGATTCGAAACGAGGTTATGACCGCGGTGAGCCTCGACGGAAAAGAGGAATCGCACGATTTTATCCGCGGCAAAGGCGCCTATGCAACAGCTCTTCTGGCTATGGAGAAGCTGTCTGAGGGCGGAATTTTTGACTGCATCGTAAGCACACTGAACAGGCGTAACTGCTCGGAAGTGGATCACATCGCCGAGCTGGGTCACAAATTCAACGCCACTCGCGTGGTTTACCACAATTATATTCCTGTTGGCAGAGCTGAGGAGCATCTGGAGTTGGCTCCCACCCCGCAGCAGTATGAAACTACCCTGAACCGAATTTACGATTTGATGCAGGAGTACGAGGGCAAAGTTGGCGTTAACGTGTACTGTCCATTCTTTGCCCGAATCGCAAAACAGCGGGGAATGCCCGACTTCGATAACTGGTTCAACAACGTGTTTCTTGGTCAATGCTTCATCGGCGGCAGATACATGGGGCTTCTGGAAAACGGTGACATCCGACCCTGCGGCTTCAACGAAGGCTACCGCATGGGCAACATCAGAGACAAGTCGATGAAAGAAATCTGGACTGACATGCAAACAACCGAGTTCACACGCAAACTCAGAGACAGGAGTAACCTGAAGGGAAAATGTGGAGTCTGCGAGTACAGGGAAATCTGCGGCGGATGCAGAACCCGAGCAGAAATCTACACTGGTGACATATTCCAGTCTGACCCTGCATGCAGTTACGTGCCTAAGCTTTTGCGCGAAAAGTGATGCATGTTAGCGCCCGAATGCTGGACTTTATCTTTTTGTTGCGTAAACGCTGATTCTGCCGTTATCGTAGATTTTGTCTAGAGCGGGAGACGTTTCGACGTTTGATAAGACTTGCTGGGTGTCGACGGCTACGAATTTGATGTTGTATTCTTCAATGTATGTTCGGAAGTCTCTTGCTTTTACTGGCATATTAGTTTGTGAATCGAATTGCTGCTTCAAATCTGCGATTGTCCACTGTTTCATCTCTTCAGGCTCGAAGGCGTAAGCAAGTATTGAGAAGGATGCTTGTTGAGTTTCATTTTCGCCTAATTCGCCAAAGTCATATTTGAGTCTCATGGCATTTATGAATCGGCTGTTTAAGGCGCCGAGGCTGAGGAATGCGGTGGGTTCATCAAATTCGAAGGCTGCTAGTATGCCGTTCTGTGTGTCCCGTATTGCCACAACGTTGTCGGGTAATGCGCCCGAAACTTCTGTTAATGCCCACTCAGTTGCATTTAGATGTGTGGCGTTGTTCCATGGGTTCTGCCATTCAAGACGCTGGGGGATAAGCGCCTCCTTGAAGTCGAGGGAAATCTCGAAATTGTTGGTGAATTCTATTTTGATATATTCCAAGTGTTGGTGCGCCTCAACGCTCCATTCAACGTCGATTACGGGGTTGCGGCTTGACGCTGTAACAATCTTTTTCAGGGTGAAGTGTTCGTGGGCGTACTCGGAAACCAGTTGTGCCCCTTCTGTGGAGTTGTATGCCCAGTGAATGCTTTCGTCAATTTCAGAGAGCAAAACAGTCACCCATTCGCCTGCAGGATTAATGTATGTAACGTCAACTTCGTTGTTGGGAATCGTTAACGCTTCAGTCCAGATGTTGTAACGCGAAACGTATATCGCTTGACCTGCGCTTGGACTTACTGGGTCAAACTCGCGGCTGAGGGTGAAATTGTTCTCTATCTCATAGAAGCTGTACAGTACCGCCTCGGCAACCACACTTCTCTGGTAGAGCGGATCCGTTTCCTGTATTGTTTGATGGTCAGAAAAGATGTAAAACCATGACCCCGGGCTTCTGGTGGTAATCACTGTGCCGTCAGATACTGAATGCTGCTTCACCCACATGCCCGCGTTGTAGCTGGGCATTGATGCTCTCTCATAAAACTGTGGGTAAGTTTCGATTACTGGAACAAAGGCGACTATTTGAGCTAAAAACAGGGATGCTGTCACTGCTACGGTAACGATTTTGGCTGCAGCCTGTAGGTTGGCTTTGTTTGTGACTTTCGGAATCAGCTTTGACTCTATGTATTTGATTGATTCTATGATGCTGTAAACTGTCACGCCTGAAAGAATGGCTATTGGTGTGGCAAGGAAGTAGATGAATCGGTGGTATGGCAGGTAAATCTTGAAGATGTATAGTTGAGCCAAAATGAAGGGAACGGTTAGCCAAAAAATAATCAGCATCGATGACTTCAAGGCTTTTCGTTTCTTCACCAAAACGAATGTCAGGGGGATGCCTGCTACAGTCAAGAAAAGGCTTGCTCCAAAGTTTTTGGTTAGGGAATCAAGTGTAACTGCGGAGATGTTGTAGACGTTTTCTTTCATCGCAAAGAATACATGCTCGATAACAATGTCGGCGTATTCGATTAGCATCGGTGCGTACCATGCCATCAGGGCTAATCCGCCGCCCACAATCACGGCGAAAAAGACGATGAGTTTTCTTTTTGATCCCATGGTGCTGACCAAGAAGGCGGGGACAAACATCAGAACGAAAACGAATGTTACAAGCTGATGGGACAACCCGATTGCGAAGGCTCCCAGAAACAGGAGGAATGTTTTGGTTGATATTTGGAAGTCCTTGTTCAGTATGTAAAAGATGAAGGCGATGTAGGCTAGTCCCAGAAAGTTTGCGTAGCCTCCCCAAAAAACCATCTCAAAAAGCGGAATAGACAGAAGCGTGAAAACGGATGAAACAATGGCGACGTTTGTTCCAAACAGTTTTCGGCTCAGCAGATACGTGGACAACAGGATTAGCACGTTAAGTGTTGCAATCAACAGTTTCAGCAGAAAAGCTGCAGCCATAACGTCAAGGGTTCCTGCAAAAATTTGGAGCATAGCAACGATGACGTGGAAGAGGGGCGGGTACCATGTGACTTGGCTGTAGCTGACTCTTTCATCCATCACTATCTGTTTTGCTTTTCCTAGGTGTACCGCTGGGTCGTTTCCTGGGAGAACTCCGCTTGTCGACATCTGCTGAACTGTAGCAACGAAGAGGATGGAGGCGGCGATTAGGACGAAAACCAGCTCAATAGTGGACAGCCTTAGCTTTTGCACCGATTATCCTCCAACAGCAGGACGTAATTGGATATATGACTAGTAGATTCAGCATATAAAAACATCCAGTTTCTGGTAACCATCAACTAACCAATACTCTACCCAAACTTCTCACACCGTAATATATCCGGATTCGCAAATACATCCGTTTTCTCAGCATTTTTGTGCAAGAAACTTCCCTTTTAACCCGCTTCATCTCTTGTTTCTTAAGGTTGAAGTCATGAAGCAACTGTTCTGCGACTGCTGCGGAGACGCGGTTAAAGCCGTATACCCATGCAAATTCGTTTTTCATGACGGATTAACCTGCAACTTCAACATCTGCCCAGGCTGCATGGAGACTGGAACTCTGGAAATAAACCTCCAACGGAAGAGGCTGGTTTCCCAAATCCTTCTCAGACTGTCAAAGAAACAGTGACCTTCCCTGAAAAAAGGGCGTAAGCAGAAATGTTCTGGTACTCGAACAGTCTGTTCTAAACTATGGAACTAAATTACCCGCATCAATAAACTAGTGTGTGAGCGGGTTGAATAAAATGCTGTATTCAGTGAAGCATGTGACGGTTGACGAGTTGAATGAGCTGGTGGAAACTATTGTTCGCGTAAACTCACTATATCCTCGTGGTTCCTAAGAGGCGGTTCCCTGCTTTTCATTTTTTCACCTGAAAAATTGTGACTTTTCCGCCTTTAAACACCAACTGAAACTTCGGGTCTTCCGAGAACTTCAGGTACACATTCTGGTCTCTGCACACCAAATAGGAGACGTCGTATTCCTTCATCATTTCAACGTAATCCCACACAATCAGCGGCTCAGAGCTCACAGTTTCTAGGGGAGAGCTGGCAAGCTCAGCATACACCATTCCTACTTCGTATGGGTAGCTCAGGTCCTCCACGTCAACGACGCCGACCAGCATTTCCGCGTGTAAGCTGCTGTTCTGTGAGCTGTACGTTATTTCGGCGCAGTTTGTGGTGTTCTGTTTCAGTTCAATCAGTGGGTCGGCTTCTGTGAAGATCACCTGCCCAGCTGCCTCATAGAATGAGTTGTATGCTTCAATCGTCATCGGCGTTGACTCGTCAGCTATTGTTATGTTTCTGTCTGCTGTTGTGTGAAGCGTGAACTTGGCGTCGAAGTCGCTGATTTGCTCATCTTTTGCCTCTATTTCGTATGATAGTTCGGCGAATCTCACTCCCTGTCTAACTGTCAGCGTCTTCTTGACCGTGAACAAGTCGTCTTCAAGTGTTATTGTCAGGACTGCCATGTCTTCAGTTTTCAGCAGCGTGGGGGCTTCGGCTGTTTTCATGTCCGCCAGTGTTGTGTTTTCTTGGTTGTATTCGAGTGTGGTTTCGCTGCTTTGGAACTGGAACAGTGTATAAGGTTCTCCGCTCCATGTTTCTATGCTGAACTCGGGGTTGTGGCGCGAAAGGTATGGTCCATCCTCTCTGACTTGGATTAAGCCGTTGTCGATGTAGTAGTCTGTGTCGAGGAGAAGCTGCGCCGATTCTGCAACCTCCACCTCGTGAGAGTATATCAAAAACTCGATGCTGGCTGCGCTGAGCGTGGTTCTTTCACCGATTCCGGAGAGCCACCACCCATAAAGGTGATCGGCTACGAAAACAGAATCTTCTGGGGTGCTGTTTCGTATCCAATCCAGCGCCGTGGCTTCGGGTCTCTGTATTGTCGTGTAAAAGTTTGCCCGTTTCATGCCTTCAGTTGGAAAGATGGACCAAAGCGAACAGATGATGAAGCAGAAGAGGAATACGGTGCAAACTATGGTTGGGAGCATTTTTTTGATTCTGCTCCATTTGATGTCTATGAATCTGTTGATGGCAACCGACGTGTAGTAGAAGAGGTAGAACAGCCCGCCAGAGATTATTATGATTCCGGGCAAGTCGATGAAGTACATGAATCGTGAGTAGTCCGTGAATATGCCGAAAATGTAGGCTTGAGTCAAAACTATGGGAACAATAAACCATGCCACCAGCAGCAGGCTTCCGCTGTCAAACCATCTTTTTCTGGATGTCTTGAACATCAGAACCGCTGGGATAAGAGCGATAAACAGAGTCAAGATTATGGGTTCGACGGAGCGGTTCGCAAGCATCAGGTTTCTGTTATCCAGTCCTCCTGTGAGGGCTCCTTCCGCTGAAACCCCCAAGTAGAAGTCCGCAACCCTGAGTATCCACGGCAACACCGCCAAGATTCCGGCTGCAACAGAAACAGCGAAGAAGCGTAGGCTGCTCAGGATTTCCATCTTGTCGAGCCTCCGAAGTTTGCCTAACAGCAGCAAAACAAAGTACAGCGCTATGATTGGAAAGAAGATGAACAGGGTGAATGTGTGGGTTATGATGAGGATGCCGAAAAGCAGCGTCCCCATCAGCAGATGAACACGGCTTGGCTGGTCTAGTTCCCTGAGAAACAGGTAGAATATGACTGCAATCAGGGCAAGGGATACGATGTTGGTGTAGCCGCCCCAGCCTATCATCTCGGTGCTTAACGCTGAAATCGCCGCAAAAAAGGCTGCAATCAAACCTGCGTTAGAGTTTCCCCAGACCCTTCTGGATATTAGGTAGGCGGGAAAAACTATGAACGCGCTGAAGAAGGCGGCGGTGACCAGCTGTGCAAGGAGCAGCGGCATTCCAGTTAACAGTATAAGGGTGGATACGAAGAAGTGGAATCCGGGTGGAGTGGCAAGCTGTTCTCCTCCCATGTGATACGGGTTCCAGCTGGGCAGTTCTCCCCTGTCTAAAATCAGGTTTATGATGCTGCCGTGGAAGCCGATGTCTGAGCTCGGCGGATACTCGTTGTGGAAGAGGAGCGCCGCCCTGAACAGGAACGCAAAACAGAATATCGCCAAGAGCAGCACAGTTCTCTTATGTCTCACCGCAACAACCATCCAAACCGATACGACCTACCTTTCAGTTGAACAAAATTTATTGCTTTCCCAAAACGCAACCACTCAACAGCACATATTAGGCTCCTAATAACAGTGCTATGTTGAAAACAGTCTTTTTCCTGTTTTTCCAAGCAAGACAACACTGTGTTCTCTAGCAGTTTTCGAAAAACCGCACATTGAGAGGTGAAAATATATTTGATTCGCTCACGCTTATGGTTCTGTTGGGATGTGACGATGTTGTATGACGTGATGATTATTGGCTCGGGACCCGCAGGCTTAACAGCCGCCATCTACACCAGCAGGGCTGGGCTGAAAACCGTTGTTGCCGCCGGAATGTTGTGGGGCGGTCAACTCATGATTACACGGGAAGTGGAGAATTTTCCGGGATTCGAAAACGGAGTCCTTGGACCCGAACTCATGGAGAAGATGCGGAAGCAGGCTGAACGCTTCGGCGCAAAATTGGTATTCGAAAACGCCACCTCTGTAGACTTCAAATCCAAGCCCTTCAAAGTAACCGTTGGAGACACTGTTTACGAGGCAAAAACGGTTATCATAGCCGCCGGAGCCTCAGCCAAGTGGTTGGGCTTAGAGAGCGAAGCGCGGCTGAGGGGCAGGGGCGTTTCGGTCTGTGCCACTTGTGATGCAGCCTTTTTCAGGGACCGGAAGGTTGCTGTTGTGGGGGGAGGCGACACCGCCCTGGAAGAAGCCTTCGTTCTCTCCAAGGTTGTGAGCGAAGTCAAGGTTATCCACAGGCGGGACAAGCTGAGGGCATGCAAGTTCCTTCAGGAAAAGGCTTTCGCGAACCCGAAGATAACGTTTGTCTGGAACAGCACAGTCACTGAAGTTCTAGGCAAAGAGCGGGTGGAGGGGGTTAGGCTCAGAAACGTTGTTTCAGGCGAAGAATCTGTTCTAGAGTGCAACGCTGTTTTCGTGGCTATCGGTCATAAACCCAATACAGATGTCTTCAAAGACCAAATAGAGCTGGACCCTACAGGCTACGTGGTAGCCCGAAGCGGCACCCGAACCAACATAGAGGGAGTGTTCGTTGCGGGCGACGTTGCAGACAACCGTTACCGCCAAGCCATAGCCGCTGCTGGCTCCGGATGCAAAGCTGCATTGGATGCAGAGAAGTATCTGATAGGAACATAAGAAGCGGGTTTCCACGTTCTGTCTCACCGTAGACAAAGTTTTTACACAGGATACCCCATAAACTGAACTTGCATCTTTCTCTATAGACTACAGCAGCGGAGAAAAAGGAGCATTTAGCCATGAGCACACCGTCTTACTCTAAAAAGTTGGGAATCGTCGGC
>Ga0272441_10011575_pt1 | contig 13064 bp, 12 predicted proteins | sample SSMProp6N_FD_193582 | JGI IMG/M metagenome (GOLD analysis project Ga0272441, IMG submission 193582) | Marine sediment archaeal communities from Little Sippewissett salt marsh, Falmouth, MA, United States - SSM-Prop-6N | ecosystem: Environmental > Aquatic > Marine > Wetlands > Sediment ...
ATAATATAAGTAGTTTAGAAAACATTCTACACCTTCAAGAGATTTTGAACAAGTCAATTTTTTATAGATGTTTCTTTTCGCTTCAAATCTTTTATAAGGTATTGTAATGATTGATGTTGTGGTATAAAGGTGCTTACGGCAAAATCATTTCCAGGCGATTTTTGGTCAACCATTTCTTTCGAACTTTGTAGTCCGGGAGGATTTTCTCAACGTGCTTCCAAAATCTTTTAGAATGATTGGGCGTCTTTAAATGAGCCAATTCATGAACGGCAAGATAGTCTACAACTTCCATGGGGGCTAAAATGATCTGCCAATTAAGACTGATTTTTTTATCTTGATGGCCACAGGTCCCCCAAACACTTTTTTGTCCTCTGACAGCTATCGCATGGGTTTCAAGGCCCATCTGTCTTTCAAAATGAAAAATACGGCTCCCTAAAATCTCTTTAGCTTGATGTTGATACCATTTGATTAAAGATTGTTTTGCCATTAGCTTTTTCTTTTCTTCAGCAAGCTGAGGTGGAATTTTCAACACCCATTTTTCTCCATCAAAAGCGATGCGCGGTCTTCTGATATCCAATTCCTGCACCCTTAAGGGATACTTTTTCCCTAAGAATAAAAACAAATCGCCATCCTTATACTGCTTGCTCAACAAAAAATCATTCGTCTTTTTGGCTTCCTTGAGTTGCTTTGCAATCCAGGTTGCCTTCTCGTGAATAAACAAACGCATGTCTTTTTCGGAAACATAACGTGGAATAGCCACTTTCACTTCCATGGAGTCATCAACAAAAACCTCCATGGTTCTCCGTCGAGAAGAACGCCGAAGGGAAAAATGAATAAGCCCTGCTCGCGTAGACAGAGAGCATTGTTCGCTATCGGCTTTTTTCAATTTTCTAGATGCCCGTAACATATCGATACTATTTTACAATAAAACGATTTGCTTCTCATGCACTAAATTCAATTTTTCTTTTGAATGACTTGAAAATGTCTTTAGCGGACAAACTCGACATCGATTTTGATGTTCTGGTTGGCATTGGGCTGGGGCATGTCGGGAGGGGAAAGTTTTCCATCACGCACCCAATAACCGTTATTTCCTAAAAGCGTTTGGATGCGGTCAATCTCTTTTTGAGCAGCCACTTTTTTCTCGTACTCTTCCTTTTTAAGCGTTTTTATCTTTTTCTTAACCTTCGATATCATCTCTTGATAGTCTTGGATAATAGCCTTTCCTTCCTCTATCGTCTTAAACCTCTTTTCTGGGGAAGTAGAGTCCCTTTGGGGAGAAGTCATCTGATTGATGATAAGGGCGTTTTTTTCCTTGAGCCTTGCGATCGTTTTTTCCAATTCCGCCATTTTGTCCAACAGCTTGATTTTTTCGCGTAATTTATCGTTTTCTTCCTGCACTTTTTTCAAAAATGCCTCTGTCTGAACCAAATTTTCTTTAGCCAAACCCAAATCGCGGGCATACTTATCGGCCAAAGCGGTCTTTTTATGAAGCAAGGCCTCAATCATCCGGTTCGATAATTCAATATTATTATAACTCACCGAAAATTGATAATAGGACCAAGAAAAGAGAGCAACCAAAACAGATAGCAGGGTCACTCTTAATATAATCCTTTTATTATTACTATTTTTTTCTTCTTTCTTATCAGCCATGTCAGATGACCATTTGGTTTTTAAAATTATAAGCTATTATAACCAGACAATATTAAAATAACAAGGAATTTTCCCAGCGATTATTGGATTTTACAAATAAAGACCGTACGATAATAAATCCCCGGAAACGTCCAAAAGCATGCTTCTTTTTCTATGGAGACCGACTCTCTGCCTTCTGATAAAATGATCTGCCGCAGATATTCTGTTTTTCTATAATGCCCTCCACGGTCCAATTGATAAAAAAAAGACCTGATTCTGCCCTGATCCTCTCGGATAACCGCATCATTGATAATAATATACCGCGAGCTGACCCTTTTCATTTCAGAAAACACTTTCTTAAATTGATCGTCGCTAAGATGGTGAGAGGTGTTGGAAAGAATCACCATATCAAAAGATTTACTTTTCACCGGAAGATAATGGGCATCCCCCAATAAAAAATAAGCTTCCTTATACTTTTGCGTTGCATAAGAAATCCTTCTGATACTATTATCCAATCCAAAAAACATTCCTGTATGGATTTTCGAACTTTCCCCGAAACCACATCCGACATCTAAAACATTCCTAAAGGCATAAAGCCTCAAGGCTTTTTTGAGCCCAGAAAGGCGCCCGCTATCAAGCATTCCCCTCTGAAAATTAGAAATGAAAGGATTCTCAAGAAAACCACCCCATCGGGTTTTCCTGTCAGCTTGCGTATCAAATTTTATAGAATCATCCATCTTGAAATTATTATAAAACCTGTTGAATGGTATAAAGAGGCCTTGCTTTGACATCATCTCCTATCCGTGCAACATATTCCCCAATCAGCCCGACAGATAACAATTGTATCCCTCCAATAAAAAGGACAACCGTCATTAAAGAAGACCACCCTGTAATGGTCACTGTCGTGAATAACCGCAAATAAATAGTAAGAAGAATGCCTAAAAAAGACAAGGCAGAGATGACCAGCCCCACAAAAGCAATCGCCCTTAAAGGAAGAAACGAAAAAGACGTCGCCGCATCAAATGAAAATTTAATCATTCGCCAAAATCCAAACTTGGTTTTCCCTGCGGCACGAGCCTCCCTGACATATCCGATGCCGTGTCGCTTGAATCCCATCCAAGCCACCATGCCCCGAATGAAACGATGATGCTCCTGCATGGTATTAAACACATCCACAACTTTTCTATCCATCAGATAAAAGTCACCCACATTCTCCGGAAACTCAAACCTTGTGGCAAATTTCATCAGTTTATAAAAAATCTTTGCTGATATTTTTTTAAAAAATGTTTCCCCTTTTCTTTCGGTCCGAATGCCATAGACAATGTCATACCCCTCTTTCCATTTTTCAATAAATTGGGGAACCACCTCCAGAGGATCCTGCAGGTCACTATCCATAACAACAACCGCCTTGCCTTGAGACTGCCGGATGCCGGCTGTGATGGCCAACTGATGCCCGAAATTGCGGGCAAGCTTGACAACGGTAACCTTTTGGGGGCCGCTTTCCTTGATTTGCCTTAATTTTTCAAAGGAACCATCTGTGCTCCCGTCATCGACCAAAATAATTTCATAGCTGACGCCGCACGTCTCGAGCATCGAAACCGCTTTTTGATAAAATTTTTCAATCAGATCTTCCTCGTTATAAAGAGGACTTACTAAAGAAACTTCATAAAGGTCCTTAGCCATATACTCTCCTGTTTTTGCACTTTTTATTTGAATGCATCCCGCATTTGCTGACGCATTCTAATCATTCTTGTTACGCTAAAAACTCTCTCAATCCCCACTCCGCCCATAAACAGCCACGCTTTCTTATCACCATATTGAATTTCTTTGATAATTTTATCATATTGGGCATGCAGAGGATACATTGTATTCTCTTTTGTTTTATCGACTTGTGCAGCCACATAAATAGTATTGGCGATCTGCAAATTGGCCAATCCGGGATAATTCTCAATCCCTCCGTATTGACATTCAAACCCATAGATCATAACATCAAGATCTTTTTTAACATAACCCAGTTCAGGCAGTCCCAATAATTGAGCCAGAACAAAAGGAGCTCCTATCTTTGCATTGGAAAATTTTTCCTCGATAAAAGCAGCCATCTTTTGATTGAGCTTTAAGTCATTTCGATATTCCAGGCTTCTTTCCAGAAGGACATGGTAGTTGCCGGGAAGAGACCCATAAAAATAACCATAGGACGAAAAAAGCGCGGCTACAATCACAAAAACAAGAAGGCATTTCTGCACCATTTTATTACGAATAATCAAAGCAACAGCACAAAAAGAACAAAAGACAACAAAGGAGTACGAAACAATCCGATAGCGGGGAGAGACAGCATAAAAATTAAAAAACAGCAAAAACCACATCCCCCCGTAAACAAACATCACGCTCTGTGTATACAACTCCTTCCAAGACCGATTTCCTGTCCTTCGCTGATACAATAAAAAACCCAAAAAAATGAACAGACTAATCATGTAATAATAAAAAATATACATGTGGTTTAAAGAAGGCCATCCCTTGGCCAAAGCAACCATTCCTGCGCTCACATGTTGGTCATTGAGAAAAAATTTAAAAGCGACTTTGCCAACAGCCAGTAGAACCAGCCCTATGCCCCAGAAGAGGATTGTTTTATGATGCTTATATTCCCGGTCAAACAAAAATAAATAAATCCCGATTAAAAAAAAGGCAGCACAACTCAATACGCCTGAGCCCTTCACCAATGTTGCCAGCAATGCCATGACCCCCGCAAGGTTAATTTTCTTATAAACCAAAAAGTAGGCCGACAACATAATAAAAAAGGCGCAAGGCATTTCCATATTGATGGCCTCTATCTGAGCCTGAAAAGCAGGAAGCGAAATCAGTAAAATAGGAACAAGAACACCTGTTTCATCTCCATAAACCTTTTGGACAATATCCCTCAATAAGGATGCCATCACGGCGACAAACCCAAAAACAATCAAATGATTGATAATAAGAAATATTGATGGAAGAGGAATAATCTTAAGAAGGACAGCCAGAAAAGTCGGATAAATTGAAAAAACATAAACCTGTGCCCCCCCCCAAGCATATCCCGGCTGCCTAATCAATTCTATATAATTAAACGAATTTCTGGAAAGCCAAATGGCCTCTGCAAACGGCCCGCCGATCGCATCCCCATAAGGGGGAAAAAGAAGAACTTCGAACTTTGTCAGCAGTAAATAAACAAATATAGCCAAACCAAATATTTTTTTATTTCCATTTTTAAAAAACAGAAGACAGATGACGCAAAACAAAAGTCCTGAAATGACCTGACTGATAGGGCCAAAAAAAGTTTCCTGAGCCCGGCCGAGATAAAAATCTAAAGTCTGCGCCTCCTTCACTTTCGTTATTTTATTCAAAAACGCAGTATTCCCGCTCGCATAAAGCTTTTCAATATAGGCATAATTACAAAATTTTATGGCATAGTAGGACAAAAAACAAAAAAGAAAAACAAGTCCCAAAATGATGGTTTTGTTCTTACCCAATACATTTTTCCTAAGATAGTTTTTTGTCATCATTTATTTTTTTTCGTAACAACAAGATGATAATTGGGCTCCTCCGTTAAATCTCCCCATCCTAAAATCAGGCACAGAGGAATGCTGATAACGGCATAGACAGCCATCAACGGAAATAAAATATAAAACCAAGCGTTTCTTTTGCATTCCCTGGCCGAGAGCCCTTGGGCGCGGAAACTCTGCAAGAAAAAATAAACCAAATGCGAGGCCATCGAAGACCAAACACCTCCGACGGGATTTAGCTCAACGATTTGAAGGCCCGCTTGTTTCATCGCTTCATAAATCCAAAACCGTGTGAAGTTATAGTAATGCTCCGGGAGTTCGTGCAGAACCGCCGTTTGCGGGATCAGGAAGATCCCATGACCACCTTTCTTGAGAACCCTTGCCATCTCATTGACCATTTTCTGAGGTTCAAAAACATGTTCCAATACCAAAACATTAACGACCGTATCGAATTGGCCTTCCTCAAAAGACATCTGACACCCATCCCCGATGACAAGGCGAAATTTCTCATCCTGAATCACGGAAATAAATTTATCGCTACGATCCAAAGTGGTCCATGAAGAAAATGCGATATCCCTCTCTTTGACCAGAAGATAAAAATCTCTTCCGCCCACATCCAGAACATCTCCCCGGCAATATTGCTTCAATGCCTGAAACAAAGCGGATACGCGCATATTTCTTGCCCAAAAGGTAAATTTTTCAACTAACGACTTTTTCTTCATGGCTCTGAGGGAATCACCAAAATTGCTTCTTTGCTGCCGCCCATTTTGCAAATAACTTTTACTTTTATTTGATCTTCGGATACAACATCCAACGGGAATTCTTCTTCTGTCCCTTCAGGAGAAAGCTGAAAGGTATAATAAAATGATTTGACCTCCTTGTCATTCTTGTAAACAATAATCTTACGAATGAAATGTTTGTGCATATTGCTTGTAATATGCTTCACTTCAATAAGCAACGCTCCTTTTTCTTCATCATAAGAAAGATTCACCGCCGAAGGAGGTGTTGCATAAACCGCGCGTGGAACCATCAAAAGAAAACACGCTATTAACAGATATCTTTTCATCACGATCTCCTATGTTTGCTGCTTTCTAAAAAAAATATTGCTTTGGAAAATAAAAATGTGGGCTTGAAGTATGTTCATTGAGGAGAATATTGTTTCCATAAAACTAAGCTAAAAATTTTTCTGTCTATTGGACATCATCTTCCGAGAAAACGTCTGCGGTAAAAATCTCTATTCTGGTTTTAGGATCTTTCCATGCATTGGGAGGAAGTCCTGCCTTATGCGCACATAGATTAGAAAGAAATTGCTCTCTGGTCCAACCTGTTTCTGTGGCAACCTGAGGCAAGAACACGCCGCTTCTTCCGAAACCACGACTTACAATCACGCCATGAGTGCCCATCACAATTTCTTCAACATTCGTAGTCACCCGCGGAACGGATAAAACAGAGACTTCAATATCCAAATCGGGAAGCTCCTCCTCTTTGACGGGAACAAAACGAGGGTCCTGCGAACAAGCGGCAATGGCCATATCACGAACCGTAAGATAAAGCGGCTGCCTTCCGATAATGTTTCCTATGCATCCCCTTAACTGCCCATTTTTATGAATCGTAACAAAGGCCCCTTCTATTTCTTTAAGCCGAGGGTCGGCTTCTTTAACGGAATACTTTTTTCCATTTTGGACATATTCAACAATTGTATTCTTTGCAATCTCAATAAGACGCCTCTTTTGCACTAAGGACAGAGGATCGACTTCATCAGCAACTTCTTCCTTTTGTTCTTCCTTTACTGGACTCCCCTCGGATGGAGTTTTGGAAAAACTAATAGCTGTATAACCGACAACCCGTCCTTTGTCTCCTGTCACATCTCCTGAATTGGCATATGTAAGAACATGGGGCTTTAATTTCCTTTCCTTGGCAAAAAGCATTCCAACAGCCACAGGAACCGACCCGCACATCTCGCAGGTTCCGTTTTTTATCTGTTTCCAGAATTCTTCAATTTTAAAATCCCTAATCAATTCAATGGTCTTTCTGTCCATGTTGGAAGCCGTTTGATAATCATGAAAATGAGACATATCGCTGCTGATAACGATCAAAACGTCCTGTCTTGGGCCTATAAGCGTATTGAGATTTTCGGCCAATTACTTGCTCAAATCAAAACTCACTTGTCCTGCAATAATAGGGACAATTTTAAAATCACGGAGGGTTTTCTGTAAAAACGGCAATTGGACCTCAACAGAATGTTCTCGATCAAAGGCCCCGGGTTCATAAATGAATTTTTCGTGCTTTGCCAATAATTCATTAGCAAAGGATTCATCCACTTTGATTTCCCCTAAAGGCGTCATGAAGCTCCCCTCTTTCCAAATAGAGAAGCCGTTAAAACCATAATAATGGCTGGGAGCAATGATAATGACTGTCTCATAGGGTTCGCCCATAATCTGTTTATAGGCATATGCCGCTACCTGCCCGGAGAATATATAACCCGCATGAGGCGAAATCAAGACTTCCACATGAGCCTTGTCTTTCGTTGTAGCCGCATTTTTAAGAAAAGTATCTATTTGAGAGGATAAGCGGACAGGATTGGATGTGTAAAACTGCCCGCTTACATTAGGATGCTTGATATTATCACTAAAACCGGGTGATGTCATGAAACAAACAAAAATTAATATGATTAAAGAAATTCTCATTAATACGACGATATCGTTTTACAATCCTCATTCAGAAATTATGGTCTTAACGCCCCCGGGGCATGGCAAAAAATAACTGGCCATAATCAAAATAGGCTTTATCTCCCGGAACAGCACTGCCTTGTTCTCCAAAGATATAAAATCCGATCCTGACTCTATCCGCCCCTTCTGGAGAAGGCTTCCCTATGCCAAGCAACGTCCAATCAGTAATCCCCCCTATCTCATCTGTATAAACAGGAGAAATGATATTATCAAATTTATCAAGAAAAACCATCATGACCCCGGCTTTCGCCACACTCAAGAAAGGATCGATATCCGTTTTGACCATGCCGGAAAAATAGACATACGCTTTTGGCTTCACTACTGGATAATGATACTGCTCTGTTGTTCCCCAATGAGGGCTATAAGAAACACCTTGGGTTGTTAATTTCACATCCTGTGTTGCGCTTCCAAAATAGTCTTCAGTAAAAATAGAATTATCAATTTCAAACTTTGAGGAATAAAGCCCGTCATATTGGACTGTTGTGCTTATTTCTCCTTTGTGAAAAAGCTCATCCCAATCATTAATCCCGTTCTCAAACCCTGGATTGAGCAATGTTTCCGCGGGTGCCGGCGCGGGAATCGATGTATAGCTGTAAACAAAATCATCAAAATTAGCTACGCCATCTAATGCATAAGGTTCTTCCTCAGGGGCAAAGGCAAAACCACTCACCCTGGCCCTCGTTGCTCCGGCAGGAATGGTGGCAGCAATATAAAGTTGTCTCCAATCATTAAAAGCATTGACAGTATCCTGTCCGATCTCATAGGCAATATTGAGTTCATCAAAATATTCGATCTTGATTCCCACCTTGGCATCATCTGCAGGAGGAGCAATATCAGAACTGATGTACGCCGTCAGCCAGACATCTGTATCGGCCGGAAACGGCGTCCCATTAGCGTTGAAATAGATGTCCTGATAAATGGTCGAATAGTAATCCTGATCGGGATTACTGCCTATGGTTTTCTTGACGGAATAGGTCCCTGTATGAGCCGTAGAACTATCGAGTTCTGAGGGAAGTCCATAGAGATCTATCCAGCCTTCCAGTCCCGATTCAAAGCCTTCATTGACAAGCTCCGTTGAAAAATTAGGCGGGGGCAAAGGATCAAGGGAGGCAACAGCATCATCAAAATAGGCAACTCCTCCCAGGGGGGCATCGGCTTTTGGGCAATAGGCAAACAGACTGACGCGTGCCTTCACTGTCCCTGGAGGGGCAACGGCCTCTGCGTATAAATAGGACCAACCTGTTATTCCTGCTATGGGATCCTGCCAGGAGCCAATCACAATATCTCCCTCATCTAAAAATTCGATTAATAACCCAGCACCTGCATTAGAAATGACAGGAATATTCGTCTTGGCCCAAAGGGTTGCATAAAGAGTATCATTTTCGGTAAAAGAAAATTCTTGATAGAGACGAGACCAATAATCTTCTTGGCCTGCTGTATCTTGTATGGTGGCCTTGGCTGAATAATCTCCGGAATGCTTATCTTCATCTGTGACGACCATGGGGAATCCGGTTGGATCGATTGTCCACCCACTCAAACTATTTTCAAAGCCAGGATTAAGGATCAAGTCACCTGAAGGCGTGTCCGAAAATTCCATTTTGTCTAAAAATACATTTCCATTAAGAGTGCCTTGATTCTTTAATGCCCAGGCAAATCCGCCGATCTTGACACTTTCTGTTCCCGGAGGAGCTTCATGAGAAATAAAAAGAAGAGTCCAATCCGTATTGCCGCCAATTGAGCTCTGTACAGGGGCTGAAATAGGAACACCCGCCGAATCCAAAAATTCAATTTGTATTCCTCCTGCGGCCGTAAAAACAGGATTGATTCCTGTTTTGGCCCATACGGTGGCATAAGCTGTTTGTCCCTCACTAAAGGGAATCACTTGGTAAATCTGGGCAAAGTAATCGTTAGGATCATTGGTATCTCCAATAGTATGTTTGGCCGCCAAATTACCGGAATAGACGATTTGATCTGTGGCAACAAATGGCCGCGCAAACCAGGTCCAGTCGTTTACCCCGTTTTCAAAGTCCGAATTGATAAGATCCGACTGAGGAGGCGGAGGTGTAATGGGAGAAGTATCGGCAATAATATCATCGAAGAAAAACTTTCCGGCAAGCGCAGCCGTATCGCCTTGGGCCGCCCATAAATAGGCCCCTATCTTTATTTTGGTGGTGCCCGAAGGAGCGGTCCCCGCAACATAAAGTTGCCGCCACTCCTCAAGCGTTCCGCCGATTTCTGATTTTAAATCAGCCCCCGGAATATAAGTATTCCCATTAAAAAATTGGATAATCAGCCCGCCTTTAGCGCCAGCTAAGGGAGAAATATCCGACTTTGCCCAAGCAGAAGCATAAATATCTTGACCCGCATTAAGAGGGATTTCCTGAAAAATAAAACCATAATAATCCGCATTGCTAACCGAATTCACTGTATCCAGCGCACTATAATTTCCCGAATGTTTATCTATGGTCGTTGCATCAAAAGGCCAAGTGCCCTCTCCTGTTGTCCATCCACTTAATTGGGATTCAAACCCAGGATTATTAATGGGTAGGCCGGGCCCCCCGCTTTTTTCAAGCAATAAATCATCCACCTGAACGTAGCCACCGACAGCGGCATGATCACCTTTGGCTGCAAAAATAAAAGCACCGGCCCGTAATTTCGCCGTCTGAGCAGGGGCGATGCCCGTTACATAAAGCTCAAACCAGTCATTAACACCTCCCATATCTGTTTTGATAGAATCAATAACCTCATTTTGACTATCCAAAAATTCGACGAGGATCCCGCCCCGGGCCGTAGACCCCAAGGCAAAATCCGTTTTAACCATGGCAGACATATAAACAGGCTCGCCTGCTTCATAAGGCTCGATCATCTGATAAATCTGGCCATAATAATCTTGGGTAGTGACCGTAGTTACTATATTTTCAGCCGCATAATCGCTGCCATGAATAACTGCATGAAAAGGATACCCAATGAAAGACCAATTATGAACGCCATTGGTAAATCCTGGATCATCAAAAAGGTTGGGACCTTCTTTTTTATCTCCACTCGGCGGGTATGTTTGGTGGGCGAAAGCAGAACTACAAAACAACAACAACAAACCTGCAAGGATAAATTTTGTGATTAGAAGTTTACGTTTCATTCCTTTTCTCCCCTTTTAAAATTGTTTTTAGGCAACCCATCCCCTACACGGCACTCTTCTGCATAAACACTATTTAATATTAATATTTATTCACTTTAGTATATAGAATAAAACAAAAAATTCAATAAATTTTTTTTATGGAGGACCTGCAGAAAAAAAGATGTGGTTTAGATTACTTCTTGAAAATTTTGGGCCTTCTTTTTGCCATAAATCAGACATAAATTCCGCACATAAACAATCACGCCTGTTCCTTGCCCAACAATAAATACCGGATCTTTCCTGGCGATTGCGTATGTAAAAAGAATAAGACCTCCGGAAAGGCTAAGATACCAAAAAATGATAGGAATATAACTTTCTTTTTTGCGTTCTGAACAAATCCATTGAATTAAAAATCGCGCCCCAAATAATAATTGACCTGTAAATCCTATGATGATCCAAAATTTCATATCGGTTCCCCATTTTAAAAAATGATTATTTTTTGCCCCCTGCCATTAAAATACGAAAAAAATCCATCATCACCCGAAAAATCCTCTTGTGGCTATATTTGCTATGTCCGAATTGTCTAAGACGATGATGGGAGATAATCTCTCCTGCTCGATACCCTTGCAAGGATAAACATAAAGGAATAAAACGATGCTGCCCTTTCCAATTCAATGGAATCTTGCGCACACATTCCTTTTTATAAGCACGAAGCGTGCAGGAAACATCATGGATTGTCATTCCCGTAATAATTCTCTGCAAGATATTCCCGATTTTGGAAAGAATCGCCTTAAGCCTCTTATCCTGGCGCGCCTTTCTCCAGCCGCAAACAACATCATACCCCTCATTCATTTTCTCCAACAACCGGGGGATATCCGACGGATCATTTTGCAAATCTGCATCCAAAGTCACGACAATATTGCCTTCGGCTGCCTCCAAGCCCTTTTTCATGGCGAATGTCTGTCCGCTTCTTTGAGGAAGATTGATCACCTCAACAACATCCGGCGCCATTTCCTGGAATCCTTTAAGAATATGAGGCGACCTGTCCGAGGAACAATCATTAACAAAAATGATTTGATAAAATTTTTGTAAAGGATCCATCGCCCGTTTCATCTCATCAAAAAGAAGAGATAGGGACTCCTCCTCGTTATAAACAGGAATAACAATTGAATATTCTATCATATCAGGGCTTCCCTCTTGAGCAACACAACTTTTTCCATCAGATAATCATGGATGATGTCTCGTTTTAATTTAACCAAAGCTTTGGCAAAATTCATGTCAAGCGAAAGGCGTTTCCTGAAGATGTAATCTTCCTGAATGGTCTGAAATTTATTTTTCAATAAACCGTTTTTGTATTTTTGATAATCTTCATCCAAAATCAAACAATAAATCGGCTCACTGTAATGATACAAGGTCTCCAGATGAACTCTCTGTTCTTTTTCCCACAAATAACTAGCCTCCGATTTCCAGAGTTTTCTGTCAAAATAAATCTGGAATTCTTTCTCATGCAAATCGCGGCTGCCCACAGCAATAATAGTTTCCTTTTCCAGATTCTTATTGATTGTTGCCGCAAAACCCTGCAAAACCGAATGAGGGGCAACTCCCGCCTCTGCCATGATCTTTGATTGGAATATAAAAAAAATGATCAAACCGCCCAAAATCATGGGAGCCAGTACGGCTTTTTTTGTTCTTGTGATTAACCAAATGCTATAGACCGCAGCTATCAGATAAAACAACAACCACCCCTTGCTTGCCCCGGCGAGAAATACATGAAAAAACGATAGTGCCAAAAATCCCACCGTTAATATGAAAAGGATGATTGACTTGATAAAATTTTTGGCCCACGAAGGAAAAGTGACGGATCTCACCAAAAAATAACTCACCAAAATAGCAAAAGGTGTCGTTAGGACCAACAGGTAATGGTTGATCGCAAAATAGATAAAAGAGAAAAAGATGAAAACAATAAAGAACCAAGCCAGCATCCAAAACAAAGCGTCCTTTCGCTTTTCGTGTCTGTCTTTGATGATTTTGAAAACAGCATAAAACAAAGCAAAAACA
>Ga0272441_10011576_pt1 | contig 13063 bp, 5 predicted proteins | sample SSMProp6N_FD_193582 | JGI IMG/M metagenome (GOLD analysis project Ga0272441, IMG submission 193582) | Marine sediment archaeal communities from Little Sippewissett salt marsh, Falmouth, MA, United States - SSM-Prop-6N | ecosystem: Environmental > Aquatic > Marine > Wetlands > Sediment ...
TCCGACAGCAGACGCTGGCCATGGTCTGCTACACGGAAAACTATGACAGCAAAGTGATGGGCGTTGGAGGCCCCGGCCAGCCCTACTGGTTCCACTTGATCGCCCCCTTTCTCGGCGACAAGAAATACGAGACCGATCCCCAGGCCGCCTACGAAGGGGTCATGCAAGTGATCATTTGCCCGACCGTGACAGAGCGGGCGGATGGCGAATCCTTGCAGCGGGGCACGGCGATTCGATCCTGGGCCTTCTGGTGGGGTAATCATGGCGATAGCTATGCGGAGGGAAGCTACACGATCAACTCGTGGCTTCAGCCGACCGGGTATTATCAAGTGGATACGAGCGATTCAAGTTACAGCAATTTCTTCCGGAGGTTCTCCGATGCTCGACCGGATGTCCCTTTGTTTGGCGATGGGATGTGGGTGGATGCATGGCCCAGGAGTACCGATCCGGCTCCGTCGAACTCGTTCGATGGCGATAACGGCGCGGTCGCCAGTATGCACCGGTTTTGTATCGCCAGACACCGTCGGGCCATCAATCTGAGTTACGTCGATACTCACATAGCCGTCGTGGAGTTGGAGGATTTGTGGGCGCAGTATTGGCATCGGGGATATGAACGGAGATATGATATTGTGGTGCCGGATTAATCCTATTCCATGGCCCATTTCGGATTTCAGCGACGCTCTCAAGATTAGCGGGAACATGGTTGAAGGCTACGTTCGTCGTGGTTCCGCCTGCGGGATAAGGTTTTCAGCGTCGTCTTAACATCATCGGGTAGTTCGTCCCAAGAATCGGTTAGCTTTTGCAGCAACTGATGAGGATCTTCCGGCAGACCGGCGCTGTTTGATGAAAGGAGATTCAAGATGCGATGGATCCGTAGCTGTTTGTTATTCACGCTGTTCGTGCATCCGACGGCGGGCGTCGAGTATGTGTATCAAAGCTCAAGACAGATACCGGTAGTGCGTGAGGTCGATCTGGTCGTTGTGGGAAGTACTCTGGGCGCCGTTGCAGCGGCCACAGAAGCCGCTAAAGAAGATGTCAAGGTCTTACTTCTTGGTTCTCGCTCGTATCTTGGAGAAGACCTCTGTGCGACGATGCGTCTCTGGCTCAACGAAGGAGAGACTCTCCAAGGTGAATTGACAAGGCAAATCTTCTCTGACAGGCCAATCACCACGCCAATACATGTAAAACAAACGCTTGAGGCAGTGCTCCTCGATGCCGGAGTTGACTTTCTGCTCGGTTGCTATCCAACCGATATTCTGGTCGATGATAATAGCGATCCTGCCGGCATCGTTATGGCCAACCGAGGTGGACGGCAAGCGGTTATAAGCAAGATCATCATCGACGCGACAGACCGTGCCGTTGTTGCCGGGCTGGCCGGTGCCAAGCGACGGCCTTGGACCTCCGGCAACCGACGCTGTCACCGGGTTGTTCTCGGGGGCAGGGTCACTCGCGGCGTATTTCCAGTCAGAGAGATAGCCGCTGAGATAAAGGCCGAGGGCCGGGAACTCTCCTATTACGAGTATGCACTCGATCTGAATCTCGGTGACGGGAGCTTTGCCGCCCTGGCGGAAGCCGAGCAAAAGGCGCGGGACGTCACATATCGCGACGGTCAATTCCGGTCCACCGAGAAGTTGTTCTTCGTGTCGCCGGATTCGATCATTGGAGAAAAAACACCGGCCGGATGGCGCGCTGTCAATTTACCTTCTATACAGCACTTTACTCCAGAAGGCTGTTCTCGACTATACGTACTCAGTGGATCCGCCGATATTCCGCGTGATCAGGTACAAGCCTGTTTGCGCCCGGACAGCTTGGAGGGGATCGGACGCATGATTGGCAGAGCAGCCGCACAACAAGCACAGAAGACGAGTGCTCCAAAAAATATATCCGTAAAAACTGGCTCTGGGCCGCCCACCCATCATGGAGATATCCGGGAAGTGTTACGCGGGTTGCGGCCCACTGATCGTAAGACGAAATCCGTTTCTTCAAGTGCTTGTGGCGTGCCCGTCCTCGCCAACGCCGATGTCGTTATCATTGGCGGGGGAACCTCCGGCGCCTGTGCCGCTATCGGAGCGGCACGGCGTGGTGCCGATGTGTTGGTTGTCGAGTACCAGGAAGGACTCGGGGGTGTCGGGACCATGGGATTAATTGGGCGGCCGTATCATGGCCGGCTACGCGGTTTCACCAAAGAAGTTCCTTTTTGCGACAAGGAGCATAATACAGAATACAAAATGGAATGGTATCGCAACGAGATCCGGAAAGCCGGCGGAAAAATCTGGCTGGGCGTACTCGGCTGTGGAGCATTTGTTGACGGAAATATTGTCAAGGGTGTACTGGTCGCTACCCCCATGGGACGGGGAGCGATATTAGCCCATGTGGTCATTGATGCCACGGGCAACGCCGATATTGCAGTAGCCGCAGGCGCCGATTCCATGTTCGGAGGCGATGAAACAGACATCGCGCTCCAGGGCACCGGCTTGCCCATGCGCAGCCCGGGGGCAACATATGTCAACACGGACTACTTGTTGGTGGATGAATCGGACGTTCTCGATGTCTGGCGGGCCTTCGTCGGTGTGCGCATGACCAGCTCGGCGACTTCGTATGACATGGGCACCTTCATCCAAAATCGCGAGCGGCGGCGCGTGGTCGGCGATCACGTGCTGTCTTACCTGGACCAGATCGCCGGCCGCACGTATCCGGATTCGATCGTGCTTTCAGGCAGCGACTACGATTCACACGGTTACCCGAGCGAATCCTACTTTGCACTCATCCCGCACACACCGCAGACCCTCAAAGCGAATCATCCGGCTCCCGGTGGAACATGTTACACGCCATATCGTTGTCTGTTGCCGCGGGTATTAGATGGCCTCCTCGTTATTGGTTTAGGTATGAGCATGCACCGAGATGCGACGGCCATGGTCCGTATGCAACTGGATATGCATAACCAGGGCTATGCAGCAGGGGTCGCGGCGGCTATGGCGGTCAGGAACCGGTGCACGCCAAGACAAATCGATGTCAAAACGTTGCAGAAACATCTCGTCCAAAGGGGTAATTTGCCAAAGGACGTGCTAACGCACGAGGATTCTTTTCCGTTGTCCGATAGACTCGTCCGTGCAGCCGTGCGTGAATACGGCGACCCGACCCAGTCGCGGACCACTCAGTGTAAAGCACTGGCGATCATTCTATCTCATACAGAAAAAGCAAAACCACATTTGAAACTCGCGTTTGCTTCGGCCACAGGCGACGCCAAGCTCACCTATGCGAAACTGCTCGGTTTTATGGGAGATCGAGACGTCGCGCCGATCCTCATCGCGAAGCTCACAGGGATTGATCGGTGGGATGCCAAGATTTATCAAGGCTCCATGGCCGAATATGCACACCTGCCGACACCGGTCGATGCCCTAATCCTCGCACTCGGTGGCACCCGCGATCCGCGTGCGCTGCCCGTTCTTCTGGAGAAGCTGGACACACTGGACCCCAACGTCACGTTCTCACACCACCGTTCGCTGGCATTAGCGCTCGAAGAGATTGCAGATCCAACGGCGGCAGAGCCTCTGGCTCGACTTCTGAACAAGCCCGGAATGCGAGGCCATGTGATGAGGGGGCTTGAGCCTCTTTCCGACCGTCCGCAAGAGAAGCGTCGTCGCCTGGGGGCCTTGCGAGAGATTATGTTGGCCCGTGCACTTTACCGTTGTGGCGATTGGCAGGGGCTCGGAGAGGGCATCCTTCAAGAATATCGGCACGACATCCGAGGTTTATTTGCGCGGCACGCCAGCGCTGTCCTGGGGATTTCTGACGGAGTGCCTCCGGCCGAAGATTGACCCGGCTGAGGCAGGATGCCGGCGGACAGAGGCGGAAAACAGCGGAGACTATCTGAATTGGTATTGAGTCCATTGCCCAATAATGGTAGAATACCTTTTGAACGCTTGTAAATAGGCCTACTCTTGAGCAGGTAAAGGAGGTGGATTACGCCTAAGCGAAATGCCTTTACGCTTATCGAGCTTTTAGTTGTCATAGCTATCATTGCTCTGCTTTTGGCGGTTCTGATGCCGTCGCTCAGACGGGTCCGGCAACAGGCTAAAGCTTCGGTATGCCAGTCAAACCTGCATCAGTGGAGCCTGGTTTTCTCCATGTATGGCAACGATTACGAGGGTCGGTTCTGCAACGGGTGCAGCAGTTACAATACCGATGACAAGAGGCACTGGGCCACGGCGCTACGTCACTACTATTACCACGACCGGCAGATCACACTGTGCCCGATGGCCGTCAAGCCCTACGACGAAGGCGGCGTGGTTCCCTATGGGGCCTATCGCGGGCCGGACGACGTTCTGCTCAGCTATGGCCTGAACGGCTGGCTCTACAATGCCAGAGCAGCGGATGAAGCCTTCGCCCGCCCGGTCGAGAATTTCTGGCGTGAACTCAACGTCAAGGGCGCGGGACATATCCCGCTCTTTCTGGATTGCCTTCACGCGGAAGGGCGTCCTTTCGAACACGACCAGCCTCCCGAGTTCGAGGGGGAGATGCTTGCCTTCAACATAAACTCGAACATGGTGCGATTTTGTCTTAACAGGCATCATGGTGCGGTGAACTGTCTGTTCATGGACGCATCGATTTCAAAAGTCGGGCTCAAGCGACTATGGCACTTGAAATGGCATCGGAATTATGACACGAGTGGCCCATGGACCAAGGCGGGTGGCGTCACGGCCGAAGATTGGCCGGAATGGATGAGAGGGCTCACAGACTAATCATGAGCAGAACCGTATGAAAGGGCTGTATCTCGAAAGGAGGTGATCGGATTACTTCGTAAGCTGCTGCTGTGTGTGTTTAATCATAAATTATTCGAATTCTGAACCTAAGAGGAGGATTTGTTATGTTGACCAAAGTAAGACTTTTCATTTTGTTCATTCTGACGCTGAGTCTCGGTGTGAATGTCGGCTATGCGAGTTCGTTGGTGGGCTACTGGTCTTTTGACAATATCCAGGGTACGGTTGTCCCGGACCTCAGCGGCAATGGAAATGACGGTACAATAAACGGCGCTCCGCTAAGGATCGACGGGCCGTTTGGGACGGCGTTGCAGCTTGATGGTATCAGCGATTACGTCGATTGCGGCAACGCTGAAAGCCTCAATATTACCGAAAAGCTGACGATCTCGGCATGGGTGAAGACGGTCGATGCCGGTGATCCCGCCGGAGGGGAGATGGGGGGCCAGAACCATTATGTATCGAAGCACAGTTGCTATCAGTTCAAGCACAGAACCAATCTGTTAATCTTCGCTATTTGGGACGGCAGTCCGTATGCAACCCGAATATCCATAGACAACTCGTTCAATGGTGAATGGCACCACGTCGTCGGCACGTATGACGGTAGCGTTCTCAAAACGTATGTGGATACGAAACTGGAAGGTGAAGCACCACATGTAGGAAGCATCGATCTCATTGACCTTAATGTGAATATAGGGAAAAATCCCAATCAGAACGATCAGAACTTTAAGGGTGGAATTGATGAAGTGATGATTTATGCTCGCGATCTCACCGAATCTCACGTACAAGATCTATTCGTAGGCAATACCTCCTTTTTCTTGAAAGCCCAGAATCCCGATCCGGAAGACGGCGCCAAGGGTGTTTCTTTCCTCATGTTGAAATGGACCGCCGGAGAAGATGCGGTCTCACACGCCGTGTATCTCGGAGCGGATCCGAACCTAACCGAAGACGATTTCAAGGCTCAAACAGATCTTGAGTTCTACTGGGATGTGGAACAGATCGTCCCCGGCCAAACCTACTACTGGAGAGTTGATGAAATCCAGGCCGATGGAACGACGACTGTCGGTAACGTATGGAGCTTCACGGCTGCGATGATCGAGGCCTATGATCCCAAACCGCGTGACGGAGCCAAATGGGTTGATCCGAATAATGTGGTGCTTTCCTGGGAGGGCGGCATCAACGCGACTACACACGATATTTACTTCGGTACCGACAAAACGGCCGTCGAAACGGGCCAATCAGATGTCTTTGTTAATACCTCCGTGATGAATACGCATACACCGGGTCCGCTCGCCAAAGAAACGACGTATTATTGGCGTATCGACGAACACACAACGACGGGAACGTTGAACAAGGGCAACACCTGGACGTTCACAACGTCCGGCGGACCGAATGATGGTGTCAAAGCGGAATACTTCAACAACCAAGATCTGGATGGTCAGCCAACCGTCGTCCGCACGGAATCTCACATCGACTTCTCCTGGCCGGACGGGAATGTGGAAGGCGTGAATTCACCCGCCGAGGGAATCCCGACAAGTGAGTACTCCGCTCGGTGGTCCGCGGAACTTCATGTGGCTTTCAGTGGCGTTTATCGCTTTGTCATAAATGTGAACAACAGCGGAAGACTGTGGCTCGACGACAGGCTGATTGTCGAAAGATGGCCGAATTCCGGAGCATACCCGGAATACACATCGAAAGGCGTCGAACTTGTTGCAGGAAGAAGTTATTCACTGGTGATGGAGTGGAATAAATACAATTCCGGAGCATTAGCAAAACTGGAATGGATCGATCCTTTCGGAGATCGCTGGATTATCCCGCCGGGTCATCTTCAACTGCCCTTGCGAGCCAACAGGCCCAAACCAGCCACAGAACAAATCGATGTGACCCACACGGCCATTCTGACGTGGAGCCCCGGGTACAAAGCGGCTCGACATGAGGTCTATTTCGGCACCGATGCCGAAGCCGTGGCAAACGCCGATACCAGCTCGCCTGAATATATTGGAAGTAGAGACCTCGGCTCGGAAAGCTATGAACCGGGAGAACTCCAATGGAATACCACGTATTACTGGCGTGTTGATGAGGTCAATGACCTCGCCTCCGGCAGTCCGTGGATCGGCTACGTTTGGAATTTTACCACGGGCGACTTCCTTGTTGTGGACGACTTCGAGGGCTACGACGCGCGCAACAGTCAGATATGGTGGGCGTGGAAGGACGGACTGGGTTATGCCGCGCACGATGACGAACCGGCCTATCCGGGCAACGGGACCGGTTCAGCGGTCGGCGATGAAACGACCTCTTCATTTACTGAAGAAAGGATTGTTCACGGTGGAAGTCAATCGATGCCGTTATTCTACGACAACAACAAGCTGGGCTTCAAATACTACTCGGAAGCCGAACTGACATTAAGCGCTCCACGGGACTGGACGGCCAGCGACGTCGAAGATTTGTCTTTGTGGTTCAGAGGGGATCTGACCAATGCCGCCGAGCCGCTGTATGTGGCGGTGACCAACATGTCGGGAACCGTGGTCGTGCAGTACCATGATGATCCTCAAGCATCACAAGCCGACGCATGGCAGGAATGGGTCATTCCATTGCAAACGTTAGCCGATCAGGGGACTCAACTGACGGATGTGGATCGGATCGCCATCGGTCTGGGCACCCGAGGCAATACAACGGTCCCGGGCGGCTCCGGCAAGATGTACTTCGACGACATACGATTGTATCGGCCGAAAAGTGCTCCCTAAAGCACAACATAGCTTTGGGATGCGGCGAAATTAGAGTTCGTACCAAGTCGAGGCTCATATCGTTCTATTCGGTATGGGCCTCGCTTCTTTTCATTTCACCCTGCGTGACGACGAATTATTAAAATAATTTTGAAATAATCTCCCATAGCCAACGACAGTATTATTGAAAAATGTAGGTCGAGACGTCAGGAGCTATGATCTGGAAAATGATGTTTCACAATGAAAGGTTACAAGAATGAAAACCACCAGTCTCTTAATTTCATTATTTCTTATTCAAAGCTTGTTTGCCCAGGGCGTAACGCCAAAGGAATGGGGCCTTAAGGGCTTCCACATCGAAGATGCACAACTTGGAGATATCCATTATCATGTGTCGGAGAAGGGAATCGACCAGGCAAAACCTCTATTATTCCTCATTAGCGGCTGCAGAGGATTGCCCACGATGCTGGTTGTGCAGTGCGGCGACAAATCGCTCAAATTGGGCACCGTGCCGCCGGACCAGATTCACAATTTTTCAGATCAGTACCACGTGGCCTTTATCGGAAAAGCCGGAACGCCTTTTTGCGACACCGTTAAGGTGGATGAAATCAATCCCCTGAAGAACCTTGAAGAATATCAACCGTCTGAAGAGTACATTCAAAAATGCGGCATGGAATGGGAAGTCAAGGCAAGTTCGATCGTCATCGACTTGCTTTGCAGCACGCTGAATATTGCTGAGAACAAAGTCATCGCCATCGGTTTTTCCGAGGGGGGACACCTTGCCGTCAAGCTGGCCGCCGAGAATGAGAAGATCACGCATCTTATAAGTGTCATCAGCAACGGCCTCAACCAATTTTACTCGAGCATCATTAACCGAAGGATGGACGCCGCAACGGGAAAAATAACGCATCAGGAGGCCCAGGCGGCGATTGACAAGCTATTTGCGACTTATAAGGACATTTATAGCGATCCGTGCAACACGGAAAAATGGTATTATGGACATCCCTATCAGCGCTGGGGAAGTTTTTGTACCGATATTCCTTTAGAGCACTTCGTCACGCTGGAAATCCCCATTCTTCTGCTCAACGGCTCCGCCGATCGTAATAGTCCCATTTTGCATTCCGACTACATTATGTTGGAATTCTTACGATTGGGAAAAACCAATTTGACCTATCACGTATTACCCGGCTGCGACCACTGGTTCCATGAGGTTGTACAGAAAGATGGCAAGGAAGAGCATGTCTCCCACCGAAAAGAAGCATTCAAAACGATTTTCGACTGGCTTGAATCCAATTAAGAGAATCGTGCATAAACATTCCCGATCGATCAGATAAAATCAAAACAGTTGAACTTTAGGGAAACTTCAATGAAATTAACAGATTTGCTCTATGCGATTTTGGTTACCCTCCTGTTGACAGGTTTTTACGCCGTCGAGGCACATAGCGAAACAGTTTTTCCCGAATTCGAATTCGATGTTTGGGCCAGCCCGCCCTCGCGAAAAGTTTACGCACTTTCGCGTGAACCCGTCGTTCAGCGAATCCTCTATTCGGTCGAGGAAAAGGCCTTGCCTGCTCAGGAAATTGCGGTCAAAACTGAGATGCCGGAAGAGCAGGTTTTGGAAAAACTGAATGAACTTTCCGATCTTGGATTAGTTCGTCGCGATGGCCGTGGATGGATATCATGTATTCCATTGTACACGGAGGACGAATTACGCGTAGCCGAGCAAGTAGGAAAAAAATACGCAGAAGAACAAGCCAGAATTCTACAGAGTGAAATCCCAGGATTGAAGAATGTTTTTCACAAGACGCTTCTCTCCCAGTATTTCTCATGGGACGATGTCTCGCTCATTGTCGTGGGGGCACTGCTGGCGGATTTCTGTGTCTTCGACAGAATCCCCTTTTTGCCGGAACACGACACGCAAGAACTTCAACCGTCTCTGGTAAGCCCCTCCGGTAAGAAATGGGGGTATAACGGTTTTCAAAAGTTGCCGAAACGTTTTCCATCCCGAAAATGGAGGTTTTATCAAAATCAGTTCTCGAAATATTCGGGGGGATTGACGCGATTCGGTTATTATGGTGAAAACCGCCCAAGTCAGCCTTCTCGTCCCGAGGGGTGGATTCGATTCGAGCAGGGCAAGATCCTCTTTGCCCTTGCAGAAGGACCGCAGACCTTTGACGCCCTGAAGGAACTCACCACGCTGAAACCAGAGATTCTTCAAAAAGGACTCAACGTACTTCAACAGACGAGTCCTCCTGCCATCGTGCTCCAGAATGGACGATATCGCTCGAAGATCCCGATTTTTTGCGCGGCGGACCGTGAGCTTCTTGTTCGGGAATGTGATAGGATTGCGGAGATGATCTTCGAGAAAGTCGTCCGTCCCCACCATGAAGAACGCGTCGCCAAGGGGAAGGCTTTGGGATCGCGATGGCCCCTTCCGGTGGGTACCTATGTACGGGATAAAGCTCTTCAGATACTGACCGAAAGTGGACAAATCAGTGCGGCCCCCGCTTCCCCCGTGGATTGGAATTTCGGTGTTTGGGGTTGGAAGGGATTCTTGCCGATGCACGATCAAATCAAAAGGGATTTGAAACCGGATTCGTTTCTCCTCACCTCAATTTCCGAGGATGAAACCAAAGAAATAGCCCGCTTAAACAGTCTGAAGAATAAGATTTTAACAAATGAATCACTGGTGGATATATCCACTCCAGCGAACGCGTATCTCTCATGGGTTTCCGCCTATGCCCATTCGGATATTGAAGCACTCAGGCGGGTTGAGCTGCCGGCAGATCGTATTGACATGGCTCACCTGGAGAAACGGACAAAACAGGGATGGCTCGGATACATCGGCAAAGTGGATATTAGACGTTTGCCACCGGTTCCCTCAAATCTGGAAGATGGAGACGTGTGTCCTGTTTTTACGATGCACGAAAGAGGGTTTGAAGAAGCATATATCTTTTTCTTCCATAACAACGGATGGCGATACCTGGGAAATACACCGAGGGATGGGCTATGGCACGATTGGGCAAAAACGGCGGCCCTCAATAAACTGGCATTGCTCAAGGAACAATGAGATTGCCTCGTTTTTAATGCATCGCTACGTCACTGCCCGAAACAACGCACACACCCGTCGGCCGTGCTGATATACAAACACCCATGCGCAGCGATCAGACCATCGTAAACCGGAGGGGATGGAAGATGCCGGATTTCAGAAAGCGTTTCACCGGTTAAGGCAGAAACGGCCCAAAAATCAGCGCCTTGACGCCCTTCGAATGCGGCCAGGGGATCGTTTTCCGGGATGACATCCGGCGGACCGGCGACGAAGAGCTTATCACCCGCCAGCACCATTGCCCGCACTCGGATTGGGATATAGACGGACCACTTGTCTTTGGTTTTCTTAAATTCCGCTTCATTCTGATCGGGATCGTAATCTTTGGCAAACAAGCGATAGCCTTTGGTGCCGGGAAAGAAACCGCGACGCACACGAATGCGTTCATAAAAGACTTGAACACCAAAGACCGTCCGCTCATTAAAGACCATCAGTTGGCCATATGCACCGATACGGCCCATTTGTCGATCCCATCCGGGCCAGCGCCGGCTAAAGGCCCAGTAAGTGCCTTCATTGTAAGAATCATCGAGAAAGCCCCTGCTTGAGAGGAGGCGCATGGCATTCGATCCCCGTTCGGGATAAAAGGGATATTCACGATAGCCCCCTCTCTCTCTGTCGAATTGCTGCATCGGGGCCGGAAAGCGTTTCAAATCACTGCGAAAACGCTCCTGGTGCAGAAACAGATCGACCCCGTCACTTACCAGAATATCCGATTTGGCGCCATCCATGTACCCCCCACCTCCCGTATCTTTAAACGGATCCGGCCGTGGACCTTCCAGAGACGTTTCATGCTGCACCCGGCCCGTCAGCGGATCCAGCGCATAGAGACGAATACCGCCGTCGAGATAGGTGGATCGACCGGCCGTCACGTAAACCCGTGGACGCGGAGGTGTCACGGTGACATCGTTTTGAACCACGACACTGCCGTGCACGGGCCAGGCCGATTCCAACTGTCCAAACGCACCCACTTGCCGCTCATGCGGGGCAGCAAGGAATCGCCAGATCTCCGTGCCGTCAGACACATCAAGGCAATAAACCCATCCGTCCGACGATCCAAATAAAACAAGCGGACCGTAAAGGGTCGGAGTTGAATCAATTCGAGCGCCGGCCGTATAAGACCAGAGCTTGTCGCCGGTTTGTGCATCCAGTGCATGAACGGTGTGCGTGTCTTTTTCAGCAACCAGTAATGTCCGATCGGCAACGACCGGCGGTGTAATGGGGCCTTTCAGAGTCACTTTCCATTGTGGTTTCGGGGGGTGGATTATGGCCGCGTTGACATGGCCGCTGCGACGGGGATCATGGCGATACATCGGCCAGTCATCGGAATCGTCAATTTTTGAAGCGAGATTTTTAATGTGTTCGTATTTCGGACCTTTCATCAAGCGAGATTGATTGTCGATCTTTTCAAAGGATTGGCTTTCTGTTTTCGGGGCTGCCACAAGCGCATTGAAGTTGGACATGAGGACACCCTGATAACAGACACACTGATGGGGCGCCATGTAGAGGATGCCATTGGCCGGCATCACGCCATAAATGCAGGGCGGGCGCAGCCAGTCGTGTCGCATGTGATCGTTTCCCTGAAGATCCAGGAATTCCACGCCCCGTTTGGGTAATAGTAAAAAGCGTTCGGTCGCTTTGGAGCGATAGCACCGGTAGTGGTGGCCGGGACTTGTCAGTTTCGGCACGGAGACCCTGCGTTTCTCTTCACCTGTGAGAAGATCGTAACCGAGCCGCTGCGTGGTCGTGTCCTTCCAATGGTCGGGCAGGTTCTCCCGGTTATCCACACCAAACCAGGCGAGACCGTCGATGACAAAGATATCCTGCGCATGCCCACTGGGACCGCGGTATGGCGGGCTGGACCATAGCTTCTGGCCCGTTTTAGCCGAGAAGGCGTGGGCTTGATGATAGCGAATGGTTTGATAATCGCGTTTTTCTTTGGCCTGTGCCACAGGCCCGTAGGCAAAGAGCACGACCTTGTCCTGCGCCACCAGCGTTCCACTTTGTCCTCTGCCTTTAACGGATTCACTTTCCCAGAGTTTTTGGCCGTTCGCGCGATCCAGACATACGACCTGACCTGATTTAGCATAGTAAACACGATCTTTAGAGACAGCCAGTGTGAGCGGCGACATTGTATCCGGCTCACTTTGCCAGAGCACCCGGCCGTTCTGAGGATTGATCTCCACGACTCTCCCGATATTTTGACTGAGCTTGAAATCCTTCCCGGGTTGGATACCTGAGCGATCCGTGTCTCGCACACAGAGAATCAACATCTGAGAATCCAATAAAATCTCATCCGTGCCTTTCGTCCCAGCGAAGGTATGCAGCAATTCGCCCGTCGCGGCATCGAGCACACTGAGGGGCGCTTCGTATCCGAGCGTGATATACAGCTTTTTACCCGCAGCGACCAAACGACGTGTCGTGGTTCGCGGCAGTTGCCGCAGCATGGACGCCCGTTCCCGCGGATTATCCCAACGGGACGC
>Ga0272441_10011577_pt1 | contig 13062 bp, 11 predicted proteins | sample SSMProp6N_FD_193582 | JGI IMG/M metagenome (GOLD analysis project Ga0272441, IMG submission 193582) | Marine sediment archaeal communities from Little Sippewissett salt marsh, Falmouth, MA, United States - SSM-Prop-6N | ecosystem: Environmental > Aquatic > Marine > Wetlands > Sediment ...
GCCATCTACGACACGATGGTCAATATGGCGCAGGCGTTCTCCTATCGCTACCCGCTCGTCGACGGACAAGGAAACTTCGGGTCAATCGATGGCGATCCGGCGGCTGCCACTCGATACACCGAAGCTAGCCTCGACCCGATCGCTACGGAGTTCCTTGAAGAGCTTGATGAGGGGACCGTCGATTGGATGCCCACGTTCGACGATTCGATGGAGGAACCGATCGTTCTTCCGGCAAAGGTTCCCAATGTTCTGATGAACGGCGCATGGGGAATCTCCGTAGGGATGACGACGCAGATTCCGCCGCACAACCTGGCTGAGTTGGTCGACGGTGTGATTGCCCTGATGGATGATCCGTTCACGGCGGTCAAGGATCTGATGCGCCACATCCCCGGCCCGGACTTCCCCACGGGAGGGCTAATCATGGGGCGGGGCGGCATCGAAGAGATGTACCGGACCGGTCAGGGAAAGATGACGGTTCGAGCCAAGGCCGAGATTGAGGACAGCCAGATCATCATTAGCGAGATCCCGTATCTCGTTCGCAAGTCGACGATTGTCGAGTCGATTGCCGGGAAGGTTCATGACGGACAGATCGACGGGATCTCCGACCTGCGTGACGAGTCAGACCGCGAGGGCCTGCGTATCGTTGTCGACCTGAAGCGATCGGCCAACCCGAACGTGGTATTGAACCAGCTGTACAAGTACACGCCGCTTGAACGGACGTTTGCGGCGGTGTTCCTTGTGATCATCGATGGAAACCCGCGGACGCTCTCACTCAAAGAAATCCTCAACTGCTTCATCGACTTCCGACGCCAGGTTGTCCGCCGACGGACCGAGTACCGGTTGGACGTGGCCAAGAAGCGAGCCCACATCCTTGAGGGGTATCGGACCGCACTCGACAACATCGACCGTGTGATCGAGATTATTCGTACCGCGAAGGACACCGAAGAAGAGACGTTGATTCTGCAGACCGAACTTGCACTCACCGACGAGCAGATCGACGCCATTCTCAGGATGAGGTTGTCGCAGTTGCGCACGATGGAGCGGGAGAAGATCGATGCGGAGTACGAGGAGAAGCTTGCAGCGATTGCCGAATACGAGCGAATCCTTGGATCGGATCTGGCGCTCGACGAGACGATCAAGCAGGAACTGCGAGCGATCGCGAACAAGTACGTCGACGGTCGGCGAACGGTGATCACGGACGAGGACGGGAACGTCGACTTCAACGACTTGATTCCGGACTACGATCTGATGATCAGCGTGACCGAGCGCGGCTATGTCAACGCGCCCCGCGTCCTCGACTTCCGCAGTCAGAACCGCGGTGGGAAAGGCGTGATCGGACAGCGAACGAAGGATGACGACTTCATCATCACGACGAGTCTCGTGAACGCTCGCGACGAGTTGCTCGTATTCAGCGATCAGCGCAAGGTATACCGCACACAGGGCTACAAGCTCCCGTCGATGAACCGCGACGCCGTTGGGAAGAACATGCGGGCCGTCGTGGCGATGGATCAGGACGAAGTGGTCCGTGCGGTCCTTCCGGTGGCGAACTTCGCCGACCTGGAGGATGAGCTGTGTCTGATGGCGACGGCGAAGGGGATCGTCAACAAGAACCTACTGACCGACTACTCCAATGTCCACGTCAACGGGATCAACGCACTGAATGCGGAAGACGACGATCGGCTCGTCGATGTCGTAATTGCACGGGGTGGCGGCGAGTTGATCCTGGCCACGCATAAAGGGATGACGATCCGCTTCCGCGAGGAAGAGGTTCGCCAGACCCGCCGTCCCTCGAAGGGTGTGATCGGCATTCGCTTGGACGCGGACGACTATGTGATCGGCATGTCCAGCCTCGATCGGGACATCACGATGGACAAGCGGGTGCTGATGGTCACGGAGAGAGGGTACGGAAAGCGTGTTGCGCTTGACGAGTTCCCACTTCAGGGCCGGGGCGGGAAAGGGGTTCAAGGAATCAAGTTGGACGACGAATCCGGCCCGCTCGTTCGGATCGGCGTGGTATCGGATCAGGATGAGATCATCATCACTACGGAGCAGAAGGTCATTCGTATTGTTGCGGGTGACATCAACGCGTACCGCCGCTACGCTCGTGGTGTCCGTCTGATCGATCTTGACGACGACGATCGAATCGTGTCCGTCGTGCGAACGTAGAGCCCGAAGGAACCCAGGATGACACAGCGGTTTGAGCGTTTGGTTGACCAGGATCTCTCCCGCGGAGTTGCCCATCTTGTTCCGCGCGACGAACTCGTTGCAAAGCTGGTGCGGTCCGAGGCAAGAGGGCGTCCGCTCCGCGTCAAGCTTGGGATTGATCCGTCGGCTCCGCATCTCACGCTGGGGCACTCGGTACCGTTGCGGAAGATGAGACAGTTCCAGGATCTCGGGCACACCGGCGTTCTGGTGGTGGGCGATTTCACCCGCCGTATCGGCGACCCGTCCGGCCGATCCTCAACGCGGGGGTTGATGTCGGAAGACGAGATCCGCCGGAACATGGAGACGTACAAGGATCAGGCGTTCAGAATCCTCGACCCGGAGCGGACCGAATTGGTGTACAACTCGGAGTGGCTGGGCTCACTTGACTTCGCCGACGTTATCCAGCTGTCGGCGAAGTACACGGTGGCGCGGATGCTGGAACGAGACGACTTCGCCAAACGGTATCGCGAGGGCGTGCCGATCAGCGTTCTTGAGTTCCTGTATCCGCTTGCACAAGCGTACGACTCGGTGGCAATCGAGGCTGACATCGAACTCGGTGGGGACGATCAGCTGTTCAACCTGTTGGTGGGGCGAGACATCCAGCGTGAATACGGTCAAGAACCGCAGATCGTGATGACGGTTCCTCTCCTGATCGGGCTGGACGGCGAGCGCGCGATGAGCCAGACGACGGGAAACTACGTCGGCATCAACGAATCGCCCGAGGAGATGTACGGAAAGATCCTGTCGATTCCCGACACACTCACTGCGTCGTACTACACGTTCTTGACGGACAGCGACGTGCCGGCGGACGTGGACAGCGCGCCACGCGATGCCAAGCGGCGGTTGGCGCGAGAGATCGTTTCGATGTACCACGACGAAGAGGCGGCAAGTGCGGCACAGGCGGAGTTCGACCGGATTCACATCCGCCACGAACGGCCGAGCGACGTTCCTCAGGTCACGATCAACCGCTCAATTGTCAAGGATGGCGGTACGGTGTGGGTGATCGATCTACTGGACGCGACCGGGCTTGTGTCGAGCCGTGGCGAGGCAAAGCGACTGATCCGGCAAGGGGGTGTACGGATCAACGACGAGAAGGTCTCGTCCCCCGACACGGACGTGCCTTTCGATCCTCCGGTCCTTGTGCAGGTCGGGAAGCGCTCGTTCGTTGAGCTGGTTCTGTAGGTCGGGCGATTCAACCGGCTGGGCGTCGTCATGGAGCGTGCGATGGTGACTGACACGGCGTGCTACATTCTTCTTGCAGAGGGAGCTTCCCCTGCAGTGGCCAACTACGTTGCACAGCAGTATCGCGTGTGCCCGTACGTCCACTTCATCGGATCATTTGGGTCCACGCTTCTTGGCGTGTGGTACCTGCCGGAAAGCCAGCGCTGGTGGTTAGAACTCGTGGCTGAGAATCCGCAGCTCACATTGGGGCTCGTCCGAGCCGCCGTCTTCCGATCGGACATGGCATCTCCCGAGCCGGCTGACCGCACGTTGGAGGTTGAGGACACCGATGCCGAGACGTGCCCGTGTGGGTCGGATTGCCGCGCGTGCGATCGGTTCGATGTGTGCAGCCGGTGCCCGGCGACCGCGTTCTACACGCAGGGCCGACCCGTGTCGTCGAGCGAGTAGAGCGCTGCGGCCGTTCGGTGCACGCTAACGGCCTCCCGCCTTGTCCGGGAGCTCGATGCCCAATTCATGCAGAAACACGGCGATTGCATCGGCGATCTCGGGAGCATTCACTTCATAGTATCGGGTCTGGCCTTCCTGCTTGTATGTCACGAGATTCTGCATCCTGAGCAACTGAAGGTGACGCGACACGGTGGGTACGGTGACGCCGAGCCGCGTGGCCAGGTCGTCGACCGTGAGATCGTCGTACTGGCGCAGAAGCTTGAGGATCTGCACTCGCGTGCGTGTCGCGAGCATCTTGAAGAATGCTGCATGTGTCCTGGGCATAAGGATTATCGCCTCCTATGAGAATGGTCTTGACAAGGTCAAGGGCTTGAGTATAATGCCAAGTGCACAGATAGGCAACTGCGCAAATAGCAAACTGCACAAGGAGGCAAGAATGTCTCATGCAGCATCCAGAGCAAGGAAGCGACAGGTTGTGTGTCCCGCATGCAACGCCGTGATCCACTTCACGATGACGAAGGCCGCCCTGGGTGTTTGCCCGCGTTGTGGAGAGTGGGTCCTTCCGCGCGGCGGGTTGAGCCGACGTCTTGAGGCGTGGGATCGAAACCCGGGACGAGCGTACGAAGAAACCGAGGAGTGGGAGCGCCTGTCGGGTGACTCTCTCGAATCGTAAGTAACGATACATCCTGCCCGAAAGGGAAGGGAGGTGGCGCGAATGACGACCAAGAAGCCTCAGAAGCCGCAGAAGACCTCGAAGACCGGTCCGAGCAAGGGCCGATAAGCTAGCATAGCTGAAGGGGAGCGGGTTTCCCCATCACCCGCTCCCCGTACTCCTGAAACATCATGGACGACGGAGCCACCGCGAATTCCGCGACTCTCTGTTGGAAAGGTGGGGCGAATGGCCAACACGGCAAGGCGGACTGCGGGAGTGATCGTGCTGCTCCTCGCGGGGCTCGCGATGGCTCCATCCGCACTCACGTTACGGGATTTCGAAGCCCCCGAGTCGCTGATCGAGAATGCCGAGCTCTCGTTTGCGTATCGGTACTACGACGATCCACGGACAACGGGGATTGACGTAAGCACGGGTCACTTCGGCATGGCGTACGATCGTCTGTTCGATACGCCCGACTTCGGCTACACGGCGTGGGGCGGAACGACGATTGAGTTGGCGGATCTCGTTGCTCGGTCGTGGACGGGATCTGCGGCGGCCTCCTATCGGTACTACGTGTCGGAAGAGCTTCCGCTGTTTGTGTACGCGGGAGGTGTTCTCGAGGCTGCGACGTATCAGATTCGACCCGGCTGCGAGATCCGATCGGGCGTTGGAGTCGGACGGCTTCGCGACGTGACACCGATGGCGCAAGCCCTACGAATCACTGACGCTCTCGTGTCACAGGGAACCCTTGCTCGTCGACCGTCGGACGCGGTCCTGCTTCGCATTGCGAATCAGATTGCGGCCGCCGACGCGTACGAAGAGCCCTCGGAGTGGATGGCGAGTGTTGCGGAGGTCATCGAGAGCCTGATGGGGGTCGGCATGGATGCCGAGAGCATCCTGATCCTCAGCAGCGAACTCGGGGAGGATGCCGAGTCCCGATACTGCGGCGCGATCATCCAGGGCGGTGTTGGCTTCGAGCTGATTGACGCGTACGCAGAGGAACAGGACATCCTGTACGTGATGTCTGCCGACGTTGCCCACGCGCCGACAGCTGACTCGCAGCTACGTTGTCGGATGTCCGTGTCCGGAGCAAGCACGGCCCTTCTTGCCGACAACACGTCGACGCTCAGCATCTTCTACACTACGGACCTTCGACCGTCCTGCGCGCTGCGCGCGGAGTACGAACTGAAGCGGGTCACATCACCGGGCACGGCCACGATGACCCTGCAGACGGCGGCGGTCGAGCTCGCAGTGGGAGTCGGACGAACGGACCTCTTGTTCCACCTGTCGCTGGCAAACGAGGCACTCGATGTTGGGTGGACGGTGGACCTGTCCGTTTCTCTCGCAGTCGATCTCTTGTAGGAGGAGTCCTCGTGGAGTGACCGGTGATCCGGCAAGACGGCGGACCGGCCATGACACGCATCTGCCGTGGAGCGACGATCCTTCGAGTGACCCGGCGTCACCCTCTCAGAGCGCCGGTCGGATTGCCCCAAGTCAGTGTCGGCAGAACAGCTTCGTAGTCAACGTGCTGTTCGCGTATGAGTGCGGGTCCATCAGATCGTGGTACTGTCTCCTCGTATCGAAGCGCTCCCCCTTCGTGTAGTGGGTTTGCAGGAGGGGGAAACGGCGAACGCACAGGTATTCTCAAGACGCGGTGCGCCGATGGACGCCGTTGTGGATGGCAGTCCGTTCGATAGGGGATACTGAACACGAGCATGCTCCGGACGATTGAGTACTGGTACTTGGCGTTTCTCGCGGCGAACCTGGTAATGGGGACGTCTTCGATCCTGATTCCGCTGAAGCTCGACCGCGTTCTCGGTCTTGGTCCCAGCCAATTGGGGATTCTCTCAACCTGCGCGAGTACGGCTGCAGTCTTCGGCAGCCTGGTATGGGGGCGGCTGTCCGATGCCGTGCATCGGCGGAAGATGTTCGTGGTGGCCAGCTACTTCGTCGTCGGGTTTGCGCACGTTGGGCTGGCGTTTGCACGCTCGTTCAGTGTTCTCGTGCTGGTGAACAGCGTGCTTAGCTTCTTCTGGATTGCGAATGCCTCCGTTGCGGTACTCCTCGTCATCGAACGAACGAGGCAGGAGACATGGGAGCTTCGGATCAGCACGCTCAACCTATCCGGTGCCGTCGGCTGGCTCCTCGGTCTTATCGCCGGCGGAACGGGGGTGTCGGCTGCCCTAATTGCGATGGGGTCGGAGGCGGTCGGCATCCGCGTTGCCTTCCTCGCGCTCGGCATCTGTGGATTGGTCGCAGGGCTTCTTGCGCTGCTGATGGTGCCGTCAACCCGTGCGCAGTTCACGGATCGACGCTTTCGGGGTCTGCGGATTGCCATCGGGAACCTGCTGACGGAGGGATGGAAGTTCAGCCCGATGCACCTCTACCATCGTCTGGCACCGCGCCGGCTCCTGGAGCTGCGCCACGAGGTTCGCGTCTTCTTCGTAGCCACGTTCCTCGCGTTCACGGGCATCGGCTTCTTCGCTGTCCCGCTGCCGCTGTTGCTCTCGCAGCGTCTGGGGTACTCGCCGTCGCTCGTGTTCTATGGATACGTGATGCTGCACAGTGGGATCGTCCTGTCCTACCCGCTCGCGCTACGACGCGTGAGGCGCAATGGGAATCGTTTGGTCCAAGTCGGCGCGCTGAGCGTTCGGGTCGCGCTGTTTGCCGTGGCGGCCGGAGTGCTGCTGGTTTGCCCTTCCGTGCCGTGGAGTGTCACGGCCTCGTTCATGTTCCTCGTTGGTGTGTCCTGGTCCTTCTTCCAGCTGAGCGGGGTAGCGCTTGCTTCGAGACTTGCCAAACCGGAGAACCGCGGTCTCGCGCTGGGTACGTACAACGCAATCGCTGGAGCAAGCACAATCGTTGCCGGAGTCTCCAGCGGATACCTTGCCTCCAACGTGGGTCATCACATGACGTTCGCGGTCGCCGCAGCACTGATCCTGGCAGCCGTCACCGTGCTCCTTCGGCTGGCCAATCCGGTACGACAGGACGCGGCGGCAGACGGCAACGATCCGGCCGTGGACTGAGGCACGCTACCGTTTTCGCGGTTGCCTCGCTCTGCCAAGGAACTCCCGGGCGACCGAGAGGGCGAACACAAGACACGCCACAGAAACCCCGACACGGACGGAAGCCTGGAGCAGGTGTAGCGATTCGTACGCGTGAAGTGATGAGAGGACCTCATACGCTAGGAACGCGCCGTAGGCGGCGAGGAAGACGGCCCCTTCCCAGCGAGCGATCCTGCGACCCGTGAAGAACACCGGAAGACACGTCGCCGCACTTCCAAGCATCAATGGAAGGGCGAAGTGCGTGATGGAAGGGTCGACCGGTCCTCGCGCAGCAGGAAACAGCCCGGATAGCCCGAGGATGCATGTTGTGTTAAACACACAGCTCCCCACGATGTTTCCCACGGCGATCTCGCGCTGCCCGCGGATGGCGGCGACGACGGATGTTGTCATTTCCGGAAGTGACGTTCCGACGGCGACGATCGTGAGGCCGATCAGGGCGTTGGAGACGTGAAGTGCCGTCGCGAGATGGATGGAGGCCCGTAGTGTCCACTGCGCGCCGATCAGTAGGCCGGCGAGACCGGAAGTCGCTAACAGGACGGCAACCCATCGTGTCCCGGCCGATGACGTCTGGCTCTTGCCGTTCCCATTTTGCTTGACCTGGAGCCTCATCCGGTAGCGGACAGCCTCCCAGCGGAGGTAGGCGAGATAGGCGATGAACGCGAGGAGGAGCAGTGCGGCATCGAGCAGATCGAGCGCGCCGTCGAGAAGAAGAACAAGCGAACCCGCGGATACGGCAAGAAGGATGGGTATGTGGACTCTCACGATGGCCTGCTCGACGGCGAGCGGCACGACCAGAGCCACGACACCGAGGATGAGCCACACGTTCGCGATGTTGCTCCCAACGAGATTGGCAATGGCAATCCCCGTTTCACCTGCGGCCGCCGCCCGAAGCGAAACGGCGAGTTCCGGTGCGCTGGTTCCGAACGCGACGATCGTGAAGCCGACGATGAGTGGTGAGATGCGGAGCCAGGATGCAATGCGGGATGCACCGCGCACAAGGGCTTCCGCTCCGCCGATACAGAGGGCAAGACCTCCTGTCAGTATCAACGCTTCACCGATTCCGAAGGTCCCGTCCATGGTCATCCAGCGTCCGGCAGCCCGTCTCCATCGAGGTCGCGGATGACAGCCAAGCCGCCGAGGCCCGTCTCGCGGTACTTCTCCGACATGTCGTACCCGATTTCCCGCATTGCGTCCAACGTGGCATCGAGGCTGACCCGATCTCGCCCGCCGGACAGAAGAGCGAGGTTCGCCGCATTCAAAGCCGAGGCCGCTCCGGCGGCGTTCCGCTCGATGCATGGGATCTGGACCAACCCACCGACCGGGTCACACGCCAAGCCGAGGAAGTGCTCGAGGGCGGTCTCCGCGGCTCGATCGACCTGGTCGCGAACGCTCCCACCGAGTAGCCCACACACGGCGGCCGCCGCCATCGCGCTGGCAACGCCGATCTCCCCCTGACACCCGACAACGGCGCCGGCGATCGATGCACGGGACACGGCGGCACACCCGATTATGCCGGCCACGAGGAGGGCGTGGACGATCTCGTTGTCGGTGAATCCGTGTTTCTCCTGCAGCATACGCAGACACGCGGGCAGGACGCCGGCGGAGCCGCAGGTGGGCGCGGTCGCGATGATCCCCCCGTCCGCGTTCTCCTCAGCGATTGCGATGGCATAGATCGATGCTGTGGTCATGTCCGAAGACGGCTCATGGCAGCTCTTCAACCGTTTGCGGTATCGCTCGAAGAGGGCGGCGGCACGGCGCTCTGTGCCCAACCCTCCCGGCAACGGGCCGGATTGATCAAGACCCGCTGCCAGCGATTCCTTCATGACCTCCCATACGGTGCCCATGTGGCGCGTCACAACCTCTGCGGTGTGTCCATACGCCGACCCCTCGGCGTCGAGAACGTACTGCGAGAGCGGCTGTTTGCTTGTCTCGCACGCTTCGATGATCCGGCTCATGGAGATCGGATTCTGCAATTCCTTCCTGCGGGAGCCGGAGCCAAGCCGGCCGCCCACGATTCGCCCCCCGCCGATGGAGAAGTACGTGTGACTCCAGACCAGGGAGTCGGTATCGTCGCGGAGCTCGAACCGGAGAGTGTTCGGATGGACTGGAGGGGTCTGCGTATCGAAGACGGTGTCGTGCCTCGGTCGGAAGGAGGCGTTCCCGATTGAGACGGCTTCGGACTGACACAGCGCTCGGTAGAGGGTAGGCAGTCTCTCGCTGCGCAGGGCATCGATGTCATATCCTGCAAGACCTGCGGCGACTGCCGCGTCCGTCAAGTGGCCGTGTCCGGTATGCGCTAGGCTTCCGTACAGGACGACGCGGACTCGCCCTCGTCCTTCATACCGCGTACGGACGAGGTCGCCGAAATCCGTCGCGGCGCGAAGCGGGCCGTACGTGTGAGAGGAACTCGGACCCAGGGCGGGTCGCAGAATCTCAAGTACGCTCGGGGCATCGGGCATGGTACCTCTCGTTCGAGTGCTGACCCATGGGCGCTCCGTCGCCACGCGGCGACCACGTCACGAACTCCGTTCCGCACACAGCCTATCCGAGTCGCGACCCGCGGTCCATTGACGTTGGGCGGCAAACGTGATAGAAGCAAGTCCGTGCCGGAGTGAGCAGATCCAGACGGCTGACGGAAAGGAAGATCGTCATGGGAGAACTTGAACTCGTATCGATTGGCAGACTGCTTCTTGCGGTGGCCCTTGGCGGGGTTGTCGGATTGGAGCGGCAGCTGCACGGGCGCCCGGCGGGGCTGCGCACCCACATTCTCGTCTGCACGGGATCGGCGCTGATCATGATTGTCACCGGATCGCTGGGGTATGACATCGACCCCGGCCGTGCGGTTGCTGGGATCGTGACCGGGATCGGGTTCCTCGGGGCGGGCGTGATCGTGAAATCGCAGGAGATCGTGCGGGGGCTCACGACGGCGGCGTGTATCTGGTACGTCGCGGGGTTGGGCATCGCGGTTGGACAGGGCTTGTATGTGATCGCGAGTGTGGGGACCGTCGTATCGGTGGCGGTCCTTACGCTGCTTGCGGGGATTGCTCATCGTGTTCCGAACGTTAGCTACCACAGCCTCCAGGTGACCGGGAGGGCATCCGCCGTCGATCCGATGGATGCAGGGTGCCGCCGGATCCTGGCCGACGCGGGATATCGAGTCGTTGCGCAGTCTGCGAAGCTGGCCAAGGAAGCCGACACGGCGACCCTCATTTTCCGACTGCGGACGCGCAATCGCGTGCACTTCGGCGATCCATCCCGGGCGCTGCTGCAGCTTCCCGAAGTACGCGACGTTGCGTGGGACTAGAGGGACGGGCGGCTACATCCAGCGCTTGCGCTTGAAGTAGACGACCATAGCGGCCGCCATACAGAACATGAGGCCGAGGACACAGAAGTACCCGTACTTCCACCCCAACTCCGGCATGAAGGTGAAGTTCATGCCGTAGACGCCGGCGACAAACGAGAGAGGGATGAAGATCGTAGCGATGATCGTCAACACCTTCATTACCTCGTTCATGCGGTTGCTGACGCTGGTCATGTAGAGATCGGTGAGACTGGAGAGCATGTCGCGGAACGTCTCGACCGTGTCGATCGTCTGGATCGTGTGGTCGTATACGTCACGCAGGTACGGACGAACCGATTCGGTCAGAAGGGGATTCTCGTCGCGCTGGAGTGCGCTGAGAAGTTCCCGCGTGGGCCAAACGGATTTCCGGACGAACAGCAGCTCGCGCTTGAGCCGGCGGATTGCGTCCAGCTCCTCCGGTTTCGGATCCCGTGCCATTTCCTCGCCCATCGCCTCGATCTGGTCTCCGAGTTCCTCGAGGACGGCGAAGTAGTGGTCGACGACCGCATCGAGTAAGGCGTAGGAGAGGTAGTCTGCGCCAAGCTTGCGGACTCGTCCCCGGTTCGTTTGGATGCGCTCGCGAATCGGGTTAAACACGTCGCCTTGACGTTCCTGGAACGAGAGCACCCACGTTGGGCCGACGATCATGCTCACCTGTTCGTCGTCGACTTGCTGCGTACGCTCGTCCCAGCGAAGCATGCGTAGCACGATGTACAGGTGGCCGGCGTACTCATCGAGTTTCGGGCGTTGCCCCGTGTGGACGATGTCCTCCACAGCAAGAGGGTGCAGATCGAACACGTCGGCAATTCGCTGAACGGTGTCGACGTCGTGCACCCCATCGACGTTGATCCACGCACATCGTGGAGAGTCGCGGAGTGTCGCCAACTCCTGCTCCGTTGTCGGATATGTCCGCACGACGTCCTCGGCGTCGTACTCGAATGCGTCGATCGACACGGAGTGTTCTCTGGCGTCCCCGACGTACTCGGCCGTGCCCGGCATTTGCCCGATTTTCTTCGTGCTCCTCCGAACGAATCGTGCCATTCCTCACCTCGTCTGCTACCGTAGCGCAACCGGGCGGTGACGGCAATCCCCCGTGCCCCCCGGCACGTGCTGCCGCGCGCAAAGAGAGGAGGCCGCGTATGCGGCCTCCTTCTGTGTCCATGGATGTTGTGGGATTGCCTCTACTCGACGATCAGGTTTGCTGCGAAGCGATCGGCGTCAGCGAGCAGGAAGTCGGGTGTTGTCGACAAGCAGTTCACCGGGCAGGCATCGACGCACTGCGCGCAGAACGTGCAACGAGCGACGTACATCCGGATCTTGTTCTTTTCCTCGCCCTCCGGCTTGTACAACTCAATCACGCTTGCCGGGCAGACGCGGGCGCACAGCCCACAACCGATGCACCTGTCGCGGTCGTAGGCGATCTTACCGCGGAGGTCCTGTGGAACCGCCACCGGCGGGTGAATCGCGGCCTGGCCTGCCGCCACCTTCTGCAGAACGGCCGTGACCGACTTCGGCATGTACTTGACCGGGAACGGATTTGTTGCCGGTCGACTCAGCAGCTGCTTAATCAGCGTTCCGAAGATCATTGCGGCCTCCTATAGGAATCGATCGAGCGTGAGGAGCAGCAGCCCGAGCAGGCTCACGCCGGTTACCGGTAGCCAGAACAACCGGGTTGCCTGCGCGATCTTGAGCCGCGCGAACCCCACGCGTACTGTGATCACGGCGACGAGGATGACGATGAACACCTTGACGAGATAGAAGGCGACGTCAATTACGCTGCCCCACGCTCCCGCGACGCCGAAGACATCAGCCAAGCCATATGGGAAGAACAGTGCGACGGTCAGCGATCCCATGACAACCATCTTGATCGCATCGGCGAGGTAGAACATCGCGAGGTTTCGTCCCGAGTACTCGGCGAGCAGGCCGCCGGCGATTTCGGTTTCCGCCTCCGGGATGTCGAACGGGATCTTCGCCAGTTCGGCGGGGGTCACAACCAGAAGCGCGCCGAGGAGCAGGAGCAGCCCGACAATGCCAAGCGGGCCGACCTGTCCCCACAGCGGATTGGCCGCGATGACGGCGAGCGAGAACGACTGACCGCCGGGGACGACCGTCGACAGACGCCACGCCAAGGAGACGAACGTGATGGCTAGGGGGAACTCGTACGCCATCAT
>Ga0272441_10011578_pt1 | contig 13059 bp, 7 predicted proteins | sample SSMProp6N_FD_193582 | JGI IMG/M metagenome (GOLD analysis project Ga0272441, IMG submission 193582) | Marine sediment archaeal communities from Little Sippewissett salt marsh, Falmouth, MA, United States - SSM-Prop-6N | ecosystem: Environmental > Aquatic > Marine > Wetlands > Sediment ...
AAAATAAGTGGTAATGCTAAAGGAACGGTAAGTTTCGTCAACCAGTCCTGCAGGAAAGTGATAGTATTTTTCATCACATCCTTCTCGGTTACAAGTCCCTGGGCTAAATACTCTTTCATTTTGCTTAATGGAACATATGCATCAGAGCCAAGGCCTTTCAAAATATCAAGATAGTCTCCGGAAGGGTCCGGGAAAATGCCAACATTTCCAACAATGGCTCCTAAAACATAACAAATCAGTACGGCTCCAACCTTTTTGACCGCGGAATACCTACCCTCCAGGAAAATTATCAGTATGGGAGCTATAAGGAAAAAGATAATCAAAAGTATAATCTGTATACTCATAATTCAGGATTTAGTTAATACCAGTTTTGGAATTGAAATAATGAAGGCCTTGTATTGATATTATCCGTATCAATAAATGTCTTACTTAGGTTTGGATTTCAAGATAAGTATTTTTTAGTGGGGGAAAATATAAAACATAAATATGTAGAGATAAAAAAAGAATAAATAAGTATTTAGACGTACTCTGATCTGAGAGCGGGGCCTCAACTTAGCCAGAATATTTTTACATCGGTAACAAAACAGCCGGTGCAATGAACAAAGTAGCGCCATGTATGTTATTAAATCGAACATCCTGGCACGGAGACCGCGTTTTATCATGTTTTGGGTTTAAAGGTTTAACATTGGTTCAATTTTTCTCTCCGCTGACAGGATGTTTTATTTTTCCCGCCTTTTTTATGATGCATATTCTTTTTTTCTTACTTTTAAGCACCCGGATAATAACAACATAAGCTCATATTATTCCGGAACCCTAACAAGGCAGATCCAATGGAGCTGGTAAAAAAAGTCAGGCATATAATGACCGATGAGCGCCTCATGTTCGTTTACAGGGGTGTTGTTACAAGCCATAATTCGGAAGCCCTCCTTATGTTGCTGGAAAAAGAAATGGAACATTCTGATTTTGGATTTACAGGCAGGAAGCGTCTCTTTATGTTTGTACTGGAAAGCCTTCAGAATGTAAGCCGGCATATCGACAGCTCTGAACATGCCGGAATGTCCCTTGTCGTATATTCAAAGAATGATACCGGGTATACGGTAACAACAGGAAATGTCATCAAGGGTGATGATGAGCCTGAATTGAGGAAACAACTCGAATTATTAAACTCACTTGAGCCAAAAGAAATCAGGGCATTATACCGTGAAAGACTAAGCTCATCAAGGCTCAGCGACAAGGGTGGGGCGGGTCTCGGATTAATAGAGATGGCAAAAAAAACGGGCAATAAGCTTGATTTCGACTTTGTCAGGATAAATGAAGACCTCAGGTATTTTATTCTCAGTAAATCTGTTGATTCTGCCGGTAAAAGTATGAATATGGGAGGGCAACCATCAGCATTCAGGGCTGATAATATAGTTAGCCTGGAAAAAATGATGGTCGATAATAATATTGCAATGATCTGGTCAGGTCACCTTTCATCAGATATCGAGAAACAAGTGCTATCCTTTACCGAGACCAAGCTCCATGAGGATGATATTGAAAAGAAAGCACAGCGTAAAGTCTTCAGCATAATGGTTGAGTGTTTGCAGAATATCTCCAAGTACAACCCGGGTTCTGAGATTGAGGAAAAGTTTGGGATGCCGGTTGCCATGATTGTAACCGAAAAGAATGGTATAAGGCTTACTACAGGCAACCTCATAAATAATTTAAAAATACCTGTGCTAAGGGATAAGCTAAAGACAGTAAACAAGTACGACAGGAATGGGCTGAAGGAGTTATACAGAATATCACTTGCCGGTGATGAACTACAACCTGAACATACCGGTATACTTGGCCTCATTGATATAGCCAGGAAGTCGGGGCATAAACTGGATTACACTTTTGAGGAGGTGAGTGATGATTATTCTTATTATTCACTTAGCGTACTTGTTGAAATCAATGGTAGCTAAACTCTTTAAGTTCTGCCTTATCGCCATCCCAGCTAACATAGTATGGAGCATTAAACCAGTTCCCAAGGAAGAATATCCTTGAACCGCGTTCACCTAATTCATATTCATAGGCAATATGTCTGTGTCCAAATATGAAAAAGTCTACTTCCTGCGTTTGCATGATATGCTCTGCATGCATTACCAGGCTTTCTTTATCCGGGCCTTTGAATCCATTTGAGTAATTTCGGGTTAGCCTGCTATGTTTGGTCCACCTGTGTGCTATGGCCAGGCCGATGCGTGGATGTAGAAATGAATACATCTTTCTGAGTACACCATTTCGAAAAGCCCATAGCAGGAGTTTATATGATCGGTCACCCGGGCCCAGTCCCTCACCATGAGCAATGTAAAACTTCTTGCCGAGTATTTCCGTTTGCAGGGGTTCGGTATGCAGGATCATTCCACATTCTTTCGAAAGGTAATCACCTATCCACATATCATGATTACCGGTAAAGAAATGTATCCTTACCCCCCTGTCGGTTAAACGGGAAATATTTCCGAGGAACCGGGTGAAGCCTTTTGGAACAACTGATTTATATTCCCACCAGAAATCAAATATGTCACCCACAAGGTAAATCTCTGAAGCGCTATCTTCAATCGAGTTTAGCCAGTTTACTACATGCCTTTCCCTCATCAGTGGATCCATCACTGCCTCGAGACCAAGATGAAAGTCGGATGCGAAATATATTTTGTTGTTTTCTGTCACGATTGCTCAGTCAAATATCTGTCCAAGCTTTATTTTAAGTGGTCTTCCAAAAAGATTCTTACCTATTATATCGCCATTTTTATCAAAGAGATAATTAGCAGGGATACTGCTGACATTATATTTTATTGCGGTAACAGGACTTGACGGATCATCTTCTCTCACACTTATCCATGGCAGTTCATCAAATCTGACCGATCTTTTCCACAATTCTTCATCGCTGTCAATATTAACCTGGTATATCTCAAAGCCCTGCCTGTGATAGAGCTGGTACATTTGCTTCAGGAACAGATTATTGGCTATACATTCCTTCGATTCTGCCGACCAGAAGGAAAGCAATACATAATTCTTCCCGAAAAGATTTGAAAGTTTCACCCTGTTACCATCCATGTCTTTCAGGTTAGCATCCAGGGTAACAGGTGTTGATTGTTCGGCTGCCCTGGTAATCTCATTTACGTACATCTGGTTAAGCTCCTCCTCAAGGTTTTCCTGCAGGGTGAGCGTCAGGTAATTACCCGGATAATATTTTGCAAGACTGTCAGCTACCAGCTTGAGGTATTGAAGATCACGCTGACGGTATAAGACAAAAGTATTTTCATTCACTTTCTGATAAAGGGCTTTAATAGCTGAAAGGTTACCAAGATTGTCAAGGATAAATCCGATATTATACTTGCGTTGCTCGTTCAGTATATTGGTGTATTCCTCTGCAACAGCTTCCGCCTGATCATTATTACCTTCATCAATAGCTTCCTGGTACACATTACTCAGTGAGTCGAGGGCAATAATGGTCCTGCCCAGTTTATTATCCAGTATCCTCACTTTCTCAGATTCTTCAGAGCCGGTTACTGTATAATCGTTTTGAAGTCTTTGTCCCTTAAACTCAATGTTTATTCTATTTCCCGGCTCAGCAAGAATGGTAACAAATTCAACATTACTGAATCCTAAAGTATAGAAGCCCGGTTCATCTATATCGATCTTCAGCTTGAAATTACCCTGCTTATTTATTTTGGTTGAATCAATAAATACGGGAACATTCAGGTTTAACTTATTTACATAAAGGTATTCGCTTCTGTCTCCCGGGTAAATGCCGGTAATTATCACTTCCTGTTTATTAACACAGGAAATGGTGACCAGCACTAATATGGTAATTACAATTCCGGTTCTTTTCATACTAATCAAATAGCTTTAGTCGAATATTTCAGCAAGTTTATTCCCGAGTTCTTCACCCCTCAGGTTGCTTGCAATAATCCGCCCTTCAGGATCGAGAAGATAACTGGTCGGAATTACCTCAATACCGTATAAAGGAACCACCATTGAGCTCCAGTACTGGAGATCGCTAACATGTATCCAGTCCTCGATTTTATCCTCTTTTATACCCTTGAGCCATGCATCCCTGGTCTGGTCAAGTGATACCTGGAATATTTCGAATCCTTTATCATTATACTTCTTATACATTTTTACCAGGTTCGGATTCTCACGCCTGCAGGGAGCACACCATGCAGCCCAAAAATCCAGCAAAACGTATTCTCCCCTGGTTGACGAAAGGCGTATTGTATCACCTTCCGGGTTGGGCAGTGAGATTTCCGGTGCAAGAGCACCAATACCTGTTTTTGACGCCCTGGCTTCATCGGCTTCCATATTTGCCAGGAGCGACTCCACCTGGGTATGCAGGGTTTTTACCGGCTCAGAATCGGGATATAGTTTGGAGAGTATCGAATCTACTTTAGTATAATAGTCAAGATCTTTGTCAATATTAAGAATATATACCTGGGGTGTTATTTGCTTATACAGAGCAATAAGGCTAACCATTGACTCAAGGTTTTCGTCAATGAAGTTCCTGGTATATTCATTCATCTCAGCCAGTATCCGCTGTGCTTCGGTGTCCAGCTCATTCATTATTTCTTCCAGCTCAGGGTTGTCGATATTGGCTTCATATATCTTTCCAAGTTCCTGCAGTTCTCCCATTGCTTCCTGCAATCGCCTGTCATACTCAATCATCTTGCTGGTACCTTCAGAGCCCTCAACTTTCGCAGTATAACCCAGCGAATCGGCCCTGGCCTCTATGGTCATTTTTTCACCGGGTTCTATCAGTGTGGTCAAAAAATTCGATTCACTTGCCCTGAGAAGAAAAAACTCGGGGTACTCAATGGTCCCCGTAAACTCAAATTCACCTGCTTCACCAATCAAAACTGAATCATAGGGGACAAGATTCATACCACCCAGTTTGTCAAGGTATATATAAGTGTCGGGTTCTGCTTCTTCCAGTTTGCCATTTATACTGAACTTCTTTTCCCCGCAACCGGCAAATAGCAAAGCAAGAAAAATAAGAGCTGCAATTTTTCTGATCATTATCAATTTTTTAAAAATATTGTATCAAAAAGTAAACATTTATGTTGCTGCAAAGTTATACTTTTGCCCGACATAACAGCAGACATATTATTTTTTCATTTAAATGGTTATTGAAAGGAAGTTATATTTAACTTTGTACCCCGGTTTTAAACTTTACCAGAGGCATTTAGGAAGAATTACAGGATAAACAGATAAATACTTATTTAATGGCATACATAGATTTTGATAAAAGCATGTTGGTTAACCTTGAGTATTCTCTTGGGAAGGAGATCTTAAGAACCAGCAGGACGGGCTCTTATTCATCAACCACAATAGTAGGCTGCAATACCAGGAAGTATCATGGCTTACTTGTCAGCCCTGTTGATAATTTCGGCGGTGAAAGGCATGTTCTCCTGTCATCTTTTGATATATCGGTTGTTGAAGATGGAAAAGTATTTAATCTTGGAATACATAAATTTGATGGTGATCATTTTAATCCCAGGGGGCATAAATATCTCAAGGACTTTACAACAGAGCTTATACCTTCATTATCATATGAGGTTGGTACGGTTAAGCTAAGACAGGAGAGGTTACTATCAGATAAGAGTGACCAGCTGATGATACGTTTCACAATTGAGGAAGCCCAGCAACCTGTAACACTACAGTTCAGGCCGCTGCTTGCTTTCAGGAATATACACCAGCTTACAAGCTCGAACCTGGCTGCTAATACGAGGGTTTACTATATAGACAATGGTATTAAGATGAGGCTCTACGAAGGATTTCCTTACCTGAGCATGCAGTTTTCCAGGAAACCTGAATTTGTTAAGGTACCCGATTGGATTTATGGCGTTGAATATCTTGAGGAGCAAAGGAGAGGTTATGATTTCAAAGAGGACCTGTTTGTACCTGGTTACTTTGAATTGACTATGGATGCCGGTGAAAGCATTGTTTTCTCTGCTTCTGTGGAAGAGACGAACCCCAGGGGTTTAAAGGCCAGGTTTTCGAATGTCCTGAAGGAAAAGGTCCCACGAGACAGCTTTCGTAACTGTCTGCTTAATGCAGCACAGCAGTTTATTATCAAAAGGAAGAAAGACACAGATATAATAGCAGGCTACCACTGGTTCGGATCATGGGGTCGAGATACATTCATTTCACTTCCGGGCCTGACCCTGAGCAGGGGGGACCTTAACACATGCCGGGAAGTGCTTGACACACAGACCGGCAGGATGAAAGACGGTCTGTTCCCAAATATGGGTAGAGAAGGTAATTATGCATTTAATTCGGTAGATGCCCCCCTCTGGTTTATCTGGGCTGTTCAACAATATATGAATGCCGGTGGCAGGGATGGCTGGAATAAATATGGTGAAGCCGTACTTCAGGTAATAAACGCATACATAAGAGGTACCTCTTTTAATATTGGCATGCACAATAACGGTCTTATTTATGCCGGAGCTGAGGGTAAGGCATTGACATGGATGGATGCAGTAACCTCCACAGGCCCTGTAACTCCCCGTACGGGATATAATGTGGAAATAAACGCCTTGTGGTATAATGCCCTGTGCTTTGCCGCTAAGCAGATGAAGAAAGGGGATGATAAGAAGCTGGATACATCAATAAGTGAACTTGCGGGGAGGGTAAAAGATAGTTTCCTGGGTCTTTTCTGGGATGAGGAGATGGGTTATCTTGCTGATTTTGTAGGGTCTGATGGCAGCAGGAACATGTATGTACGGCCTAATATGCTTATTGCCGCTTCACTGGAGTACTCCATGCTGGAAAACTCAATGAAAAAGAATATTCTTGATGTGGCTGAGAGCGAGCTCCTCACCTCGCGCGGACTTCGAACATTGTCGCCCAAGAATCCTCATTATAAGGGAGTTTACAGGGGTGACCAGGATGAACGCGATGAGGCTTATCACCAGGGTACTGTCTGGCCATGGCTACTGGGACCGTATTGTGAGGCCTATCTCAGGCTGTACGGGGAAAAGGGGGTTAAGAAGACCAGTTCGTTGATAAGAAAATTTGAAGAAGTGATGAATGAGCATGGGGTAAGCACTATATCCGAGGTGTATGACGGAGATCCACCGCATCTGCCTGGAGGAGCTATTTCCCAGGCATGGAGCGTGGCCGAGATACTGAGGATAATGGACCTGAATGATCAGTTAACGCTTAATAAAAAGTTTAAGGGATGAGAGTATTAATGTTTGGCTGGGAGTTTCCTCCCCATATAAGCGGTGGGCTTGGAACGGCAAGCTACGGGTTGACAAGGGGCATGGCTTCTATACCCGATATCGACGTTCTATTTGTTGTACCCAGAGCTTATGGCGATGAGGATCAATCAGCAATGGAACTGATAGGAGCCAATAATGTGCAGGTTGCTTATAAGAAAGTGTTTTACAAGGGAGAAACTAAAACCTTCGATAAAATTGAAGTTGAATCGCGCATTATACCTTATACCGACCCGGAGGATTTCTGGAAACTGACAAGGCAGAAGAAAAAGAAGAACAATCTCTTCGTTGAAGCAGATGATAAAGGTAGACTTGAATTTACGGGAGGATATGGTACAAGTCTTATCCAGGAAATAGATAAATATGCCCTTGTCGCTTCCATAATAGCCGATGAAAACGAATTTGACATAATTCATGCTCACGACTGGCTGGCCTATCCTGCCGGTATAGCAGCTAAGAAGGTTTCAGGCAAACCGCTGGTTATTCATGTTCATGCCACCGACTTTGACCGAAGCGGAGGTAGTGTTAACCCCGTGGTTTACAATATTGAAAAAGCCGGGATGGATGCAGCTGACAGGATAATTACCGTTAGTAACCTGACAAGGGATACGGTCATTTATAAGTATAATATTGACCCGTCCAAAGTCACAACCGTATATAATGCTGTTGAACCAGTCGGGGGTGTTTATGATGAATATAATCCGGGTAGTATCAGTGATAAGGTTGTCACTTTCCTTGGAAGGATAACAATGCAAAAAGGCCCTGAGTATTTCATTGAAGCTGCATACAGGGTGCTCAAGGTGATGAATAATGTGAGATTTGTTATGGCCGGAAGCGGCGATATGATGGAAAAAATGATACGAAGAGCTGCCAAGTTAAATATTACAGACAGGTTTCACTTTACAGGTTTTCTGAAGGGGATGGACGTGTACTGGATGCTCAGATTAAGCGATGTATATATTATGCCATCGGTATCAGAACCATTCGGCATCTCACCCCTGGAAGCTATGCAATCAAATGTGCCGGTAATTATCAGTAAGCAATCAGGAGTGGCTGAAATATTGACTCATGCAGTGAAAATTGATTTCTGGGATATTGATGCCATGGCTGATGCTATACATGCCATTCTCAGTTATCCTGCCCTTTCACAAATGTTTATAGAAAAAGGCAGGGAAGAAGTAGAGACACTGAAGTGGGAGAACTCAGCCAGAAACGTCAGGGGTGTATACCTTGATGCATTAAATTAAGTAATAAGAATAATAATAGGATATGAAAGGAATTTGCCTGTTTTTTGAATTACATCAACCTCTGAGACTGAGGAGGTATAGGTTTTTTGATATAGGTAATGATCATTACTACTACGATGATTATACCAATGAGACTATTTTAAGAAAGGTATCAGAAGAATGTTACCTTCCCGCCAATAAGATATTGCTTGACCTGATTAAGAAGAACAAGGATCAGTTTAAGGTATCATTTTCACTTACCGGTGTGCTGGTTGATCAGCTTGAGACTTATGTTCCCGAGGTAATCGATTCGTTCAGGGAACTGGCAGCCACGGGTCAGGTTGAATTTCTGGCTGAGACCTATGCACACTCACTGGCATGTATGGGTAATAAGGATGAATTCGTAAAGCAGGTAAGCAAGCATAAAGAAATGCTTGAAAGAGTTCTCGGGGTCAAACCTGTCTCTTTCAGGAATACTGAAATGGTTTATTCAGATGAAATAGGTAACTGGGTGGCCGATATGGGCTTTTCAGCCATGCTTACTGAAGGAGCTAAACATATACTTGGCTGGAGAAGCCCCGATTTTCTCTACTGTAATAATATTAATCCCAAACTGAAGGTATTATTAAGAAACTTCCAGCTAAGCGATGATATTGCTTTCCGATTTGGTAATAAAGACTGGAGTGAATGGCCACTTACCACTGAGAAATTCGCTACATGGATAACCCAGAGGGGAAAAGATGCTGAACTGATAAACCTGTTTGTTGATTATGAGACTTTCGGTGAACACCAGAAGGCTGAAACAGGAATTCTGAAGTTCCTTCAATCATTGCCGGGAACAATTTTTAATAAAACAGATTTTAGTTTTATGACACCTTCTGAGGTAGCCAGTGAGTTTCAACCTGTTTCTGCAATTAAAGTGCCTCATCCCATTTCGTGGGCTGATGAGGAAAGAGACCTGACAGCATGGCTGGGAAATGACCTTCAGGACGCTGCTTTTAATAAACTATACTCGATGAGCAGCAGGATTGCTGGTTGCAATGATGAAAGCATACGGAAAGACTGGGAGTACCTCCAGGTAAGCGACCATTTTTATTATATGTGTACCAAGTTCTTCTCTGATGGTGCTGTGCACCAGTATTTCAATCCATATGAATCGCCGTATGATGCCTTTATGAACTATATGAACGTGCTGAGTGATTTCGAGATCAGACTGAATTCAGTATGTCCGGAGGAATATGATAACCAGGAGCTGGTAAGCTTAAGGCACAGGCTTACCCAGGTTGAAGATGAGCTGAGCGAACGCGAGGTGGAAATTCGCAAGCTGCGGTCGAAAATAAAATCGATGACCATAAGCTCCACTTCAGGTTCAGGTATAAAACCAGCTTCAGAAACAGGAAAAAAGCCGGTGAAACAGGTGAAGACAAAGAAGAAACCAGCCCAACCAGCAAAAGCCGGTTCAAAAAAGAAACTAAGTACAAAAAAGAAATAAATCGAAAATGAAGGAAGAAGGAATGATTGACCTGCTGTTTGAAACCAGCTGGGAAATTTGTAATAAGGTTGGGGGAATACATACAGTTATATCTACTAAAGCGCTAAACCTTGTAAACAAACTTGATAACAAATATATACTCATAGGCCCTGATGTTTGGAGAGATGAGGCTGAGAATCCTGAGTTTATGGAGGACAACAGTCTGTTTGCAGACTGGAGGGATAAAGCTGCCGGGGAGGGCCTGAGAGTCCGGACCGGGAGGTGGAATATATCTGGTAATCCTGTGGTTATTCTCGTGGATTTCACCCCCTACTTTAACGAGAAAAATGAAATATTCGCCCAACTCTGGGAACAGTATAAGCTGGACAGCCTGTCAGGTGAATGGGATTATGTAGAGCCGGCCCTTTTTGGTTATGCTGCCGGCAAGCTAATAGAATCATTTACCGGCTATTATCATGAGTATCAGGATATAGTAGCTCAGTTCCATGAATGGATGACAGGGGCCGGAATACTTTATCTGAATGAAAATGCTCCCTGGGTGAGTACTTCTTTCACCACACATGCCACAGTCCTTGGAAGAACGATAGCAGGGAATAACAGGCCTTTATACAGCAGGCTTGGTGATTATAATCCACAACAGGCTGCACGTGAATTTAATGTAATAGCCAAAAGATCACTGGAGAAAACTGCCGCTCATGCCGCTGACGTGTTTACCACAGTTAGCGAAATAACAGCTAAAGAATGCTCTGCCTTTCTTGATAAGGATGTTGATTTAGTAACTCCCAATGGTTTTGAAGATATTTTTGTTCCACCGGAAGATCAATTCAGTGAGAAACGACAGGAAGCAAGAGATTTACTGATAAGGGTTGCAGGAATAATATCCGGAAAAGAAATTAGTGATGATGCTTTGCTTGTTGTCACATCAGGAAGGTACGAATATCATAATAAGGGGATTGATGTCTTTATTGAGGCCCTGTCAGATGTTGAAGCAGATATTAAGCCTGAGAGGAAGATTGTGGCTTTCGTTATGGTGCCTGCCTACCATAAAGGCCCCAGGAAAGATATAGCTGATTATTTGAGTGGAGTATCATCGGTGGTGCCATCAGGAGAAAATATTCTCTCGCACGGTTTGCATCATCATGACAGTGATCCGGTGATAAGTGCGCTGAGGGAACATAACCTCATTAACGCTGATGAGAACAATGTAATCACGATTTTTGTGCCTTCCTATCTTAATGGGTATGATGGTATTTTCAACAAGTCATATTATGATTTGCTGATCGGATTCGATCTCACTGTATTCCCATCATACTATGAACCATGGGGTTATACGCCCCTTGAAAGCCTTATGTTTTCAATTCCCACAATTACCACAAGCCTTGCCGGATTTGGACTATGGGTGCAAAATCATTATCCTGACCATGGCAATGGGATATGCGTTGTCAAAAGGACTGATACCAACCGTGAAAAGACGGTTGAAGAAATAAGCGACTTCATTGGTAAGATTTATGGGCTAAACGAAAAAGAGATAGCTGATGCACGTAGCGAAGCTTATAAGGTGTCGCGTATAGCCAACTGGGACAAACTGGTTGAATATTATTATCAGGCCTATGAAATAGCACTTGACAGATCAAAGCAGAGGAGGGATGAACCAAGGGAGCTATCCGAAGTATTGCTGAGAAAGGACGTCATAGCACGTAAACCTCATGAGATGCCTGTGTGGAAGGATATATATATCCAGTCAGATGTGCCTGAAAGGTTATCAGTTTTGAAAGAACTGGCTTCTAACCTCTGGTGGTCCTGGAATGATGATGCACAGGATATATTCAAAAGGATTGATCCCTCACTATGGAATGAATCACAACAAAATCCATGTATGCTGATCGAGAGGGTTGATTATAAAAGACTTAAAGTACTGTCGGAAGATGAGGAATATCTTGCAGATCTCGACAAGGTTTATTCTGAGTTCAGGACATATATGGACAGACCAGGTGATAAGGATTCACCCACGGTGGCCTATTTCAGCATGGAATTCGGTGTTCACCATTCCCTGAAAACATATTCCGGTGGTCTGGGTGTTCTGGCCGGTGACTATCTAAAAGAAGCGAGCGACTCCAATTATAATATGATAGGAGTTGGCCTCCTGTACAGGTATGGTTATTTCAGGCAGCAGATAGGCCCCAGGGGTAATCAAATGGCAGTGTCTGAAACTGAAGATTTTTCACAATTACCTGTTTTGCCGGTGGAGGATGAGAATGGCAACCAGGTAAAGATATCCATAGTATGGCCGGGACGAACCGTTAAAGCCAGGATATGGGAAGCCGGGATTGGCAAGGTTAGATTATTCCTCCTGGATACTGATTTTGACGAGAACAACCAGGAGGACAGGCAGGTTACTCACCATCTTTACGGTGGTGATATTGAGAACAGGCTCAAACAGGAACTTATACTTGGTATTGGTGGAATAAGAGCCCTTAGAACAATAGGATTAAAACCTGATATCTACCATAGCAATGAGGGGCATTCTGCTTTTATCGGTCTGGAACGCTTAAGATATCTTATGGACAAGCGCCATTTGACTTTTGATGAGGCCATGGAGGCTATTCGTGCATCAACACTGTTTACCACTCATACACCGGTTCCGGCGGGGCATGATTCGTTCGACGAAGGACTGTTGAGGAAGTATATACCGCATTACCCGGACAGGCTGAAAATAACATGGGACAGGCTTATGAGCCTGGGCAGAGCTCATAATGACCATTCAGGTAAATTTAATATGAGTTATTTGGCAGCAAGGATGTCGCAGGAAATTAATGGTGTTAGTAAGCTACACGGAGAGGTAAGCCGTAAAATGTTCAGGACTCTTTGGCCGGGTTACCTTGCCGAAGAACTTTTTATAGGGCATGTTACCAATGGAGTACATTATCCAACATGGCTGCATAAGAAATGGAAGGCCCTGTACAGGGATTTAACAGGTGAAAGGAATTTTAACCAGACTGATAAGTCGCAGTGGGAAAAGATATATTCTGTACCTGATAAGGATATCTATGAAATAAAAATGTCATTGAAAGAGAATCTTTTCGAATGGATCAGGAAAAGGATT